>ERZ1643251.729-NODE-729-length-43211-cov-352.992770_pt1 | contig 43211 bp, 72 predicted proteins | sample MGYA00579261_ERZ1643251 | MGnify/ENA primary metagenome ERZ1643251 (study PRJEB29033, sample SAMEA4952267) | chicken gut metagenome | biome: Broiler Chicken; feature: Gastrointestinal Tract; material: Caecum | place: Ireland | collected 2018 | study: Broiler... | reverse complement strand
ATACTTTATTCTATCAATAAAAGTTATAAAAGTCAACATCTATTTATAACTTTTTTATAAGTTTACTTTATCTCTTTCTCTCCTCCGAAATTTCCAAACGTCCGTACTGGATTCACTATAATAATGCAATCGTCATCGTAATTCGTTTGAGGATTCCAAATAATTACGACTTCTACAATGTCTTGACATTTATAACCTTCGTATCCGATATAGACAGATTCGAAGTTGTCTAAGTAGAATGCATTACCGCCGCCTGTCCCCACTACCGCCAAGCGACATTGAATCAATGTTTTTCCATTGCGGTTTATGATCTCTTCCTCTGCAAATTTGGAATTGCGTATTTCTACGTCTGTATTATTTGCAAAAGAAGTGATAGGAGACATTAGGCAACCCATAACTGACAATATGCTTAAAAACTTCTTAATCATTTTGTACACTTTCTATAAAAAAATAGTACAATCAGAACGTTTTCAGTTATATCTTGCACAATTGTACACATTACAGTCGGAGCGGCTTTTTGCTACACAGACCCCTTCCTGTACCGTTTCCTCCAAGGTCTACAAATACTTTTTAAACCACCCCATGCTTTTTGTATAAATTGCACAAAAAAGCTTTTTATTTGTGGTTGTGAAATTCTGCTAGCTCGTGTCAAGTATGCAAATATATTTTTCCTAATATTTTTCTATAATTTTAGAATATGCTTTATTATATTAAAGTGAATCATTCATCCTCTTCTTTTGAAATCGTTCATGCTCTTTGTTGTGACACTTTGTACAAAGGCTAACAACACCATCGAACTCAAAGCGTTTGTCCCATCCTTCTTCTATCTGAATAGGAATAACATGATGAACCTCTGTTGCAATCGCACCGCATCGAACACATCTATAACCATCTCGTTGCAATGCTGCTAGACTTAGCTTTCTCCAATCTTTACTCTTATAGAAATTACTGTATTTAGGATTACGTTTCTTATTGTACTTTCTGTTACTATTCTTCCTGTATTGCTCTATCTTCTGCTTGCGGTACTGCTCCATGATTGGGATGCAATCCTTGCAGTAGCTAGAGCCGTATGGTATCATGCGCCCACATCTAGCGCACGTTTTCATTATCATACATCTTTCACCTTCTTTCTTCTTTGATGTGCCAACTCTTCCCTCTTGCCATGTACCGCCCCTGTGTGCTGGAGGATACCACCCCCTGTTTAGGGGGTGGCTTTAATGGCTAAAAAGAAAAAGGAAAGAAGACTTCAGACAATAATATTATACATTTTGTGAATATCTCTTATTCTGATATTCATAAAACGAATATCTATTATCCGCATATTTATTTTTTCTATGTCTTGAAACAAGTACTAAAAAAGAAGGCTAGTTCATAGCCCTCTTTTTATTTTTTGTTTTAATTTAACCTAATTCCTTCAATTTGCTTTTTAATAGTCTCGATCGAGTTTCCTAAATAGAAGGATACAAAACGCGGATGTTTTTCTTTGCAACTCAATAAAACCGCTCTTAGTATTCCACTTCTTTTACAAATTTCCAAATTGCTAAAGTAACAATCCCATCCTCTATTTCGAGCGTAATCGTCAAGGAATTTCACTACTTCTTTTGCTTTTACTGCTTGTTCATTTTCGATCAGTTTCTCTTCTAAATCTTCCATGTCGGTTTTCAATCGTTCTGGCTCTACGATATGATATTCAAAAGCATCAATCATTTCCCCTGTTGCAAGCTGAATTGCTTCAATTCTAATTTTTGCAATCCCCACATCTTTTTGTATGTTAAACTTTATTTGAAATCTTTCTTCCAAATCTCGCATAAATCGGAACACTTTCGCAAATTCACCTAGACATTCTGCTGCCTTGAACATAAAATCCTCTTCCTTCCGTTTTTCTTCTAATTCTTGTGAGTACTGTTGCAATTCCAAAGTCAATCTTGCTAATAAAAATTTAGGATAATTAAATTCTTTAATACATTCCTTATTTTTAATAATACGACATTTAAACGTATCATCGAATTCAAGCTCAATTTTAATATCTAAATCATCTTCTAGTTCTTTCATCAATTCACTCAAAGCTTCTAAAGTAGCACTATTGTAAATCATTTATCTTTCTCCTTTTCCCCTGCTTCTATTCCTAACTGATACGCAAAAGCGATGCTAATGCAATATAACAATATTAATAACACTAATATAAAAGCAATCATTTCTACCATCCTAATTCCTTTCTTGCTTCTCCAAAACATTTTTCTGCTTCTTCTTTTGTAAGAAATATCGTTTTCCCTAAGTATTTAAAATCTCCGAATGTAAAAGTGTCATTTACCTGTCTTTTTACGAGTTGCAATTTCTCGATCGGTTTTTTTATCAGTCTAACTTCGTAAACGTATTCACCTTCTTTAAGAATGCCCGTCTTAACCTTGTGCGGAAATTCACTTTCATCAATATAAGTTCTTGTAAATATCTCCATCATATTTATTCCTCCTCTCTTTTCTTTCCGTCAATCTTTGCCCGCAATTCCAGCAATAATTGACTGTTTCTCCACCTTCAGCGACAAATTGCTCTGAGCACACAGGGCATGTATAAAAAATTCCTATTTTTCTTTTTTCTACATACGGTTCCGTTGGAATTTCCCTGCTGATAATTTTATTTAACTCCTCATATCTATTCGCAAGCTTCAAGCTTGTCTCTCTCGATTCTTCTGAGATTTTTAAATTTGCTTGCAACTTGTAGTATTTTGTTAATTCTTCATATTCTTTTTTTAGTTTAGTCAATTCCTTTTTGTCCATCATTTTAATCCTCCTTTTCAATTTGCAGATTTTTTTCCTAAAATATCACATATTTCATTTACCCTCATCTCTTTTTCTCTCTTCCTTTTTTAAACATTCCATATTCTTTAGGACTTATAACAGTGTCCTTTTCCTTTTTGAAATTATAATATCCTTTTCGTCCTGCTACTTTATTCTGCTCTCTAGTGTACATAGTTGAAATATCATTATTCATTTCAATCCTCCTTTTCAATTTTAATTCCAGTAATTTTTTCAAAAATTACTTCATCAAAATTTGGAATATTTCTGATAATATTCCGTTCCATCTCTGAAAGACTATTCCACCAAATTTGATTGCATTCAGATCTATCAAGCTCTTTCAGATAACCACCTGTTGTTTTGCATTCAGGATACTGTTCTTTCTCTTCATCCGTCATATCCTCTAAACATATCCACTCAAGAACATTATATTGAATCTGATTCAGTAACTTTCTTGCTTCTGAATCCCACCAATCATTCAAAGTCAATTCAGAAGGTTTATCAAACATCAGAATTTTTTGTTCTTTTGTATTGAAACATCCACTCGAAAAGTCGGTTTTGTTGCAATCACCGCTGTTATAATTACCGCTGTTATAATTACCGCTGTTACAATCACCACTATTATAATTACCGCTGTTCCAATTACCGCTGTTACAATCACCACTGTTGCGCCTACCGCTGTTCCAATTACCGCTGTTATAATTACCGCTGTTATAATCACCACTGTTGCAATCACCGCTGTTATAATCACCACTGTTGCAATCACCGCTGTTGCGCCTACCGCTGTTATAATCACCACTGTTGCAATCACCGCTGTTATAATTACCGCTGTTATAATTACCGCTGTTATAATCACCACTATTATAATTACAGCTGTTCCAATCACCGCTGTTACAATTACCGCTGTTACAATCACCACTGTTGCAGTTACCGCTGTTCCAATTACCGCTGTTACAATTACCGCTGTTATAATCACCGCTGTTGCGATTACCGCTGTTATAATTACCGCTGTTATAATCACCGCTGTTGCGAAGTCCTGTGCAGCCTTTTCCTATGTTCACTATTTCAAGAACTTCATCCCAGCTTAATTCCCTGACAATACGAATCTTATTCGTGCAACATTTACTGTCTACGGGATTAGTATCAATTTCGCCAATTGCTTCTACTTCTGCAACCTTATTGTTAGAATCAAACTGATAGTAATTAAAACAGTCCGATGCTTTTGTGCAAAAGTGAAACCCTTTGTTGCAGCATGAAGGAATCGCATCCTCTTCGAATGTTTCTCCTACTGCGTATTGAAATCCCCCACATGTCCAATCCGCATTAAAAACCTTATATCCTTTTACTCCCTCTTTTTTCATCTTACTTTTCTATCTCCTTCCTAAATTTTGTCCGTAGCAGCCAGTTCGTGCGCTTGATTGATCTCGATATCCAACTTTGCGACAAGCCTGTTATTTTTGCTATCTCTGTTTGTCCCAAAAATCGCAAATGCAAGCAGTAAACTTTATAATCGCTTTCGTTTAAATTCTTTTCTAAGAATTTCATTGCTTCTTTTGCAATGATCTTCTCCTCTATCTCTTGTGCAAAGTCTTTCTTATCGTCCAGAAGTTCTAGCAGGCTACACATACCATCTGCCCCTTTATAAACTCTTGCATCTAGTGAAAGTGGAATTTCACCACTTCCTCTACATGTCGCTAACCTCTTCCTCTCTTCTCTCGACACTTCCGAAGTGAAGCACTTGTATACAAGAGTGGAAAATTGAAATCCTTTCGTTTCATCGAAAAGTTGCGCTGCTTTGCAAAGCGCAATCGCTAGCACATCGTACAAATCATAGCTCAAAGAATTCTTGCAGATGTACCAGTGAATCATTTTTTCATTTTCTTCTACAAGTCTTTTCTGTTCGCTCGTGAGTTTTTGCACCTCTTTAATTTTTCTCTTTCCCATCTTCCTCTCCTCCAAAATAATGTTCCATTACAATTTGTGCCGCTCTTCTCCAACATTCATAACAAGTCAAATCCTCTTCTCTATTGTCATCTGTACAATTGCACAACTCTTCTAATTCTTTCAAATGTAGTTTACCCGTCCATAACAGTTCGTTAGGGCAAGTGTCTATGATTGACTCAATAGGCAATATAATAACATCTCTCTTATTAAAATCCATACCTGATAACTCTGGAAACATTTTGTTTAAATCAATCATAAATAACCTCCTCCGATCTATACCTTCTTAAAATTTCGCATGTTTTTAACAAGCACGATTCACACGTTTCGCTACTGCACTTTCTTGTTATGCTTCTGATTTCAATGATTGCTTTGCCAGAATCTATATCATCCAGCATATCTAGCGGACAAGGCAAAAATCGAAAAAACCATAGCGGCACTTGTATGAGCTCGTTTTCATTCATTCTTCTAAGCCCTCCTCTTTATTATTATTTGTTCTACTTCTTCACACATTTTCCTTATCTTACATTCAAATTCCTTCAGTGTTATATCGAGCGGCATCCCCTGTATGATTTGATCTGTGCCGTTTTCGTCTCTTATTATCCATAAGATTTTTGCAATTTTTTCTCCTCCTATATTTTTAATTTTGTAAAACATATCTAGTTTTTCGTTATTGTAATAGCAAGCTAGATTATTGAGATATTCGATAATTTCTCTTTCCTTTTCTCTTTGTTCCTCAAGCATCTTTCTCATTTCACTTACCTTCATTTCCCAATTCCTCCTTAATCCTCTTAGCTTCTTCGATCATTCCTTCTACTTCCGATCTAAAGAAACTATAAGGTTTATAAAATGAAATAGCTCCTGAGATAAATACCTTGTTGCTTATTACAATTACTATTGCAGCTGTATCATTTTCAATTTTATAAAACATGTTTAGACAATCTTTGCTTTCTTCATGACATATCTCCTCAAGATATTCAATGTTTTGATTCTTCTCATTTTTCATTGATTCTTTCTTTCTTTCTTTATAAGAATTAACACACTTTTCGAGTCTCTCGATCGTGCATATTGCTTCTCCCACACCTTCACGCTCACTAATGTACACACGTTTTATCATGCCTGTTTCATCAAACGTAGTCAACATGAATCCATCTGGTATACCGTTTATGTCAATTTTAACCCCTTGCGTTTCCTGTATATTTGTAACACGATCTACAATTTTCTGCATATCTTCAACTCTCATTTTAATCCTCCATTCCTAATGATATTTTAAGTGCATTGTTTATACTTGCCATTTCTGTTTTGCTTGCTTTTCGTACATATTCCTTCAGTTCTTTTTTCATAATAGGGATGACTGTTTCACACATCGCCACTGAAGGAAATCTCGCTACCACATCTACGTGCGTGACAATTCTTTTCTTTTTTACGCCCGTCAAAGGGCAAACTAATACAAAAGGGGAATGTCGGTTCCCTGTATCATTCGACACGACAATTACAGGCCTCTCTCCTGCTTGAATATGATTAACAGGCTTCCCCAGATCGCACATATATATTTCTCCTCGTTTTATTACATCAAACATTTTTTATTCCTCCCATTTTGCCTTTTTAGGCATTCTTTGTGCCAGCAGGCAGTAGTTTTTCGTCTACTTACTGAGAAGTCTCCTTCCCACGGTTCAACTTTTCTACCGCAAAAGATGCAATATTTGTCTTGTTCCTTTATCTTTTCCCACATTTTATATTCATCCATTTCTTATTCCTCCTTTACTCTTTTTTAGACAAGAACCTATTCACAAAATATTCCTGTCCTTTTCCTGTTACTTTTGTTGTGCGTGTAATTTTGTTACATCCGTTCCCATCTATGCGTACAGACTCTTTTACTTCAAATAATTCTAAATCCATGCTCTTTTGTGTCGGCATATTCCAATCTGTACCCTTTCGTTTAATCAAGTAGCCGTTTTCACGCAACCACTCAAACAAACGTTTAGCTCCAACATCTACGCCGTTTTGATTCAATATTTTTGCAAGATCTCCGATAAGGATAGATGTTTTAGCAGTTGTGATTGCACGCCCCAAAATTGCGTGAGGCTCTTCTTCTTTTAGTTTCGCTTCAAGCTTCTTTCTTGCTTCTCGTTCTTCTTTTATTTTTGTAGCAATTGCAATAAGGTAGTCAGGATTATCTAACGTTTTCTGTATAAACTCCTGCGTCATATATGTCCCGTGCTCACGAATGCTTGGAAGCACCTCACTTCTAACCCAGTGTTTAAATCGTTTCGCTGATTCGAGTTTACTTCCGAAAACGAGCGCATACAATCCAGACTCATTTATAAATATCGGTTTTTGTTCTCTTCCGATGGAGTCACGAATCGTTACCCCATCCAACTTTTCCTCATTATCAACATGATCGTTCAATGCCTTGCGAGTATTGCTGTATCCAAGTGTTTCTGCTACATCTTTGCCAACAAACCAAACCTCTCCGTTGATTTCTACCGTTCTAATTGTTCCAAACTCTTCATTCTTAAAAATTCTCATTTTTTCCATCTTCTCTCTTTTCCTTTCATTCATTTTCAGAACAGTATATACTCATCACATTGCTATAAGGTATTATCACTGTGTCATTTTTATCCTTTGCTATAGCGATGAAATTTTCTTTTAAAACCAATATGACATTGTCATGTATCTCCGTTTTTCCATCGTTAAAAACAATTCTAATATGACTAACTTTTATAGTTTCCATCTTTCTTTTTCCTTTCTTGCATTTCGATGGGGTACGCATCTGTAACCCCACTTAAAAACGTTTTCATAAATTTTTACTTCTTTAAAATTTTCTTAGCTTCTCTTTCATAAATCGCTTTCGCTTTTTCGTAATTGTCTGTTATCTTAAAAGTCATTAAGCCATTCCTGTATAATCGAACAGTACAAAGTTTTCCTCTTTTGTTCCGTTCAAAAATCACGTCTTCATCGCCGTTCGATGCCTTTCCTAAGATTCTGTGTAAGTCCTTCCATTCTGTTCTAATCATTTCTTAATCCTCCTGTTTGGCTATATTTATAGATTTTTATATATCATTTTTCTTGCTAAGTTTGTGTTTGCTATAATCAAAGATTTCCTGTGCTGTTATCCCATCCCCACTCGTTCGTTCCCCTTTTTCATTTTGATACACTGCAATATAGCTGTTTCTTACTTTCGCAGCTAAAATCGCTTCAATTCTACTATCCTTCATTCTTGTCATCATGTTTTCTCTTTCAAAATCAAACATATCCTTCCTCCGTTCATATTTGCCCCTAAAATCAATTTCATTTTGTTATGTAGTATAAATTATCACTCAAGCTATTCAAATTGATTCTAAGGGCATTCTCATGCGTTTAAATGGTATATCTATAATAAACTTAAGATAAAATTAACAAGGAATGTTGCTATAGGGATTAATTTTATAATTATTACAATTATCAAAAATGCAATAACTAACAAAAATAACGTGCCGATTGGATTGCTTTGTCTCATTTCTTTCTATACCACCTTTCTGTGTTGTAAACAGGTTCTAAATTTGCTATCAATTGCCTTGCAAGTTCGACAATTTTCTCAACATCCCCCGTCTTTTCTAATTCCTCTTGGCATTTTAACAACGCATTGTCGAAACGTGACACATAGTTTATTCTTGTAGCAAAGATATCTTCAGCAAGTGTATCCGCTACAAATGCGTACCACACGCCTGTTTCTAATTCTGTGTAGTATTCTCCGACAACTTTCCAAAACATTCCGATGTCTATGTCTTTCAATATTGAGTCCAAAACAACTTGTGCGAAGTCTTTGTAGTCACATTCACAAACATAAATCTTATTTTCCAGCACGTATTGTCTAAATTTTTCTTCATTCTCTTCCCATTTCTCTTTGCAAAATTTCAACATTTTTTCTCGTCCTCCCAATGCAGCCAGTTTCCGCACTGACCACAAAAATTATTTTTCTCTCCTGCTTTGTTGTTCATGTATTTGTCACTTCCGCAAAAGCGACAACACATGCCTTTTTCTTTGTACTTTTTTTTCTCCTCTCGTGTATCTAGCCCCTTTAGCCATGTAAGCGTAACATCAAAGACTTGTGCTAGTCCTTCAATCGCCCATTCGTGCGGTACGCTGTGTTTTATCTCACTCTTCCAGCGTTGCACCGTTGCGACCGTTACACCTAGCTTGTCCGCAAGGGTAGCAGATGTATAGCCTTGTTGGCTCATGCAGAGCCGTAAACGTTCTCTGAAAACGGGTTCATTTATTCTTTTCATTCTCTTTTTCCTTTCTTGCTGCTTCTTTCACAATACTGTCAATAGCTTCTAGAATATCCTTAGCGCCCCGTTCTCTTCCTGCTAGATATCCAAGGGCGACAAGATTGGCGGCAACTGCAAAAGCAACAATTCCTACAAATATCATCAATTCCACCTCCTACAAACCTAACTTCCGCTTCATTTCGTAATAAGACTCCTTCACCTTCTCACGTCTACGACTATTTCCGTCAACATGTATAGGAAAACAACGTTCGATGATACGGTCATATATTCTGCCGTAATTGACATTCGGCGGATTCTTGATCTCATTTATTGACAAGTTTGTCGTGATAATTAACGGCTTCCCTGTTCTGTATCTAGCATCAATGATATTAAATACAGCTTCCTGCATATATTCACTTCTTCGCTCTGCTCCAAGATCGTCTATGATTAACAAGCTGTATCTGTTCAAATCATTAATAATATCCTGTTTCTCATCGAACGTTCCTTGAATACGATTAGTGAGCGTTGCGAAGTTTGTCATATGCACGCTGTAGCCTTTTGTAATTAGTTCGTTTGCGATACAAGCAGCGTAATAAGTTTTGCCCGTTCCGCATCCTCCCCACATCAAAAGACCTGTTCCATCCTGCCTATGTTCGGCGAAATTATCCGCATAGCGTTTCATTGTTGCGGACAAGATAGGATTTTTTAAATCGTCATTGTTAAAATTCCAGTCTTTCATATCTGTTCCAGAAAAACAGATTTTACGTCTTCTCTCAATTTCCTTTTCCTCGTCTTGTTTCTTGTGTGCGTCAATTTCTTTTTGTCTGCACTGACAAATACAACGCACTATCCTTTCTCTTCCCAAAATCTTTATTTTGGTCTGAGTCTTCGCATGACACACCGAACAGTGCAAAAATCCGTCTTCTCCCAAGTACTCATTTTCAGGAATCGGTACACTGTTACTCAGATTGTCAACCATCGTCATCAATGGTTCTTCTAAACTCATCTTCTTTCTCCTTTCTTATTTCGCCCCACAATCGTTTTGAATTTGAAAGAGGCATAAATTATCAAGAATACATTTCAAATTGATTTTAGGGGCATTTACGCGCGTCTGAAGGCTATGTACTACCCTTTGTAGTATGTTGTCATTAAAACAGGTCATCAAGATCATTCGTAATCCCGTTGTTATACTCGCACATGATTCTTGTTTCCTGTCGTGGTTGTTGCGTCTGTCGTGCTTGTTGTCTCTGTCCGTCTCGTCTATACCAGTTCAACATTGTTACGTAGTGGCTTTTGTACCTCTTTCCTGTCGAAGCGATATAGCCAGACAAGCGTTCAATAAAATCTTGCCAGTTCGGTATCTTTTCTTTCAGCTTCATTAGCTCCTCATCTGTCAAGAGTACGTTGTTATATTCCCCGTATTTATGTCTAACAGTTTGTGCTTTTGTTCGTTTTTTTTCACGAATTTCTTCTTCTTTGTCAAAAAAAGAAGGGGTTTGCGCCCCGTCAGGGGAGCTAGACAATTCTGATTTATCAGAATTGTCTCTATCTCTATCTCTATCTCTATCTCTATCTCTATCTCTATCTCTAGGGGACATTTCAAGGACATTTGTCGGACATTTGTCGGACATTTGTCCGGACATTTGTCCGGACATTTGTCCCAAATTTTCGTTTTTTTCACACTCAATGAGTTTTCTATATGCTCTTTTTCTATCCGCTTCGGTGTTCGATTTGCCGATGAAATTTTGAATATGAATCATATAGATAGCGCCACTTTCCAGGACTTCTATAAGTCCTAATTGTCTAAATATTTCTAAAGCTCTTTCTACTGTTCCAACTTGATGCCCCGTCACTGTTGCTATCATTTGTGAATTGTACGGGATAGCATTGTTGAACATCAGTTTCCCATTTCCTTTCAAGCTTTTTAAGTACATTTTTAGCAAAATATTGCTATACAAATAGCCATCTTGCATGGCTTCAAGAAGTTTCATTTCATCTGTGTCGAAGAAATCCTCTTTTAAGCGCATGTAATAATATTTCTTGTTGTCCATTCTTATTCCTTTCTCGCTTGTGTAACAATGAGACGATTGTCCTCGAAAATGATTTCTACATCTTTGCAATCACCGTTGAGTCCCCAAAAATCTTCTGTATTCGCAGAGATAACGTTTCTTCCCAATTCGTCTGCCGATGGGATAATTCCTCTGTATTCTTCGCTATTATTACTCATACTTTTTTCTCCTTTCGCTTGTATAAATATAATACCATATTTTACATATTTTAGGAATCTAGAAGTTAAGTTAATAAGTCGTAAATTGTACAACCTAACTTCTTTGCGATAAAATTAACTGTATTCACGCAAGGCTGTATTTTGCAGTTTTCTAAAAGTCCGATTGCCGACTTAGAAAACAAGCATTTCTCTGCAAGTTCGTATTGCGTTAGCCCTCTTTTTATCCGCATTTCTCTTAGTCTCTTTGCGAAAATTTTGTTTCTTTCTTGTACTGTCATATTGTTATCTCCTTTCTGTTTCGTAGCTTCTATACATCTCTATCCAACTCGTAAGCGGCATTGTGACAAGCCACTCACAATTGTTTTTGCGATGGAAGACGGTGGGTAGTTCTGCACCGTTTTTGGTGTCCCGTTTCGCTTGGTCTATCGCATCGTAGATATTTAGCCGTTCTACACGCTTCACTTCTGCATGTATGTACGGAAGCCCTACAACGTCTGCTTGTCCTTCTTCCGCCTTTCCGTTGTACTGCACAGAGCGTCTAGCTGCATAACCAAATTCACGCAATTTTTTAGACAATTCTCGTTCGCCCCGTGCACCTTTCTGTTTGCTGTTCGTCATTCCGATATTTCCTTTCATATTTTGCCCTAGAATCAATTTGAATGAATCACTTGATAATTTATACCTCTTAATGCATTCAAATCAATTCCAAGGCATTCTGAAGCCTATAGGGGACATTACACGTTTTTAGTGTTCTGTGGATTCCCCCATTTCTTCTTTCTCAGGTTTCTTGTTATTTCTACGCACCGAAGTGCGTATTCTTCGGCTCGTTTCTTGTGTATCATTTTCAACTCAGCTTTGTAGTCATAATATGTTTGGCAATGGCTGTGGCATCCTAAATACCTGTTTTCGCATCCTTTGCAACCTGTGTGAATCATAAAAATGTTTTCACCTCTTCTAGAACGGCAGTTCATCGTCTTCCAGATCATCAGGAATGTTCATAAATCCGTCACTGTCTTTATAAACTTCCTTTGACTTAGAATTGTCGGATGAGTTTGTATTTTCGGATGCTTTACTTTCAACAAATTCCTGTTCTTCGACAATTACATCTGTTGTGTAGACTTTCTGTCCACTTTGGTTCGTGTAGCTTCCCGTCTGAATTCTTCCAACAACGGCGATTTTCTTGCCTTTTGTCAGATATTTTTCCGCAAACTCTGCATTTCTTCCGAATGCGATGCAAGGAATAAAGTCCGCTGTTTGTTCTCCCTCTCTCTTAAATTTTCTGTCTACTGCTAGTGTGTATCTTGCAACTAGCGTAGATCCTGCATTTCTGATTTCAACTTCTCTAGTTAGTCTGCCGATTAGAATTAATTTGTTAATAAGCCATTTCTCCTTTCTTTCTGTTGTCCATCAAGAACACACGTTTGTTTGTTGTACGGTTCTTGATAGATAACGCTACTATGTTCTTCTTTTCGTCATATTTGATCGCTTCGACAAAGAAACGATCGTTGCATTTATACTTGTTGTTTCGACCCAGATCGGGCTGAATATTTGCATCTTGTGCAGATACCCAGATAAACGGTGCAGTGTACAGTTCTCTTCCGATACCGACATTCACACAAGCCCGTTTGAACGAATCGGAAGCCAGCCCCTTTTCTTTCTCTGTATAGCTTTCAGTGCCTGTATCCTCTTTCTCGATCCACTGCTTTTTCTCATCGTCCCAGATCGAAACGATGCAGTTTTGATTGTCTCTGCAATGTCTACGCTGCCAATTTAGGCAGCCTACCGTTTCGTCCAAAATATTTTGATCTACACGGGCATCCTTGTAGAGTAGCAAAGACAACCCTTTTGCTGAAATTGTACCAATTCTGCATTCAATTTCATCTGCCCTCAATGTCCTAAAATTTATTGTCATTTCTCCTCCTTTTCGACTATTCCTAAAGTTACTTCTACTGCTAACTTTACGTCTGACAGCGTAGCGTATTGATTATTTTTCAGATATTTTTGCAAAAATTCAAGTGCAAGTTTTGCACGCAACAGATCTGAATATTCCTCTTTTGCAAGAGTGATGAAATCATTTCTTTCCATGTTTTTCTCCTTTCTATTTGAATTGAAATTTCTGATTTTCTGAAATTCCCAGAATCATAAGCAACGTTTTTCTGTCCAGAATTTCATTCTTTTTTACGTAATCCATAACAATTTGCAATCTTTCTGAATCGCGAATAAGCAGTTCTATGCTGTTTTTAAAAAAAATCGTTATCTCTTCCATCTTAATCCTCCTTATTTAATTTGAATTTTCTGATTTTTCTGAAGCCAAAATCCTTTGTAATTAGCTCCATTTTTCAGTGCTTCTTTCATTTTTGTTTTGTCCAAGTCAAAAGAATATTTCCTAAACTCCTGTGGAATCTCCGCTTTTTCAGACATTTCTAAAGTAGTGCTAGTTCTAAAAGAAATAGCGCATTTTGTTGTTTGAAATTTCTGTCCCTGAAGCGCATTTTCGAGATATTTCTTTAAAGACTCTATTTTGTTTTTCGTGCTTTTTTCTCTTTGTGTAAAAGAGTCTTTCTCTTTTTTTAATGCTGCTGCTTCCGATTCTAAATTTTTAATCCAAAGCGCAACATTTTCTATTTTCTTCTCTCTTTCTATTTCAAGAGAATTTAGTCTTCCTTCGTCAAGAATTTCGCCCGTTTCGTAGTCGATGCAGGCTAGAATCTCCCTATTGATTTCATACAAGTTCATATATTTCTCCTTTCAATTGTACGATTATTTTTTAAAGTGCGGGTCACAATACAACTTAAACCGCATCATTTCCATCAAATATAACGGGCATTTTCGATATCCTAATTCCCAATTCTGAACCGTTCGGTAAGGGATATTAAAATATTCAGCAAATTCTTTGCGGCTCATTTTATACTCAATCCGAAGTGCAGAAAGAGCCGTTGCACTTTCGGATAAGCTTTCTCGAATCATTTCTATCTCCTTTCTTGTAGCCGTCTTTGCACGGTTGACTTACTCAGTCCCGTCAAAGCAGCGATTTCTCTGATACTTTTCCCCTGTCCCCGTAGCGTCTCAAGGTCGGAAATTGTATCTTTTTTCGTTTCAATTGGGACAATTTCCTGTCCCAAAACCTCTTTTTCACCTGTCCCGCCACTCTCGATAGAGTGAGACACTTCTTCGTTGCGGGACAAGTGAGACAACGTAAATTGCAAACGTGTATTTTCGTCTGACAATTCATCTAATTCTTTTTCTAGAGTTGCTACCCTACGTTGTAGCCCGTCAAGTTGTCGATCATTTTCTTCTATTGATCGATACCATCCCAACTGGTAGCATAAGAGATAGCAATCTCTAGACCTTCTGTAATTATGACCGTTTTTTAAGGTCATAAGCCGATTCAACACGAACCAATCTTTTTTATCAAAAAGCCGTCTGGAATTCATGTTGAACACGACTTTTCGATTGATTTTAAAAGCTTCACAGCCTTTCTTGAAATTGTCGCTTCTTTTCCATTTAGCATTATTATTTGAAATTAATACTAAACAAAAGAAATCAACAATAAACATGAAAACTTTATAATACCATACAAATTGTGAGACAATTACTGTCCCAACTATGCATGATATTAGAATTTTAAAGGAATTTTTAGACATATCTCCCTCCTTTCGGTAGGGCAGTAGTAGTGGGACACTACCCTACCAGCCAGAGGAGAAAGTACAGTTCTACAATAATCGCCAACACTCCTAGTACTCCTAACATACTAACCTCCTAAATTTCCAGATTAAATTTTTCTACATCGTCAAACCAATCTAAAAGATTGTTAATCTCGATTGTGATTGTAGAATTGTCCGACAACTTATAGAGCTGTGCGATCTCTATAGTTGTTCCTGGTTGAATATCTTTGATAGAGTTTTGATACTCTGCCTTCTCCATGTCAGCCGTATTCGGCACGCCGATTTCCAATTCTACACCGTTTTGAAACAACGCTGGATAGGCGATACAATTCGCCATGACGGATTCATTTCCCGTATTTGTTACACGAGAATAAATCCAAATCGCTGGTTTTCCTTCAAAGTCCGTTGTGATTTCGTGACGTAAAAATTCGTACGAAACCTTTTCCTCTGCTTCTGTAGTTGTTTCTGTGCTTGTAACAGCAGGAGTAGTTGTTGCCTCTGTACTTGCTGTCTGTTGACCACAACCAACGAAAATTAAAGTTGTTGCTACTAACGTAGCGCATAATAATCTTTTTTTTCTCATTTTATTTACCTCCTTTTTTGATCTCAAACATATAAATATTTGTATTTTTATATTTGCACATCCATTCATACGTGAGACCTTCAAATTTTCCTTCACCCCACACTTCAGAGTACCGAAGTGGTTCGTCTTCCAGCAAAAAGCGCTTATCTCCGACCGGAAGCCCTTTGAGATAATTAAGATATACATCTCTTAATTTCTCCCAAGTTACACGCTCTATTTTGAGATAGACGTTATTAACAGTTTTAAAAGCATCGTCCTTTGTTTGCATGACGAAAAACAATCGTTTTCCGCTTGCGTATTGCTCATCTTTCAAAGCATAACCTTTTATTTTTTCGATTTCTATATATTCTTTAAAATTATAGGTTGTATACACCTGTTCACCTTCCATCATTTTTTTTAAAGCTTCTTTTTTCGATAAGATTTCCAACATATTTTTTCCTTTCTGCACGCATCTAACACGGCGTGCCAGCGTTTTTTTATTTTTTGTTTTCTTAAAATTCAGAAAAAACTGCCAAATCTGCTATTGTAAGTACACCTTCTCCTAGAAACTTCTGACTACTGAGATCGAAGTTGTTTCCATACACTCGGTATTCTCTTGTCAGAATATTGATCTCTACCTCCAAGGTAACGCAATCTGTATTCTCTATTTGCAACATTTCCCGAAACTCAGGAAGATTGCTCAATAAAAATGTTTTAATCATACTATTCCTCCAATTCCTCCAGTTCTTCTGCTTCCTCTTCTGTCAATCCTAAAAACGGATTATTTAAATCGAAAATCTCGTTGTCCATGTCCACCAACATGTTCCCGATCTCGAACCCATCTATCTCTTTGTACTCGTCAGGTCTATTTTTAGATAGCCACTCGAGACTATCCTCTATTTCTATCCCGCACGCTGCGGAAGCTAGTTCTGCGATTTCTAAATTTGAAATTTTCATTTTTTTACACCTCCTTTCTAATCTTCTAATGCTTCCATGAAAGCCAACAATTTCTCGAACTCGCCGTTTCTAATCAAGCTCATTACTTTTTTGTCGGATTTTTGCATTTCTTTGTGTTCCTGTCGCGTTTCCCATTCCCATGGCTGTACAGAGAAAACGCACTCATCCACTTTATTGCCTAATCCGTAGAAAGGGCAATATGTACATTCGTCTCTTTTGAGACATTTTTCACGCAAAACTGTTACAATTTGATCTTTTTTTCTCATTTTTTCTCCTCCTTTTATACTCTCCACTGCCCTAAAAAGAGCAACCATGAGAGTAACATAAATAAAAATAGTGCCAAACCTATGTATGTACTTTTCATTCTATCCCCCTTTACCAATTGAAAAAGAAATCGTACACGAACTTTCTTGCTTCTTCTGTTTCATCTTCTGTTCCTTCTTCTGTATCTGCTTCATCTTCTTCATCTGTGTCTTCTTCTGTGCGCTCGTTCCAGACATAGTTGAGCATATTCTCTATCAATTTAAAAAACTCATCTGTGCTTAATTCTAATTCTGTTTCTTCTATTTCTCTTATATATTCTTTCGCTCTTTTTCCCTCCCCTGTGAATTTTCCGTATTTCCAGAAGAGTAAGTCGCTTAATTCATCTTTTTTTATTTTCATATTGTCCTTTCTGACAGTTTAACCTCCTACTGACAAGGCGAAAAAAATTATAACGTTTGAAAACCTTTGACGCCTATAATGCGCCCTTGATCGTCCCTAATCGCCCCAGATAATCCTGTGTTAGGAGCTAAACAATCAGGACGGCAAACGCCGTTAGCTTTAAGTGCTTGGAGTACTAAAGTAGATACTAAATACACTGTGTTTCCCTCTGGCTCTGGCAATCCTTCCACATCTGTATATACAGTTTTTGCAACTGGAATGCCGTTGATTTTGCCAATTTCTTTTTCTTCTGTTTTTACTCTCGCCAGACCCTGTGAAGGGAAAGCGATTTCTTTTTCTTCTGAAAAAACGTTAATTGTGTGTGCAGTCAAATTAATAATATTCATAAAATCCTCCTTATTTGCGGAACGCTAACCGCTCTTTATTTTTTATTTTTGCGTTTTTGAATAGGACGCAAGGAATCGAACCTTGCTAAGTCCACCACTTGGACGCCCTAAACTGGAAAGCAGTTGCAACGAAATTCCTTAGAAGGAATATCTTCACACAACGCTTGTGCTTCAAACGTTGCTGAATATTCGCTGTCCGCTTCCACCGTAACAACTCGAATGAATTTGTCACGGCAATAACAAGCACAGTCAAACCAACTTTTCATATTTCCTTCCTTTCTCCCCGTATAGCCGATAGGGCAGCTGTAAATATTTTTAGTTTTCTTCACGGCTGATTTCCCAAGCCGTTTTGATTCCTTCTATTCCTTCCCATATCTCTTGATCGTCTATTTCCTCCTCTTCTTCCTCTGGAGTGCGCCATTCGTCAACAGCTCCTAATGCCCAATCGAATGGCACTCCTAAAGTTTCAATATAATGAGCAATTTCTACATTGCTTAAATATACTTCGTGTATCTCTTTCTCGGAAGCTTTTTCTTCTAGCACATCTAAGTCGTTGATTGTTACAACGTCACTTAGAAACTCAGAGCGTCCATATTTGTTTCCCCATACATCGGCTTTGTTTTCTTCAAAGTCAATGTTTATTTCGACTTCTTCGTACTCGTCTTCTATCTTTTCTATTCCTTCGACTCCTTTTTCCTTCACCATCTTGTTTAATTCTTCTACATCTAAAATATATTTAATTGTCATATCTTTTCACCTTACCGCCTTTCTAGCGGTTCCTTTCTTTTTTGTTTTTTCTTTGTTTCATCTTATGTCTGTATTATATACCCATTGAGTATATTTGTCTATTGACATTTTTACCAAAAAATAACAAAAATATTATACATAATCACTAAGAATATACTTTTCGCCGTTTGACAAGTCAGTTTCAATCACTTATTATTAATGTAGAAGAAATAGTCGAACAGAGCATAAAGAAAATAAGAGCAAAATCTAAACACATATAATAAGGAAGAAAGAGGAGAGAATTTGAATAAAATCTTTTGCAAACGCTTAAAACGCTAAGAAAACAATGTAGGGAAACAACGATGAATTCATACGACTGTGTGCATAACGCAATTGCCAATTACGTTATACAGCAAAACTAGAAAGGATGCTTCTAATAGACATGCGAAAAGAATACAAGTTGTCGGACATATACAAATGTTCCACGTAGAACGTTTTATGTTCCACGTAGAACATAAAAAAAGAGTTAGGAAATATCCTAACTCCTCTCTTTATTTTAAGAAGAAGGTTCTACACCAACTTCTCCTGCTAATGCTGTTCGGAAAATCTAATGTATCTAACAGGTTTTCGATGTAATTGTATGTATCCGAAAACCCCAACACAATCCTTTTGTCTATAAGAAAATCCAAGAGTTTCCGTGCTTCTTGGAACTTTCCTGTTCTTACTAATTCCTTATGCTCCATCAGTAAAAATTCTTTTTTGTTTTTCATTTTTATACCTCCTTTATATTTATGTTGCTGGATTCCACTTTTTAGACCCGTATTCAAACGGTCTGTAATTTAGGTTAATCCATCCCAAATCTTCCGTCCCTTCTACTATGCAGTCTTTTATGTACTGCTTTGTGCACCAAGCTGGTGTGTCAATCTCATCTATTTCTCTCACGCCAAGCATGTTGCCTTGGACGAAAAACGCCATAGCTGTGTTACCAATATATAGAACATTATCCCAATAACTATATTTCTTGTATTCTACTTCCATGTTTAACTCCTCTGCTATTTTGTAAATTGTATTCAATGTCATATCCTTTCACCTTACCACTCTTCCGAGCGGTTCCTTTCTTTTTTTATCTTATGCCATTATTATACACTCAATGAGTATAAAAAGCAATTGACATAATAACCAAATATTAGAAATTTTCTTGTACATATTTATATCGCATCTGTTAAACTGCACAAGAAAAAGTATTAATTTTAGTGAATATGTCAATTTACAAATATTCCCAATGGGTATATAATATAGACATAAGATAAAGAAAGGAACTGCCGAAAAAAGGTAGTGAAGGTGATAAACATGAAAAGATTTAATTTACATAGAATAATGAAAAGAGCTTGGGAAATCAAACGCCAAGACAAAAGAAATATCTTTTCCATTTGCCTTAAAATGGCATGGGAAGAAGCAAAAGAGGAAACTTCTCTTCCTAAATTGATAGGCACGCCTAAGCAAGTGGCATGGGCAGAAAAACTCCGTGAACGCCACTTGGAAATCTTGAGACGTGAACTTAAAAAAGCGAACACTATACTTATTTCAAGGGGCGACAAACCTCTCAGCGGAAAGCGATTAAAGGCAGCGATGCAGGAGACTTCCGCTGTTTATTTCATAGAGCAGCGGAAGAAAATAGAAGATTACTCAATTATCGTCATGTCGAAGGCTTGGGAAGAAGATCAGAGACAAAGAGTAGAAGATCGAAGATAAAGAAAGGAGAAAGAAATATGTTTAAAGATAGAACAGGTTGGAACAGTGACAACGAACTCTTTTGGGGCAAAAGAATTTCTGAAGAGGAATTAAAAAGAAGAGAGGAAGAAGATCAGAAGTACACGGAAACAGTACTACAACGTGCGTTGGAAGTCTGCAAAAGATTCAAAGGCGTTCCTTTCGCTACCGAATGCGGATATGAAATCGTCCCTCTCGATTTTCTTGAAAAAGGAATCCGTGAATCCCGTGTGGATGATCTTCGTGTTTTCGAGAAAAGTGGAGTGCTCGACTATGACGGTGGATGGTTCGACTTAACACTATCGGGAAAGGATTTGCCAGAGATCAACTGGTAAAATAAGGAAGGAGGATTAGATGGAAGAGGAAATTAGAAAAACTGTTAAAGGACGAATTATTGAAAATGTAAAATTCGTCCTAAAAAGTGAAAAAGAAGTAGCCTATATTAGCCCGCAAGGATATAGTGTTATAGATGTGGAACTTCTGTATCACGCTATCAAACATGCGGCTCTTTCCGATCTGGAACAATTCAAGAAAACAGGGAGGATGCCATTTTCAAACGGTTATATAGACATTTCAAAAAATAGAAAGGAGAAAGCATAATGTTTATAATATGCTTTATGGTCTGGGCTTTTCTTGTTGCTTGGCTCATTGTAACTGTTTGGCTGGAGCAAGATCGGCTTGTAGGACTCCCTCTTTTTGCAGGGGGAATGTTATTTTTAGGGCTGTTCATTATCTCGAACTTTAATTTAGAAGCCGCAAAATTTTGTATCCCGTTGGTGGTAATGTTTGCGATTATAGAAATCATTATAGACATAATTTGCCGATGGGAAATTATGGAGTGGCTTACAAAAAAAATCTTGTGGATATACGGCTTTGCATTAGCTATAAAACTTATCCACGAACACAAAAAGGAAGGGACTAGAATTATCTAGTCCCTTTTTATGTTCCACGTAGAACATTATGCTCTTGTTACCGCAAATACTTTAAACTTCTCATCTGTGCTATAAACTTTCAAATTTATCAGTCTTTCTTTTCTAAGTTCTGCAATCTCAATTCATGGTTTGCAAGCGTTTTTTCATTCGAGCGTTGACGCTCTACGATCTTGTCAATCTCGTCACCATGCTTATTGAGCCTACTATCCCTGACCTCATCGTTATAAAGCATATGTTTAAAATTCTCGTTTAGTTTTGTGATAGATATATTTAATTTTTCAATCGGTTCACGGTCATTTTGCACTTCTTTTTTAATACTGTTCATGTATCCCAATATTGCGATAAGAGCAATAACAACCATTCCAGCAATTGCATAGTAATCCATATTTCTTAGCCCTCTGTTTTGGTTGTCTCATTTGTACGAATCAACTGATTCAGACCCGTTGCGCCAAGTCCAGAAGCCATGCCGCCCAAGATGATTGCTGGTGTGATCTGTCCACAAATCCAAACGTTTAGTAATACCCCCACGACTGCACAAACAGTTGGAATCCACTTATTATCAACGTCCTTAATCCATTTCTTAATAATAATGCCGATACAGTAACAAAGTGCTACAACTGTAGGAACTAAATATTCTTGCAATACTTCCATAAAATTTCTCCTTTCTGGAGAACTTAAGCAAGTTCTCCGTAAACATAAAATTCGATCTGAACCTGTGTATTTGACGAACTAGTACCTCTCCAAACCGAAACCGCTGGAGTCTGTTTGGTCGGACTAGTGTTTCCTGCCGTATAAATACCAAAGTTGTTGTTTGTGGCTCTATATTGACTCATAACTACGTGAGGTTCCGTTTTAAACGTGAACGGATACGCAACACTCTTTACAGCGTCTCCACATGTAAAAATATTACCCCAAGAATTATTTATAGCTACCGAAATTTGATCAGTTTTGCCCCACAATTCGCAAAATCCGTTACTCCATTTTCGATATCTCCAGATTCCGCTTGTACCTTCTTCAGTTATACCTACTATGAAAGTTTTGTCTACCCATGCGCGCCATGTACCTGCTGCTTTTACGCGCTCGTAGCGTTCGTTTGTGTATGTTGTATATGTCTGCATACAAAAGCTGTCATTGTATTTTCTTACGCTTAAATAACCGTTTTGAGTAGAAGGACAATTCGCTACAAGAGCTGCAACAGCGTAATACTCGCCAGAATCGGTTATATTGTTCAAGTCAATTGTAGAAGAATTAAGATAAATTAGTTCATATGTGAGATTATGAAAATGAGCTTTATTGAAAAATTCACTGTCTAAATAACAGTCAAGACCTTCTCTTTGCGCAACTTTACCAAAGCTGATCCCTTTCCCACTACTATGATAATCTACAAGAGTATATGCAGCAGAAACAGAACTTTGAGCTTCTACCATTTTAAAATAATCTTCGACTTCGAGCTTTAATTGATAATCATAGTCGGTGTCGAATGTACTATCCGACAAAATGATCTGTTTATTCATACTGTAATCGCCGTAGCTGGTGTAAATATTATCCCATGTTCCAGAGTCACTCCTTTTAGAATAAATACGAAAAATCTTGTCGTTCTTATCGTTTAAAGGTGTAATATCAAACTCTAAATCAATTGTAACAATGTTTCCGTCAGGATCTTCCGCCCCTTCTGCATCCGAGCGATACGCACGAAAATTTTTGATCTGCGGATATTCGTATGCTAAGACGGTAAGGTTCGTTGTAAGTGTTCCCTGTCTCTTTCTGCTATCCGTTACTGTAGTCACAAGTGGAACTGTACCAGAGCTTTTTATAACGTCTGTTGTAAAAGTTCTCTCGTTGTACAAAACTCCGTCAAATCGAGCAGCATATTTTTGAATCAAAGAAGATCGTGCGCCCGTTCCCGTGATTGTCACTTTGATTTTTGACTGTCCTTGAACATAAGCATTAAATTTATTTTTCAAACCTTCTGTTTGTTCTGAGATCGCAACATTTGACACAAAAGGCTTGACATTTTCTGGAACAACTGCTGTAAATTGTACAATCGTGCTACCCATCTGTGTACTGCCATTGTACGTAATACATTTAATTCTACAAGTACCGCTAGTTTGCCATGGAATTCTATCCGCCCATGAAAGCGGCGGCGTCAATGTTGCGCTTGTTGTTGCTCCTGTTGCAAACGTTGTCCATTCTCCTGCGTGGAAATCATGTTGCAACGTGTGCGTGAAAGAGTTTGATGCTCTTGGAAGAGTGATGGAAAGTGTTTCGCCCATATCTATACTATCGTCTGACAGTGTAGGCGTAGTTGCACGGGGAATTGTATTCAAAACGCCTGTTCCCGAACCACTTACCGTTCCTACCCAGCCATTAAACGTGATATCAAACGCTTGACTAAAGTTGTAGGAAAAACTCTTTGTACCGTCTGAATTGTGGGGAATTACAACCGTTCCGCTCGCAAGCGTTTTTGTTGTATTATTCCCAATTCCAACATTTGCTGTGCCCGTGAAATTTTGTCCGTTAATCGTGACGCTCCAAGCTTTTTGCGGAGCAGAATTTATAAGACCGTAGTCGTAAGAAATTAACACCAGCTGCCACGATACTGTTGATCTATTGTTTGCTACGTCTGTATTAACAACCGACCATTTAAATTGTAGCGCATCCCCTACCGTTCCGCCGCTTGTCATTGTTGCGTTTACTGTTGTACTACCTGAGTTTGCCATGAGTACCTCCTAGTTATTTATAATTTTCTTAAAACTTAAGTTCCCGTTATTACGAGGAATAAAAGCAAAGTTTCCTAACTGTAGACTGTTTAAAAATTGTCCATCTGTAACATAAAGTTTACGATTAGAGAAATAAGCCACTTCTGAGCCTGATTCTAAAAATGAAATTCTATCATTTTGAATTCGTAGTGTCAGCTCATTTCCTGACTCTCCAAGAATGATATTTCCATTCTCAAATCGAATGTATTTTTTGATTTCAATGAATTCTTGTCGGTTAGATTCCTGAGTAGCATCTACATATGTCTGCAACTCGTTAAACTGAAATTCAAAGCTATTACTCAACTGCGTGAACGTAGTAGAGATTTCAGAAGTCAACTTATCGTTTGTCACATACTGCTGACTGACCATCAGCGTTATCTCACTACTCGTTTGATTTATCAATGATTTTAAATTCTCAATTTGACTCTCGATATACTCATTAACCTTATAATTTCCTTCTGTAACCTCATTACGAATGATATTTAAAGTATTTTGATTATTCTTATTTGTTTCTTTTATAAATGACGAAACACTATAACCCAGTACAATCGTGTCAGCAGACGGATTTAATAAATTTAGCTCCATGCTTTTTAATAGCATTAGATCATCCATATTATGTGGTTTGCTTGTAATTCTTATATAATCCCCAATACGGAACATATCTATTGTTTTGTCAAGCATAGATAAATCTACCGCTGTCAACTCGATTGTGATCGTTTGCTTGAGATTTTCAGCAAGATATGCATTTGCTTTTGTTAGCAAGTTTTGTGCCGTTCCTACGTCATCCCATGTTTGAGTTTGCCAAATATAGCCGTATTTTTCAACACCTTCTTGACTATAAATATAATCTTTTCCGTCATTCACTTCCTCAATCGTCAAACGGGGCGAACCTTCTTCTTCAGATGTTTTAGCTCCGAGCGGAAGTAGAGCCGTGAACACATCTTCGCTATTAATTTCTTTCGTGAAATCAACTAGATTTTGTCCAAATTCAATGTTCTGCTTCGCCAAAAATTCATAGTCTTCAATCCAATTAATTGTAGTATTCCAGTTTTCGTCATGTGTAAAATACAGATATCCACCTAGTCCATCTTGCAGTTTGTCCTCAAAAACTTTTAACGTTTTGTTTATAGTTGTATCAGAGCGGTTAATGTAATCATTCTTATCCTGTACTGTTACTTCACCGATTGTAAATTTTTTAAAATCATCGACTTGTGAATTATGATTTTGAATCAGCTGTGTAAAAAACAGTGTTGGGCTTCCCGTGAATTCATATGATCTCATGACAGAATCATTCAAATACGCTTTTTCACCTTCGCAAACAAACGTTCTAGTATTAAAAAAATTGTCTGTGTGATAAAGAATCCTGCCTTTGAACACGATCTCGCCATTTCTTAAGCATACAATTGTAGTTTTCAAATCCTCCAGCGAGTCATAGAAAGGATGGGATTGCAGCAGAGAAAATTCTAATTTCCCTGCTGACTCTACATCAAGAGAGAGTGTACCTTTTACAATTGTGTTATCCTGCATACCGCTGTCATAGATAAGCTGCTTATTTGCGTAAATTTGATAATACATTTATAACTGTCCCTCCCTCCACTTAAAAGTAGTTGTGCCTGTAGACGTTACGGTAAATTGTACCGTTTCACCGCCCTTAACGGGTAAGCCTACAAGCTTAAATGTTCCAATTCCAAGACTATACGAACCACCATCGTATTGAATATTACTTTCTGCTGTTGTAGTAACAGTTAGATAAACTGTCATGCGCCCGTTGTTTACGACATTGCAAGTTTTAGAAGTTCCTGCTTCCGTAAACGTGCTTGTCTCGACATCTTTCAGCCAAAACGGGTTCATTGTTCCTACGATTTCTATTTCTCCATACGCTAGATCATTTCCACTGTCTTCCACTGCGAAGCGTCCTTCAAGGTGATAACCTGTATGATCTTCATCTTTAAAAGTCATTCTTCTGCCGTGCACAGTGTTGTAAATCGTACTTAATAACGTATTTCGGCTATCGAAGTTCCCTTCTGTCAAAATGAATTTTAAATTCAACTGTCTAACTGAAAATTTTGGTTCGTCACACAACGCTTCCGTCAAATCAATCGGGTCGTCCCGTCCTTCAATTTCTAAATAGTTAGTCTTTACCGAAGGGGGTTCTAGTTTGTATTGATTCATTGTCAATTCCCAGTCTGACCCCGTGTGAATATTATTGAAATAAATTCCTCTCAAAGCCACTTTAAACCCCCCTTGCTTTCAATGTATTTAGTTTCCCCATTCCAGCGTCAATTTTGTTGATAGTTGCCCCGATCAACTCGCCTGAGTCCCAATAAATTTCTTGTTGCTTGTCTAACAATTTAGGAAGGTAATTCGATAGCAAATTATACATAGATATAAGCGTTGCTGTAAATGAAGCGTTGGAACCTCCAAATGTACTGTCAAGTCGAGAATTGAAATTTAAGCCGTTCACATCTACAGCTGTATCTAATAGATTCTTTTGCATATTTTCAAACGCTTGTACGGGTTCATCTTCGTTTTCTGTAATACCTTCCGCAACACCAGCAGGAATCCATTTACCAATCTGGTCACGCATAACTTTAGATGGCGATGCAATACCAAGCGCAGCTTTGAAACCACCTAGAATACCGCCTACAAATCCAGATATCTGTTTTCCAATCCATCCAACCATTGATTGTATACCGCTCCAGATACCTCTTACAATGTCTTCACCTATAGACACTACCCTAGAAGGGATAGAGGAAAGTGTTTTTACGATGTTATTCAAAAACTGTGTTCCAGCTTCTCTTGCTTTAGAACCCATTTGGCTAGCAAATTGCCCTGCTTTGCTTATAGCGTCCGTCAAGAATCTCCAGACCTTTGACGGCAATTGCTGAACGAATGACACTACATTGTTCAAAAACTGTGTTCCTGCTTCCTTCGCTTTTTGAATCATTTGCTGTACAAAGTTAGCAACGTTGCTAATTGTAGTTTGCAAAAATCCCCAAACTTTTGACGGAAGTTGTGTAAAAAACGATACAACGTTTTGCAAGAATTGGCTTCCTACTTCAACTGCTTTTTGAACCATCTGTGAAACCCATGTACTTACCTTTTCCCAAGCAGTTTGTAAAAACGTCCAAATTCGGCTTGGCAGTTGCGCAAAAAAGTTCACGATTGCATCAAGCGCATTACTAGCCGCCGTTTTAATCGTATCCCACAGACCAGTCCAGAAATTACGAAATTCTTCTGACTTGTTCCACAACATTACAAAAGCCGCAACTAGACCAACGATAGCCGCAACAACGAGCACAATCGGATTCAAGCTCATTGTTATATTTAAGGCTGCCATAGCGACTTGAGCAGCATTGATAGCCGCTGTAACTGTTTTGATTATTAACATTCCACCGAACGCTATAGCTGCTACTCCTGCTGCTGTGCCAAGCCCTACGAGTGCTGCCTGCGCAATTGTAGCAGCAGTACCGCCCCCATCCAGCCAGTTTTTGAATTTCATAAAAGCGTCTGCGCACGTTTCTACAATCGGAACAAGCTTACCTAGACTATCGTTTTTCATCTCTGTAAGAGCAGTATTGACAGGTTCCATCGCTTGCCCAAGTTGCGCTTGCGTGTCTTTCAACTCCAACTGCGCTTTGTTAGAATCCAATATGCTACCTGACATTTCATCAAATCGAGTTTTAGATTCTCCGTATGTGTCATTTAGCGTTTGCGCAATCAAATCCGCTCTCTCTTGCGTGCTATTGCATGTTTCGAGCTTCGTGTTAAAATCATCTTCGCTGATTCCAGCCCAGTTTAAGGCATCTGCTAGAACACCTGTCACTTTAGCAACTTGACTGGATTCGTTTATAGATTCTGTCAAGGATTCAATAGGAATAGAATCTCCATACGCTGTCCATACCGCTATAGCTGCTTCAGCGGATTTTGATACCGTTTCAGTACTGACTCCCATACCCTCAAGATTTGTGATTGCATTTGTAGCCATTTGGTCATCGCCTAAGTAGCTGTAGAACTCTTTGTATTTTTCCTTAACAAAATCTATATCATATCCGAACGTTTGTGCTGAACCTGATAGCTTTGCTTGCATGAGTCTGTATTCTTCTGTAGCTTCCGACAGCTCAAACAGACTTTGCACAAACTCTTGAATTTTGCTAATAGCTCCCTGAATTGCGTCTGAAGCAAGATTAGCAAGTGCGCCTTTTAGGACTGTAAAACCGCCCTCTGCTGTCTTTGCACTATCTCCTGCTTCTTTATATTCATTTCCTAGATCGTTCGCCGCTTGTTCCGCATCACTTAGTTTTCGCTTGTTGTCTTGCAGCTCATCGTTCAAAGAAAGAATCCTCTTCGCTAAATTCTGCGCTTCCTGCGAATTCTTTCCCTGTTCTAGAACAATATTAGAGTACTCTTTTCTAAGAGACGATAATTCAGATTCTTGATCGGATATTGTATCTTTTAACTTTTCAAAACTATTTCTTGTATCAGTTGTAGTCTTGTCAGTATCCTCAAGCGTACTGTTCACTTGTTCAAGCTTCGCTCTAAGATTTGTCAGTTTTGAATCCGTTTGTATGATCTCACGTTGAAACGCTCGAAGCTGTTCTTCTCCGATGTCTCCACGCTCAAACTGCGCAATTACATCTTTTTCCGCATCTTTTAAAATATTTAGTTTTTTAGACGTTTCATCAATCGCTTTTGTCAGAAGTTCTTGTTTCTGTCTAATAAGATCAACGTTATCAGGATTGAATTTCAGAAGTTTGTCAACTTCTCTCAACTCTCTTTGTAGCTGTTGTGTCTGTTTTTCTGAATCTTGCAAGGATTTGCCAAGCTTGGTAGTGTCTCCACCAATTTCGATTGTAATCCCTTTGATCTTTCCACTTGCCGTAATTATCCCCCCTTTCCGTATCTTTGTCTGAGTCCTTCCCTATCTGGTTCTGTTTGCTCGATTCTCCAAGCATTGTCTAAATATTCGTTCCCCTTTTCCGTTTCGGAACACATTTGTATAAATGCATCACGCTTGTACTGCAAATACTCGACATAGTTGAGTTGATTAACTTCGTTTATGCTCAAATTCGTATATTTACAAACTAGATGTTCCCAGTACGTATAATTCACATACTGATGCATCCCATTTTTCTCTTTCAACGGGTAGTAGGGGATTGTCAGTTTTTTGAGCTTTGTACCTCATTGATGAAATCTGTAAAATATTGGACGAAAACTAACAAGTCTTCAAACTCAAGCATTTCCTTCAACTCTTCGACTGTATAAGTTTTCCCTTCTCTATTATTGTTGATTAATTCTGCACATACCTCATAGAGCATGTTTACAGACTCTTCATTTTCTTTTACATCTTTAAGAGCAATCATATTGTCAAGCATTTCTTTTTTCGGAACACATACGCTTAACTTTGTTTGCTCCTCATCGTTCATAACAATTGTCATAGTCTTTCTTTTCAGAGTGTTAAAATTTAATACTTTGCTCATTTTTACTTTCCTTTCTTCTTTTTAATTTTTATAAAGCAAAAGGGACAAAAGTCCCTTTTATTCTCCTGTGATAGTAGCATCTTCCTCAATGTATTTGATGAGCGTACCTTCATTATCCTGCGGTAATGCCTTGAATTCTGCGTCAATGACCGTTTCGGCATCTGTTGCAAACGCAATAGAAAAACCGCTTTGGTTCTTTCCTACGATCAGAACCCAAATATCACCATCTTGAGTGTCGGTATGATGAAAACAAAATACATAACTAGCATTTACAGCGTTATCAATACCACCGATTTTTACAGTTCTCAAATGTCGAGCAGTATCTTCGCTCACTCTTCCAGTGTCGCAAAGAGTTTTTAAAACGTCACCGTTAAATGTCATGATTCCACTTGTCAGTGTTACTTCTTCAGATGTCAAAATAGTTTTTGTGACAAGACCTAAATCGTCTTTCGCTTCGTAAAACTCAGGTGTATATGTCAAAGTAGCACCGCCTTTAATCAGCCCTAAAAGGTTTGCGTCTGTACATAAAGTTGAGGTTTCTGGCACGGTTCCAGAATAAGTTTGAAAATAAAGTTTTCCAGAACCTAATACAATTCTTTCACTAGACATATTAATGCCCTCCTTTTTCTATATACGAAAATTCGTAAATTGTTTGAAATAGTTGTTCGTCTTGTATCCAATACCGTTCCTGTTTCGTAAACGGTATTGACATATCGTCAAAAGTCCGCTCTATCTCTTCTTCTCTTTCATCATCCTGTTTATATTGATAGAACTCGATTGTTACATCGTGTTCTTTAATAAGGTTTTTATCATCCGACCCCCGTCTTTCCCAACTATCATTATAGACCGCATAATTGACACGGGGTGGATGCCGAAAAAGTGTTTCGCAATAGGTTTTATTCCTCTCGAACCCTGCTTTTTGTAGAATGTCATCAATTAGCATTTTTAATAATATCCTCTATCTTTTTCTCATAATCTCTAACGGTTTCATCATGCGCTCGTGTGATGAAGTTCGTTCCTTCCACTCTTCCCCCGTTTTTGGTGGCGTGCCCATTGTTTAAAAGGTGTGACAAACGATAATTCGGTGCTTTTACGTACCACTGCACTACTGTTTTTCTATAAGTGTCTTCGAGTGTTCTCCACGCTATATCGTCTCTATAGTGTTTTGTACGTTTTCCGACAGGTGCAGTAAGCTTTGTTGTTTCTACGCATTGTTTAATACTCTTGACAGCTTGACGCTTGATCTTTTGCGCTATATCTCTGTCATAGATTTCAAGTTCTTCCCTGATAGCGTTCGATAAATCTTCTATTTTTACGCTCTTACTCATTAGCAAGCTTCTCCAATTAGTTTTACTGTTTTATGTTGCTCCATGTAGTCATCATAATCAACTACATTGTAAGCATGACCTCTATAAATGATACGGTAGAGCTGCGTATTTAAGCAGATTTCTTCTAAAGATTTAAAATATCGGACCTGGAAAGTTCTTGTTGCTTTCGAGCGTTGTGCTCCGCTGCCTTGGAACTCGTTACCACCTGTTTTATTTACGTGTGCATGAAGATTAAAAAGTGTTGACCATTCGTCTGTGTCTAGATTGAGTTTTTCTACCGTGATAGGCTTGTCAAATATCATCTTCCACCACTTCTTTCCAGCACTTAGGGTTTACGTCTGGAGACCACATTACATTATTTTTTACGCATTCGTATTTTTTTCCACCGTAAGTGATTTTATCGCCTTTATTGTACGCATCATGTTTTCCGCTCGGTTGTACAAACTCAGGATATTCTTCCGTTATCGCAGCTTTCCCACCTTCTAGAATTGTTACCCTTTCTGAAATAGAGTCCGTGATTGCAAATAATTTATCAATCTGCTCTTGTACAGGTAAATAACTCTGTTCGCCATCAGCGTTTTCTTGTGCTTTTGCAATCAGACTATTTTTTTCTTTATCAGAAATTCCACCTTGCAACCAGATTGTGTCAATTTTTTTAAGAATATCGCTCAATTCATAATTCCTACTATTTATTACTGCTTCTATGATTGTATACATATCACACCCCCATTTCTAAAATTTGCCCCGCTAATGTTGTAAATTTGTTGTCTATATACATTTTTGTGTCAACAACAAGCTCCGCCGTCATATTGCAAGCTGGTACAGCGTCATTATCTATATACGTAGTCCCGTAATAGCTACGCAATTTCTTGTACTGCTCTACTTGTTCATCTGTCAAATTGTATTCGGCTGGCGTTTCAAGCGGATATATGACATTTAACTGGTGTGTATTTAAATATTCTTTCAAAAGTTCTACGCTATTAATGGATGGTTCTATGTCTATATAAAAACGTGAATTCGATACAAGGCAAGACCCACTTTTCCCCATTGTTCCGTATATTAGCCTATTGCACAAACACTTCGAGCCGCTTGCTATTTTTCCATTTGCAAGATTGATATAAAACCTCGTTTTGTTTTCTACTGCCGCATTTAATACCCATTCTTCATTTTCCGACCCACTAAACTTTTCTCTCCCGATACGTTTAATAAATTTCTTGTTAGCAAAATCGAATTCGTCACAAATCCATTGTTTTCCACTCGCATCTGTGTAATTGCCACCGCTGGAAACAGGGATTCCATAAAATCCTTGTTCTGGAATTGTGATATTAAGCGTTTGCGGCGTTGTAACTTCTCCCATGCTGTTTTTCACTTCGACTACAAAATCAGAAATAGTCTGGATTTCTTGCGGGTAGTCAACGTTTGGTGATGGGATACCGCCCGTGTAGGGTTCGTAAGGTAAGGCAGATTCACCTTTATTGAACATGAGAGTGCTTTTTAATGTATTAACATCTTCATTTGTAAGTTCGGAGCTACCTTTGTAAAATGCAAATCTTACCGATACACCACCACTTGGGATTGCGCTATTATTGCTAAATGCATCAATTTTTTCACCTTCACCATTAAAAACATGACCGTTTAAAAGATTGTAAGGGGAATATCCAGATAAAACATATTTTTCCCCTGCTATCACTGAAATATTACCCGTGCGTATTCTATTTTTTGAATCACTTGGCGCACCATCGCTATCGTAAAGCCCACCAATCTCGATTCCATTTGGATTTATTAAATTCGCCCCCGTTGTAGTTTTCTGTTCGCAAGTTGCATACAAGTTTAAACCCTTAAGCGGTCTGTCTGCACTCATTGAACATTGAATGGTTTGACCGTTGTATGTTTCTATGATTGGAGGTGCTGAATCATCGGAAGATCCAGAATCACTACCGCCACCGCCACTGCCGATATTTTCAGCAATATTAATAACTGTCCCGTCTTCCTTGATAAACCTCCCCGTGTGAGGAGTGTACTTTTCAATGTCTGCCGTCTGCCCTGTTTCTGTACCGCCAAGCGCATCCGCAATGTTGACGTAAGAGCCATCTTCTTTCAAAAATCGTCCTGATTGCGGGCTGTATTGATCTATATTCATATTGTTCCCTCCTCTCCTTTTCTAGTTTCCATTTGTAATTGAAAAATCATATCAGCGACTAGCCTTCTAGTATTTGTAGACACACGTTCTGGAACCCCTTGATTGTCGTACAAATCCGATATAACAATTAAAGCTAATTCTTTTATTCTTGGGTCTGTTTCGTCTATACTGTTAATCGCACCACCCAGCCACGCTTTCGCTGTCCTGATAAGCCTGTCAATATTTCTATTGACAGACTCATCGGTGTAATCGTAGCCTAAATAGTCCAAAACTTCTTGAATTGTAGGCATTTAATCACCTCAATTACTTATTTGCTGTTAAAATTGAAATATATCCGTTTACAAATGCTTTCTTATCTCTTGGAGTTACGTCTTCTCTTTCAATCGCACGAATTAGCGTTAAATCCTGTGTAAATGCGTTTAACGATCCTGCGCTTGCCACAGTAGACATCATTAAAGATAACTTTTGTCTATCCCAATAAACAATACCTTCGTTCAAATCACCGATAATCATAGGGATTCTGGACTTGCTAGAGCTTGCGTCTGTAGTGTCGTCTGTAGGCATATCAGCGTTTGGAATGACTACGACTGGAATCACAGAAGCACCAGCGCAAAGCTGCATTTTCATAGGGTTTGATGGATTCGGCTGTAATAAATAATCACCGTCAGAATCTTTCAGAGTGTCTAAATATTGCAAACCGTCATCGTTTGTAAAAATCTTAGATGTGGACTTAAACGCACTGCCAAGCGTTTGATTTAACACTTTCTTGATTCCATCAACTCCGTTTTTGATTTCTGTCGCTGTATTTGTTTTGATCTGTTCCAAAATAAGTTTGTTTGCTGTTACACGAGACTCGTCACCAATCCACTCTGTCAAAATGCTTGTGATATTTGCATCGCTATCGGCAAGCAATTCATTTGTAACAGGGTAGTAAGCAGCGTACTTGTCAATATCATATTCGATTCTCTCGAAGGTTGGTGTAGCGCCTGCACCGATCGCTCCAGCTTCTGCCACTTTAGTAAATCCTGTTTGGTTCGCTCTCGCCTTAAAAGTACGTGCGCCTTTATCGGTTGTAACCTTTTCGACTCTTACATACTTAAGCAAAGATTCTTTAGAATCACGATATGTTTCTACTCTTGTACGAATATCCTCAGGAACAGTGTAACCGCCGTCTGCATTTGTTCCTTCTGTCATTGTTGCTTTAAAACCACGTCTAGCGGCATCCGCAAACGCTTTTTCGCTAGAAATTTCCTGCTTCTGCTGCTTCTGCGCTTCTAATTCTTTATCAGAAGGTGTGTTAGTTTCCTTTGTCATTTCATAGAGTCTCTTTTCAGCTTCGTACTGCTCTTTCAGTTTCTGTGCTTCATCAAGAGCCGCATTCGCTTTTTCAGTGTCACCATCTTCCAAATACACCTTAGCCTTTGTTGTTTTTTCTTCAATCTGCGTTAACAGTTCTCTCATTTTTTTGTTCATTTTCTTCTACCTCCATTTTTAAGAATGCGAAATTTGCTAATAGTTTCATTTTAGTTTCAGCACTGTCTGCATCCGTCTTTTTTACCTCGTTTTTGGTTACGGATGTTTCTTCTTTTGTAGACGATAGTTCTTTCTTGTGTTTGATAACACCAGCCCTCGGCTGTGCTGGAACCGTTACAAAAGACAATTCATAGGCATCTTTTACGTCTGCGATAGTAAGCATACAAACAACTTCGCCGTTTTCCTTTTTGTATGTGCGTCCCGGCCAGTGCGGACAATAGCTTTTCATATTGTCAGTGCCACAAATATTACAAATTAATTTCTCAGCTCTGCAACTCGTAGAAACTTCCCTCTTAATCCCAGCCTTAATTTCTGCAATCAAGTTTTTGTTGTTTTCGTTATTAAGCATGTAGCACTTAGCGACAAGTTTCGCATAAGGTTCACCTGCTCCTGTGAGTTTCGATTCTGATACTAACTCTGTATCGTAGATTCTAGCAATTTGATTATCTGTTTTTCTAGAATGATCTTTGATAACTGTCTTGCCAATATAGAGCTTTTGTAACTTTTGCAACGCTTTCAAGCTAAACGGTTCATAATTCCTATCGTTAGTTTCGTTGTCTCCCATTTCTACTTTGAATGTAAAAATCTCTTCTTTCGTAAGCGGCTGCAAAGTAAACTTATTGATCTTTCTAAGTTCTGAATCTGTAATTTCAAGACCCGTAACCTTACAAGCCTTTTCAATTTTTTCTTGATCTTCGTAGTCCATTTCAAATTCATCATTCATTTTGTTCACCTCCTTGATTTTCTCCACCTTCGGATTGAGATGTTAGTTCTTCCTGCGATTGTACATATTGCAAACCTGTATACTGCACTGGAATCGAAGCACCATTACCAAGCAATCTGTTTCCACCTTCTACAGATTCCAAATCCAACTTTGCTCTCGCTTCATTCGGTGTGTATAGAAACGAATTTACAGCGGTTGAAAGTGTTTCGATTTGAGTTTTGAAATCTGCTCGAAGCAGAACTCCGATGTTAAATTTAGCGTGATATCCTTGTTTTGCTTCGCTATCAGTCAAAAGCTTATATGTTATCTCTTCCTCGTATTGTTTAATGTTGTAAAGTAACGTATCTACATAAAAAGACAACTGTTGTGCTTCTGCACTAGCGTAGCTGGATTTTGTGTAATCTCCGATTTGATAAGGTTTAATTCCAAACGCCGAAGCGATTTGCATACTTGTAAATTGTTTCACTTCGATAAACTGATTATCTGCTAGTTTTACGTTTAAAGGTGTGAGTGAAGCTCCAAACGGGATTGGAATGATATTTTCGATTCCAGTCTCTTTCAAAGCTCCTTTTGCATAATTTTCTACGCCTTTTACGAACGTCTGTACATTACTATCATTCAAATTACCTGTATATTGTAGGACGGCTTTAGCAGTGAATCCGTTCGAGTACATATCATCAATGAGTTTTTGACCTTTGATACTTCCCTCAATTGTCATTTTTAATTGATCTCTAACAGAGACCCCTAGAATACCATCAAATGTATTAGATGTTTTAAAATGCAGAATCTCCTCTGAGCCAAAACGATATTGCTTCCCACCGCCACTATAAAGATAGTAGACGTCAGGAACATCCGCCAAAATCCTTGCATCATCGTACCAAACTTGAACATCTGTAGAAGGCAAAATCCAAAGGTTTAATTCGCTTCCTGAGCCTTCTATCCAAACATATGCATTTCCATAATGGTTTCGATTGTATTCGACCGTACTCCAGAACGTTGTAGCGGTCATATAAGGGTTCGGACGATCATGTAACACTCTATAAAGGAGGTGAGTTCTTGCGACTGTAACACCATTTCGCTCGTTATATTGCATAAGATTTAATGGCAATTTTCCGATCGCTTCACACAAAACTTTCATACATGCAAAATAAGTAGCTTCGCTAAGTGCGTCATTGTCGAGAGTATCGTCAATGCCCAAAAACTTCAGCAGATTTTGCATATCTGTAGTTTCCCTTGTGTTTACAACGCTTTTCTGTTCCCCTCCTCTTATCCAATTCAAAAATTTTTCAAAGATATTAATGATTTCACCCCCTTTTATTGCCAGTTCATATACTCTAGATATTTAGTCATTTCGTCATCTGCGCTTATGAGTTCTTTCTTTTTAAATTTTAATAGAACCGCATGAGCATCAACGCAAGCATCAACTGCGTCCACTCGTTTAAATCTCTGCCCTGGCCTTTTGTCTACTTTAATTTCATCAAACGAGTTTCTGACAATAGCGGCATTACAAAAAGACCAAGTTAAAAGTTCGTTTGATCTGTTGTATTCTATGTTATTAGATTTTACAAGCAACTGGATTTCACAAGTTGCATCATTCAAAGATTTACAAGACTGCGTGACAAGTACAACGGGGCAACCGAATTCTTCAAGATCGCTTAGTACCCCATCTGCGTTATGTGGGTCTATGCCGATTCCTTTGAATTTAAAGTTGTATTTCTCTTGTAACTTCTTCAAATGTGAAATAATAAACTTATAATCATTCTTAAAATCATTAATTCCGCCTGTTACTGTCAGTAATTCTTGCGATTCCCAAACGTCATAAGGTGCCAAATCCGTCTCTATATGCTCCATCAGTCGCCCTCTCGGCATGAAAGAATGACTGTAGAAGTAGTATTTCTCTGAATTTTCGTTGTTTTCCTCAAATTCGAGCGATAGCGTTGTTAAATCACCGCCACTAGACAAGTCTAGCCCTACCCAACACTCTTTACCCTCAAAATCCTTCAAAGTGCGACTAGAACCGCATTCTTTCCATTTGTCCGTATTAACAAATTGATCGTCCGTGTTCTGTACCCACATGTTTAGACATTTTGTGAGGAAGTCTCTGAGTTCTGAACCGCCCATATCTCTAGCCGTTTGTGCATCGCTTCTAAAAGTGTTCATGCGTTCCTCGTCCAGACAAATAAAAGGATTTGCTTTAATCCAGTTCTTTTCATTCCAAATATCATCATTTTCGTCTAGACAATAGATATCTACAAACAAATCATTTGCTTCTGTTATTCCTTTAAGAACTTTAATAGCGTAGTCATCAAATTCCTTGCAAAAGCTGTTCAGATCATCGCCACGAGTCGTTATCATTGAAATTAACGCTTGCGGCAACGAGCGTTGTCCATTGTAAAGGGCTTTGTATATTTTGTTAGATGTATGTTGATGTATCTCCTGTTTTGTTACCGTAAAGGCTTTTTATCCTCTACTTCTTACAATTTCTCGTAAGCTCGGCGTACATTTTCATCTTTTTAAGATGTCGGACACTCTTGGAAATATTATATTCTATATCATAGTTTCAATTTCTACGCTCTACGGTGTCAAAGGCTCTTTAATTCCTTTGATTACCTCGGCATTAGCATTGTCGGAAAGGTCTTTTACGAATATTCGACTTTAGCTTTCACCGATTTTGCCCGATTTTAAGTCGACAAAACGTTTATCGACTGAACAAAATATACTTCTAAACCCATCATCAAGCCCTGCTTCTTTGCTCAATGCTTCTATTGTACATCCTGTAGTGTCACAAACGATCATGGATTTGTAATCTTTTACAGTAAACAACTCCGATAGATCAGGGTCTATTGTTACAAATTTAGACATTTCTTCCCATGCTAGACGGGACTGACGTTTTTTTGTAGCTGCTGTAAACAATTTTCCGTAATTGTAACCATCAAACGCTGCAATATAGGTTCCGATAATTCCATTTTCAAAAGTTTTCAATTTGTTATCGTAGTGGCTTTTTATCCTCTACTTCTCATAGTTTCCTATGAGTTCGGCATATATTTTCATCCTTTAAGGATGTTGGAGACTCATGGGAATATTATATTCTGTATAACAGTTTCAACTCCTATGCTCTACGGTGTCAAAGGTTCTTTAATCCCTTTGATTACCTCGGTATTGTCTACGTATTGCAAAATACGTTTAGAGTTCTACCGATTTTCCCCAATTACAAATACACATTACTGTGCACTCAGGCAAAACTTTACCATTTTGTCGTCCCATACTTTTATATCTTCGCCTAAATCTTCTTTTATCGTTGCTCGTTTTCATCCATCCAAACGTACAACCAATGTCAAAAATTTGCGAAGGTATCAACTTGACGGGTTTTGGTTCGGAACCTTCGGCAATCGTCAACGTTTCCGCATATTCTAGAATTTCTTCTGATTTTTCAGGATTCCAGTAATACGGAAACTCCGAACTGCCTTGTTTTTTCAAATCATTCAGATGTCTTTGACAAGCTAAGACGTGCAAACTTCCGTAATTTTCTTTTTCCTCAACGACTTTTTTAGCGTATTCTGTTACCCTGTCTATCATAGAGTGCATTTTTTTCTAACAAATCGAAAAATTCTGTATAATACTCGTATAATGCCTTATCGTTTAAAAAAGAAAATTGCTCGATCTTCGGATTTTCGTTTAAATTTGCACTTGTCTCTAGCACATAATAATTTCCTTTGTCTGTTTTCATGAGAATAATTTTAGAATGATTGTTGATCGTTATAACTTCCCAGTTGTGTTTACTAGCACATTCATTAAATCTCTTAGCATAATTGTATTTCTGCCCTTTTTGCTTTGCGTCAATGTCCGCCATCATCGTTGACACGAAAAACTTTGCTTTTTTCATCTGTCCAGACTGTGCCAACTGCGCAAGGTAATTAAAATGCTTTTCACCAATTCTAAGTGTAGACGCTGTTAGCTCTTCAATCACTTCATTGTTTGCAACCCATTTCACAAAGCTTAGTGAAGAAATGCCACCTGCTAATCCCATCACTTTATAAACTTCATCCTTCGGCAACTCCCCCAGCTCATTTTCCAGAACTTTAACGGAAGCACTGAGGATAAAGCCTTTGTTATACCGCCCCATCAGCTTTCTGCTATGCGCTTCTTTTGTCTTCATTACTGACCACCAGCCTTTTGAAACTTAGAGAATTTTGTCTCTTTTGGTTTTGCGCTTGCAGGAATATCCATCTTGTGTCTCGAGCTGATCGTAAGTCCTAAATCATTCGCTGAGGCTCTTGCTTGTTTGAAATACCTGTCCTGTAATTTTGAAAATTGCTCTAGCATGTATGGGTCTTCCTGCACTTCACGACTATTAAGCTTCTTCACCATTTTGTCGTGCATGTCTAAACTTGTAATATACATCGCTAACGAATCCACATCCGTAACGCTCATAACTCTATGCTGTTTCAGTTGCTCCGCAAGCTCTTCAAATCTATCTTTCTGCTTTTTTGTCAAATGAGCAGGCGGTTTAATCCTGTTATCTTCTCGAAAATCATTCAAGTTTGTTACTTCTTTCATGCCCTTGCCTTCTTTCTTTCTTCCTTTCGTCTATGTTAAATATCTAGCTGCTGCAAATCCTGTTATGTTCTCGGTGCTATTTTCAATTTTAACCAAATACCAGTGATCTGCATTGTTATAACATTCTCCGATCACTCGAACTAAATTCCAATTTACCAAAACTCTCAATACAGCAGAACCATATGAATTCGGAAAATCTCGAACGTTCAAAATGCCGTCAGGGCTTTCTACTTTCTTAACGCTTTCTTTCATGTTGTTTTTAAATACATCAATACCTTTAATAGCGTTAATATAATTCCCGTCTTCTAGTCTTAGCCCTTTTCGATTGTCCGATAATCCAAATTCCTGCACCGCACGTCTAGCAGAGCCTACCTTCAACTCTCCGTTTTGTTTTGTCATTGCTGCATCGCTATACATCGCAATACTATCAGCAATAACTCTGACAGTTTTGTCGCACAAGCTGAAGCTTGTCATTGTGACAGGCGAAGCTTGATATACTCCTAGAAAATCAGCAATAATATCGGCATCTTTCTTCGCTAATGCGTCTACATAAGATGCCTGTAACAATTTTGCAGTAGCAGCAGAATTAGTATGAAAACTATGCTCCAGAACCACAGCAGGCGTGCCAACTAATCTCGCCCCATGCAAAACGCCTAAATAGTTGTCATTTAATTGTCCGTCTCCGTCTCTGTCCCAATCCGCTGTCCAGAGATAAATAATTCCGTCTTGTTTCGTTTTTAAGACTTCTTTTACTCCTGTAGCAAGTCTCTGACCAATTTCACGGCTCACCTCATCAAACTGGAACCTTTGATCATTTACCAAGCAGTACGCAACTGGATAGTCAATCTTCTCTTTTTGACTCATAGAAGATTCGCCTACAGCGTTCGAGTGCATGGAAATAAATAAATCATATCCCTCCGACATTTTGCCTCTGTCAACAAGCCCTACGTCTTGATCTTTGTTGTTTCTTGTAAGGTCTGCTTGAACGCCGTATGATTCGAGATATCTTTTCAATCTGTTCGAGACATCCCAAGTAAAATTTGATTCGTAATACCTAGAATCACAAGGGCTTTGATTGTAGTAGCTTCCGAAGTGACCAGGGTCTATCATTACCTTTTTCATTTTCTCACCTTCTTTTATCGCTTTGCTTTTTAACAAGTTTCTTAATGTTTCTCTTTCGCTGTTTCCTATATAACTGCAATCTTCAGCTTTCGCCCATCTTTCCCATTTATATTCCTTATACAGACTGTCATAGATGAGATCAAAAAACTGTTCGTCATTCTGATAAGATACCAGTAAATTCTTGATACGATCTGCATAAGCAACCGCACCGTTAAAAATAGAACCAGCGAAGCACATTTCTTGAAATGCTCTGTTTTTCTTAACATCAAACAGACCGTCCAGTTCTTTTTTTGTAACACTGTAGTAGTTTTCTAATATATCTTCATGCTCAATACGCTCGAATTCTTCTTTTCCGACCGCATTCACGCAAAAAATCCAAGCCGCCTTTACCGCATCAGGGGAACTGCAATACTGTTCACCTAGCCAGTAGCTTACCTCTCTATCTCCGAGATTATTGAAATACAACTTTTGAACAATTTCGTATTCTCCGAAATACTTTTTCAGAAAATTAATTGCTATGCCGTATCGGAGAATCCTTTGATTTGTCCCGTATGACATTCCCCAATCATTTCCACACTGACCGAATGTCAAACATCCAGAATTGCCAGACTCAAAGCGTTTTACATATCTACCGATGTAATCAGACAAATAATCCGCCGTTACTGAAAACTTATAAAAAGTTATAAACTTTTATGTTTCATTCCTACTTCAAAGTGTATGCTTTTGTACTGAATAAATCCAGATACTACTCACAAATTCTAGTACACTCCATAGGCAGAAATTCCGGACTAACGTATCCGTACATATCTGTATTAACTTAAAAATGTTATGATACAGATTGCTCTAAAACCATTTCTCCATATCTTTTTAGATTTAAAGCAGCTTGATAATCTCTATCTATTACATTTCCACATTCACATTTGTAAATACGGTCTGATAATTTCAAATCTTTTTTGATATTTCCACAACAACTACATAATTTAGAACTTGGAAAGAATCTATCTGCGATAATTACTGGTATATTATTCCATGCAGATTTATATTCAATCTGTCGTCTAAATTCTCCAAAACATTGTTGTTGAACAGCTTTAGATAAATGTCTATTCTTCATCATACCTTTTACATTCAAATCCTCTAATGCTATATAAGATGGCTTGGTTTTCACTATCTCAGTAGTAGTTTGATGTAAATAATTCTGACGAATATTTGTTAGTCTGTGATTTAATTTTAAAAGTTCTTTTTCTCTTTTTATAATGTTACTTGTTTTACAGTAACTTACTCCTTTCTTGTTTTTCTCATATTTTCTAGATATAGAACGCTGCAACCTGCGTTTTCTTTTTTCTAGTTTCTTAATTTTTTGTGTCTTATTTATATTCTGATATTTATGTTCGTCAGAACATATTGCCAAATCTTTAACACCCAAATCAATCCCAATGCCTTCGTTTGATGAGAGAGTAGTAGAATCTTCATAATCGATTCCAACTGTAATCCACCAGTTTAATCCATCATACTTGAAACGAGGATTGCAATATTTACAATCTGTAGGAATTCGACCATGTTCAGCAAGTCTTATCCAATTTAATTTTTGCTTATTCTTCTTTTTAGAAGTAGCAAATCCTTCAACTTTTACATGAGTATCTGTAAATTGAATTTTTACATTATCCTGATAAAACTTTGGAATTGAATACTTCTTACTTTTAAAACGAGGAAATTTCGTATATCCTTTGAAAAAATCTCTATATGCTTCGCAAGCATCCTTGATGGCTTGTTTGGTTACATTGTTTGAAACATTATTCAGCCAAACGTAGGCATCAGTTTTCTTTAATTGTGTAAACTCTTTTCGTAAATCCCCATCAGATATAAACTTTCCACCATTTTTATAATTCTCTTGTTCTCTACCTAATGCCCAATTATAAGCAAACCGAGCAGTATTAGCATATTGGAATAGTTTAGTCTTTTGTTTGTTATTTGGGATTAACATTACTCGAATTGTTTTTATCATTGTCTTCACCGCCTTCTTCTATAAGTTCTTTAACAAGTTTTCTTGCTTTATTTGCACGTTTTCCTTGTAATTTACAACTAAATACAGTTATTATTTGCACTAAATCTTCAACAAGTTCTTGTTGTTCTGATTTTTCAGTATTATCAATTATTTCTATATCACAATTATATAGACTTGCAATATATTCAACCAATTCAAAACCAAATCTTAATAATCTATCTTTATATAAAACTACAACCTTTTCGACCTTGTTCTGAGATATTCGTTTAATCAATTCTTTTAATCCTTTTTTCTTATAATTGATTCCAGAACCAATATCACTAATAATCTCAAAAGGCTTTCCTTGTGCAGTTAAGTACAATTTCATATTCTCTATTTGACGTTCTAAATCATCTTTTTGTTTATTACTTGAAACTCTACAATAACCAATGGTAACCCTATCAAGATTTGGTTTCATATTCATCACTTGATTTAATTGTTCATGCGAATAATATCTATATCCATTGCTTGAAGTATGATGCGGGTGAAGTTTTCCATTCTTATCCCAATTCCTTAATGTTTGTGCTGAAACTCCTAAAATTTTTGAAAACTCATTGATAGAATAGTATTTACTCATAATTAAAATCTCCTTATGATGTTTATACTTTATTCTATCAATAAAAGTTATAAAAGTCAACATCTATTTATAACTTTTT
>ERZ1643251.728-NODE-728-length-43214-cov-111.394472_pt1 | contig 43214 bp, 65 predicted proteins | sample MGYA00579261_ERZ1643251 | MGnify/ENA primary metagenome ERZ1643251 (study PRJEB29033, sample SAMEA4952267) | chicken gut metagenome | biome: Broiler Chicken; feature: Gastrointestinal Tract; material: Caecum | place: Ireland | collected 2018 | study: Broiler... | reverse complement strand
AGCATAAACGAAAGGAGAGAATAAACATGTTAGTCAATTTTGACAAAACCGGACGTGTAAACTGGTATAATACGGAAATCAGTCAAAAAGAAGCTGATTCTTATTTATCAGAAAATACAATATGGTTTGATGGAAATATGCCTGAGTTTGAGCACAAAAATGGATATTTTTCTATTTTCTATATTGATGAAGATATGAAATCTATTCATGTAGAATATGAACCAATTCCGGAGCCAGAGATGACTATGGAAGAAGAAATTTATGCAGCTGTAAGAAAAAATCAAGACGAGCTGCGGCAGGAAGGGGCTGACATGATGATGTCGGAACTGGTGAAACGGGGGTTGATGGTATGAAAACAGGTGTGGAACTTTTTTTGGACTACTACAAAGAACGCTTTGCAAAGGGCGAAGTGACAGAAGAACAGCTCTCCCAGATGGTGTCAAAGGGTGCACTGGATGAAGAAGAAAAAGCCTATATCATGGGCGGCGGTTCTAGTGAGCTGGAAGGTCTGCGGACATTTCACAGTGAAGTGATGGGCTTGATTGGAGGGGAATGACATGGACTATAAAGCGGATGCGGAAAAGGTGAAGAAACATTTTTCCTCCATGGTGGAGGCAGGCGGAGCACTGCTGGACATGACAGGGGCATACAATCCCATTTTGGCAGTGTTCCAAGACGGTGCAGATGTATGGGTGCCTGACAATGGCAATCAGGCAGCGAAAACATACGTTACATATGAAGGTGTTTTCTACTATGTACCAACGGCGATTCAGAGATTCCCACATTATAAACCGACGGATACCCCGAACAACTACTGGCCTATTCCCAGACCTGTTGCCGGGGTATTTCCATATCTAAACGGTATGATGGTGGTGAAGGATATGCTGGTGAAAGACCCCAACGGAAAAACGTATCTTTGTACGCTCCCCAGTGGGGAATACAAACTGGTGAATCCTCCCAGTGAAGCCGCCAGCATTTTTACAGAGAAGAAGTGAGGTGGGCGGCATGGACTGGCTGGAATTATTGAAAGAATTTGTGACGCCTGTTTCTGTTGGCCTGTTCATGCTGTATATCAATAAGCGTGATGCCAAAAATGCGGATACGGAAAACGCAAAAGACCAGATGTTTTTCCAGATTATTAACAGTGTTGATGCCTGTATGAGTTTGAGCCTGACATTAGCAGAAATCATTCGGGAAAATCATGACTGCGAGGACAATGAGGAACTTCTGGAAAAGTACCAGCGGGTAAAGAAGGCAAGACGGCAGAAACAGGAGTTTATGGAGAAAAAGGCGGCAGAGAAGATTTTGTAAGGAGGACACTATGAATTTTGCAGAGATTTTGGTTTACATGAAGCAGGGCGGTAAGGTAAAACGTCCCCACTGGGGCGGCTTTTGGGAAATGCAGGACGGTACCATCATCATTCATACAAAGGACGGTGAGGTATTTGACCTGTTCGATACCAAAATGAAGGAGTATACACTGGACTGCATGGCAGCGGATGACTTTATTCCTGCGGCAGACAGCAATACACCGATTTTGGGCGGTGTGGCTAGAATGGACTTTAGTCATGCGCTGCATTTGCTGAAAAAAGGCGTGCCCATGACAAGAGAGGGCTGGAATGGTAAGGGGCTGTTTGTGGTCATGCAGAAAGGTTACCCGGATGGTATCCCCTGCAATAAACAGACAGCGGATACCTGGGGAATGGAGGAAGGCGAGCTGTTCAAGTGTGAGCCTTATATGCAGATCAATACCGTGCATGGTTCTCATTCCATGTGGGTGCCTTCCATTACAGACTTGTTTGCAACAGATTGGGTAGTGAAAAAGGAGGAAGAAAGATGAAACAGAGTGATTTGAAATCCGGTATTACAAGTAAATGGCTGGAAAGAGCGAAAAGTGTTTCTGCGGCTACCATTGGCCACGAAGTGTGGCTGGACACAGAAGGGTACTGGCATGAAAAAATGAAGGACGGTACCGAAGTCAAGTACGGAAAGGATGAGGCTTATACACAGATGCGTACCGGCATGAAGGATGATATGAACGCACCGGAATATATGCGTATCGACGGTATGTGGCTGAAAATTCATGGTCTTTGGGTGGCTCCCATGGCGTTGCTGGGTTATACATCTTCCAGCACAAGTACCAGCCATCCAGTATATTCTGAAAAACTGACACATGAGGATGATCCCTCTATTCCCGAGGGAAAACATGTGACATACACAGAAACACTTGTGGTCACACATGACAAAAGAACGGCGGTGCATGTGGTTTATAACATGTTCAACACAGAGGAAGGCACACGTTATGAACCTGGTTGCAAACCTGCAGAATTTGTTTATCTGTAAAGGGGTGAATAGTTATGACTATTAAGAAGTATGCATTGGAAAATGAAAATCAGAATGAACAGAATGTAGCAGAAGAAAAGCCCACTTTTGACTGGAAAAAGCGCCTGACAAATCCTTGGTTTTATGTGGGTCTTGTGGGTGTCGTACTGACAGCCACCGGCGCAAACCCCGAAATGTTTACCAGCTGGTCTATTCTGATTGCAGAAATCAAAAGTCTGCTGGGCAATCCTTATCTGCTGGGTACGGCGTTCCTGGCCGTACTGGGTGTTCTGACAGACCCTACAACCAAAGGATTGAAAGATGGTGAGAAACATGAAGATAGCCATTGATGATGGTCACGGTATGGAAACGGCAGGGAAAAGAACCCCTGCCTTTTCTGATGGCTCCGTGATGCGGGAAAACGAATTTAACCGAGCGGTTGTTGCTTATCTCCATGATGAACTGATCCGCAACGGTTTTTCTGTGGTGCTGACTTCTCCGGAGGACACAGATACAGCATACGCCACAAGAGTACAGAGAGCCAATGAAGCACATGCTGACTATTTCGTCAGTGTCCATGCCAATGCTTTTGGTAGCGGTTGGAACGATGCCAACGGCGTGGAATCCTTTGTGTATGCGCTGAACGACGCCAAAACAACAGGTCTGGCAAGATGTATCCAGCATGAGCTGATACAGGCAACTGGGCTTCGTGACAGAGGGGTGAAGGAAAATCCTACTCTGTACGTGCTGCGGAAAACGACCATGCCGGCCGTGCTCTGTGAGTGCGGCTTTATGACAAACGCCGCAGAGGCAAAGCTACTCAAAAGCGACGCCTACCGGAAGAAATGCGCTATTGCTATTTGCAAGGGCATTTGTGCCTTTGTTGGCAAAGTGTATCAGGAAGAAAAAAGTCCGGTTGTCCATGGTCCGGTCATCATTGAAAACCGGACAGAGGATGTGGACTTGATCTTGTGGGAGGGAAGAAACTACCTTTCTGCAAGGGATGTGGGTGAAATGTTCGGATATGACGTTTCCTTCAAGGGAAGTACCCCGATTTTCACGAAAAAGAAATAAAGTGCATGAGAGCCACTTCGGCGGAGAAATCCGCAGGAGTGGCTTTTTTCTTTGAAAGGAGGAATGAACGTGGCAGGTGGATTTGATAAAAATAAAGACTACGCTGCAGCCATCAAGAATGAAAAGGACCCCGGCAAAAGAAATCAGTTGATTTCTGAAAGACAAAATAAAATCAACTGGATGAACAGTACAGGTCAGAACAAAAATGGTTACAGCAATTCCATCTATGGAAGCAAGTACAGCACGATTTCCGAAAAAGGCGGCAGCTCCGGTGGCGGCAGCCGTGGTGGTTGGGGCGGTTATTCAGAGCCGGACTATGCGGCTATTGCTGCGGAGGCAAGGAGAGAGGCAAACATGGCAGCAACCTTTGCCAGCATGAATGCGGCAAAGATCGGCATGGATAATGCTGCCATGGAGGCTGCCATGAAGAACACAAACGACACATACAGCGGATTTAACAAGGCGACTGTTGACAACACCAGAAGTGAAACTGCCATTAACCCGACGGCGTACACATTTCGGAATTTTGACCCGAACAAGGACTATGCTGCGGAAATTGCAAAAGAAACAGACCCAGTAAAAAGAGCGCAGTTAAAGCAGGAACGTCAGAACAAGATCGACTGGATGGATGGAGCCGGAACAAACAAAGGTTATACCAATGACATTTACAAGGATGATGAAAGAAAGGAAGCTAAGTATACGCCGTATTTCCAAGATTATACACAGGGTTGGGACTGGAATGGTATCAGAAAAGGCGCAAGAGCGGACTTGAATAATCGGGCGTATGACATCATAAATGCCATGCGGCAGAATAGTGTGGCTTACGGCAAGTCTGATCCGGCAACACAAAAACAGCTGGCAGCAGAAAATCAGGCTTACGCGGAACAGCTGAACAATCTGGGTATTGCTGTACGGCAGTTTGAACCCGGCGGCAGCTGGTATTATACGGGGCGTCCGGTATTAAAGGGCGATCCATACGAAACGGAAACTGGTTACTACAAACTGTATGACGTTCCGGACAATTACGATATGTTTGTGAACAACAATCAGTATGAGGAACTTTTATTCGACAAAGACCCGAAAACACAGGCAGAATATGGCATGAACGGCGGTTGGGGGGATTGGTTTATGAATGCTGCCGATATGCAGGCTGGGGCAGTTGACGCACAGTTGAAGGCATTACAGGAAAAGCTGGCAATGCAGAGAGGGGAAAATAACAGTTACTATGACGACATTGCTTCACAGGCTTACATTGCCAAACGGCAGGCAGAGGCGGCTATGCCCCAACGACTGGCGGCTTATGGCATCAGCGGTGGTGGAAGTGAAAGCGCACAGCTGGGACTGGATACATCGTACCAGAACAACATCAATGCCAATGAGCTGGCAAGACAGAGTATGCTGCAACAGCTTGACTATCAGAATATTCTGGCACAGTCCCAGGCAAACAGTGACAAAGCGAATATCTATGCCCAGGCGCAGAAAGATGCCTATAATGCTTTCTTGCAACAGCAGCAGTGGGAACAGCAGCAGAAACAGTGGGATTGGGAACAGAAGTCCTGGCTTATGGACTATAACAGAGATAATGAAAGATACGACAAGGAATGGCAGTATCAGCTTGACCGGGACGAACAGGAAGATCGGTTTAACATGATCGACTATTATATGCAGATGCATAACTGGGATGCTTTGGACAAGATGGGTATTGATACATCGTATTACAGAAAATTAGATTCCTACGAGCTGCAAAAACTGGCAAATCAGGCTATGAAATCAAGCAGTCGTTCTTCCGGCAGTTCTTCCAGGAGCAGAAGCACTTACAGCGGTGGTGGGAGTACTGGAAGCGGAGGAATCGTAAATGCAGCAGCGGCAGATAAAGATTCTTTAGGACGTATCACATCTTTGTACAGAATGGCGATGACTTCCCCTTTCCAGTCGGAAGATGAAAAGGCTGCGTTCTTTGAAAATCAGGTTGCAAGAGAAATCCAAAACGGCAATATCTCCAAAGAAGCGTTTGATTATTGGAATAAAACACAGGTAATTGGTGTAGCCGGTATGAGATAGGAGGGATTCCATGTTTAATCCGATTCGTAACTTTGGTTCGGCAGATGATGTTCTGAAAAGAGCTGAAAAAAGACAGCAGGAGGAAGAAGAAAGGAGAAAACGGGCCGCAGGGCCCGCTCTCCCTTCTGGAAGCCCAACTTTGAAAAATATGGTTTCTGCCAACAGCAAAGAGGCTTTGTACGTTAGAAAAGATGACGATTTGACGCCAGATCAGATTATCCGTAAGTATCAGTTTGTGGCGGATGATACAAGCATGGACTATGACCGAAAACGGAAAATGATTAAAGAAGGTCAGAAAAGTCTTGGGAAATTGCGAAATCAAGAGGCTTTTAACCGTCTTTTGGGACGTTCTGTAACAAATTATGGACAACAAGCCGCAGATTTGGATGCGAAACTTAGAGCACAGTTAAAAAGTAGTGCATTTGGCAGTGGTTTTTTTGATGCATTTGGTCTGGGGCTCGCTTATAAAGGAACCTATTTTATTGCGGATAAGCTAAATATGCCGGAGCTGAAACAGGCAATAGATCAAGACAGACAATTTATGGAAGATGCGAAAAAAACAAACCCTAAAAGTGCGAATGTTGGCAGTGCCGCAGGTGGAATCACAAGAGATGCGGGGCTTTATTTACTTGCAGCACCAGTTGTAGAAGCTGGATTGGCAGGCATCGGTACAAAGCTACCACGAGTTGGAGCGCTAGTGAATAAAAATGCTCTGACGAAATTTGGCGCGAATGTACTTGGACAACAGGCGATTGACACAGCTATTATGCAGCCTGTTGTCGCTTTACAAGGGGTAGGCGAAGGTAAGACAAAAGCTGAGATTTGGGAAGAAATGAAGCAGCAGGCATTTACTGATTTGCTGTTTAATACTGGTATGGGTGTTGCTGGTGCTGGTATCAAGGCAATTGGAAATGGAGTGCAGGCTAGAAAGGCGGCAAAAGAACTGGCGGCACAACAGGCGGAAGAAACTGTAAAGAATGTTCGTCCTTTTCCGGCAGGAGATATGCCATTATCAGATGTGGATATTCAAACAGACCCTATTTACCGCATGTTATCTGAGGAACAGCCCAAAAGTATGAATGAAGCGTTCACCGGTAAAAGACAAAATGGAAATACTGTTTTGCATGAAAAGATGAACGTGTCTGGGGCGGCAGGAACAAACAAAAACATTTCTTCGATGAATTTGTCGTCTGATATGAAAAACGGCTTATACGGACGCACAGCGGGCAAAAATGAAAATCCGTTACTTATGCCCGAGGCAAGAGCACGTTTAGAGCAAGAATTGCGTGATTTACAGGATGTAGATTCTTTAGACCAGAAATACAATGAAATTTTTTTGAGGGAAGGCGAAGAAGCGGCAGAAGCTTTTTTGAAAAAGAATGAGCAGCGAAAAGAAGAAATCATGGACATGCTGTATATGCCTTTGAAGAAAGAAGAACTGCAAAAACAGAGAATCAATAATGCACTGCAGAAAGAAGTATCTTCCCTTTTATCGTATTCTGGTAAGGAAAATAAAAAAGCGGCACAAGAAGCCATTGCAAGGGCAATGATGGAAGTTCGCAGAAATGGTTCTGTGTCAGAGGAAACAAGAAAAAAATTATTTGAAACGCTTTTTGATATGGGCAAGGCAACAAACCGCCAGAACATCAATCAGGAAGTCAAGGATGCTTTGAAAAAAAGTAAATTTTCCATATCCAGTCAGGATGCTGCAAATATCGCAGATTTTGATACATTCCGTAAAAATTTGATGGGTAAAGTGGGCAGCGTGACAAAGGATGGGAAAAACACAAGAGTGGATGTTGCTTATCAGGAATTATCCGAAAGATTTCCTGAGTTCTTCCCAGATTCCATCGTGCATCCTGCGGAACAGCTCAGACAGATTGCAAAAGTGGCAGAGGATATGAAAATCCAAGAGTTTCCATTGAAAGATGTCACCAGTGCGGAAGAAAAAGAATTGATGATGCAGGAGTTTTTGGAGAAGTTTTCTTCTGCTGAAAAACAATACCAAAATTGGGTCAGATTTGAAGCGGAACGAAAAGCACGTCAAAGACAGCGGATTTTGGAAAGCGGAGAAGATATTGACGTTTCCCAGCTTTCCGTGGATGAAATTCAGAAACTGTATGACAGGAAGTATCAGCTGCAAAAAAAGGCTGAACGTGCAAAAGCAAATAAGGTTCTGACAGAAGGAGATCAGGCAATTTTGCAGAAGTTCCTGCATGGTGAAATCAGCGAGGAAACGATCCGCAATACTCCCGGAGTAAATGCCGATGCTGTTTTGGAAATTGCGGCAGCGGTGAAACCTTATAAAAAAGTTTCTGATTTAATTGGGAATTCAAAAAAAAATAACTATGAAAAGCGGATGCAGTTTATTAAAGATACTGTGGGAGATATTCAGATCGGCGGAAAAGACGGTTGGAAAGAACCAGGCTTATCCATTTCTCTTATGCGCCTTTCGCCCGAAAGAGCTACAGAAAAAGTGGCGCCAAAAGAAATCGCAAAGAAAATTAATGACAATATTTTTGCGAAACTGCATGATAATGAAAGGGACAAAACACTTTTTGTGCGTGATACACTGGACCGGGTACGTCCTTTGAAAATCGGTACAAAGAAAAAATACACCGTGACACTGGATAACGCGCCGACAAAGCTGTCTGAAAGTGGTATGGTGCAATACTTGGGTGAAAAACGGTTTGACCTGAAAAAGCTGGAAAACAGCACAAACCTGACGGCGGAAGAAATGAAGCGCATGGAACAACTTCGTGGCGAAATCAAAGAGGCTGAAAGCCAGATCGACGCCGCAGCCATGGAACGGATAAACAAGGGGATTTCTGAAATCCAGAAGATTTATAAAGAAATCCATCCCAAAATCAATGAAGTGTTGATTCGGAACGGCTATGACCCAGTTGGTTATATTGACGGCTATTTCCCACACATGTTTTTCAATGATCCTACGGATACAGTGGGAAAAGCGTTGAATAAACTTGGTATCAATCTGGGTTATACGGAACTTCCGGCTGACATTGCTGGTAAGACTGAAAACTTCCGGCCAGGAAGAAAATTCAGCGGAAACCTTTTGAAAAGAGAAGGTGTCCGCACAGACTATGACGCACTGCGCGGACTGGAAAACTACCTATTTAATATAGGCGATGTGATTTACCACACAGATGATATTCGCACTCTCCGGGCGCTGGAAGATCACCTGCGGTATCAGCTGTCACCGACAGCGGTAAAAGAGGAAATCGACGCTATTCATAGTGATTACAATTTAGATTTTGAGGAGAAAAGAATCAAGTTGGATGAAAAATATGAGGAATATGCCAATCTGTTCAAAGATGAACACAACAAGACACTGCAGAATTATGTGACCTATCTGCGCAGATATACAGACCTTTTGGCTGGGAAAAAACATGCTTTGGACAGACCTTTTGAAACAGATATTACCGGTCGTGGTGCATATAGCCGTATGGACGCACTGAACCAGCGGATCGCCGCCAATATGGTCGGTGGGAACATTGGCTCTGCTCTTACAAACGTGATTCCGTTTACACAAGGGTTTGCTCCTATTTCTATGAAAAATCGGGCAAAAGGTTTGCAAGAAGGGATTGCTGCTGTATTTTCCAAAAATCCAGATGCGTTGACTAAAAAGAGTGCATTTCTGACCACTAGAACAAATACTGATAAACTGTATAAAACTGCGGCGGATAAATTTTCTGACTTTGCGGGCGGTTTGATGGACATTATGGATACATTCAGTACCCAGAGCATTTGGCGCGGCAGATATTACGATAATATCAACAAAGGAATGGCAGAGAAAGAAGCAATTCGAGAGGCGGACGACTATGCAAGACGACTTTTCGGCGGCAGAAGCAAGGGGGCAGTTCCTCCCATTATGCAGGCGAAGAACCCTATTACTAAAGCGTTGACTATGTTCCAGTTGGAAGTCAACAACCAGATCGACTTTCTGACAAAGGATATTCCGAAGGAAGCAAAAGGAAGCGTTGTAAAAGGACTGCGGATGTACGGAGAAATTTTAGCCGCCTCTTATTTTTTCAATGATGTGTATGAAAAAATGACCGGCAGACGTTCGGCTCTTGATCCGGTGGGTATTGCGTTGGACAGTGTGGCGGACTTTTCCGGAAAAGAAGTCAGAAACAGTATTGACATCATTGCAGATTTGCTGCATGGAGAAGGATTGCAGCTGACAGAGGAAAAAGAAAAGAAATCTGTATCTGATTCTTTTTTAAACTTGGGTGAAAATATCGGTGCAAACGTGCCTTTTGTTGGTGGTCTACTCTTCGATGGCGGTCGTATACCACAGTCGAGCGCATTGCCAAACCCTTACGAAGCAGCAAAGGCTGTGGCAAGAGAAGGAACAGGGGATGCGGAAGCTGGATATGCTGGCGAGGTTTTGAAAACAGAATTGATGAAACCTTTGAGCTATTTGCTTTTGCCTAGCGGCGGTGGTCAGATCAAGAAGACACTGCAAGGACTGGAAACCATGAATGAGGGCGGCAGCTACAAAACCGGAAGCGAAGGGGAAAAACTGCAGTTTGCGGTGGATACGAAAGACCCTGCTTCCTGGGTGAAAGCTGCGCTTTTTGGAAAATGGGCACTGCCAGAAGGACAGGCGTATATCAATAAAGAGGTTAATGGTCTGTCAGAAAAACGGACAGAAATGCAGAGAGAAATGCAGCAGCAGTTTGGGACTACTCCCAAGGCGTACTTTGATACTTTCCAGAACATCAATAAAGCAGAAACAAGGGAAGGAAAAGTTTCTGCACTGAAAAACAGTGGTTTGACCGATGCAGAAAAAGAGTACATCTACAAGAGGGAAATTTTCACTGGCAAAACACAGATAGAGGATTTTGACAAGATGCGGAGCTTTGGACTTAGTTTTGACCAGGCGGCTGGGGCACAGACAGCGCTGGAAGGCATCCAAAAGAAATATGACGAAATGCTGAATGATGGGTTAAAAGACAAAAATACCTTGGCAGCAAATGAGAAATACAATTATATCAGTGGGATGTCGATTCCATCAGGGCAGAAACAGAAAATGCTGGAAAACTTCGCCGTTGCAACGAGATGGATTCCACAGGAAGCAACACCAACACTGATGAGTGAAAAATATCAGGCTGTCAGCGGCTTCATGTCAGTTGATGATTTTGAGGTTGTAAGAGGTGCAGTGAGTGATGTAATAAGTAAGGAGGAATGGACAAAAGGATTGAAGAACGACAGATCAAGATACATTAAAGCTGCCATTGACCAATATACACAAGGTATGCCATATGCGCAAAAAAGAGAATTATATAAAACATTCGGTGTTGCAAAAAGTTTATGGTAAGATCGGTAAAAAGAAAAGCCCCCGGAAGGGGGCTTTTTTGCGTTAAAAAAAGTTGCATAAAAGTTGCATTGCGTTTACAAAATGCTGTAAATGTTACTAAAATACTGTAAATGTTTCTAAAATATCGTAATTATCAAAGACCGCAGAAATGTTGAAAAATCAATGTTTCTTGAATAAACGTCGAAAATCCCACACAGGGAAGATGTGGGATTTTCTTTAAAGGGGAGGGTATGTATTACTATCTTTTCCCCTTTAAAGGCTTGAAAATTCAACATCTTTTTTTTAAAAAGTTGCATAATAGTTGCATTATTGCAGAAAAGCATTTGAAAGATAAGTGTTAATTGTCTGGGTGACTTCCTTTTCCTTGTTTTCCATGGTATGCTGATATACCCGTTTTAACATCATGTCAGATTCATGCCCCATGCGCTTCATGGCATATTTGGAAGGAACGTTATTTGCCAGCATCATAGAGGCATGATAATGGCGGAGGGCATGAAAAGTTATATGATTGATGCCAATTTTGGCTACCAGACGCATATATCGGTTTGATACATTTTCTGGGTTCAAAGAAAAAATTAGGTCATTGGGTTCTTTTACCTGCACTGCCTGCTTTAAATCAGGAATTAGAAAGTCAGGAATTGAAAGTGTTCTTTTGCCTGCCTTTGTTTTGGGAGTTTTTAAAATCCACTTCTTTTCCGGGGTTTTGACCATTGCCCTCTGCACTTTGATTTGATTTTTATAGAAATCAATATCAGATACTTTTAGGGCGCAAATTTCGCTGCGGCGAAGCCCCATGCCGAAAGCAATTTTCATTGCCAGAGAAAGCTGGAAAGATTTGCAATGATCCAGCAACAGTTTGATTTCCTGCTCGGTTGGTATTACGATTTCTTCGGCTTCATTTGCCGGGTAGGTGATGCGTAACTGGAAGTATGGGGCATATACACCCAAGATAGTAGAAAGGACGCCATAAGTGTTTCTCAGGGTTTTAGGGGCATAGCGTGTAGCCTCAATATTTACTTCCGCCTGTATTTCCTTATTCGTCAATTTATTTATGGGAATATTGCGAATGGTTGGAAAACGGTTTTTATGAATGTTAATGTAGCCGCGGAGGGTTGCAGGTGATAGAATATTACGTTTCATATCAATATAGTTCTGTAACGCCTGCTCCACGGTCAAAATCGTTGTCTGCCCTTTACGATTCGCCTTGAAATCTTCTGCCATCCGAACGACTTCTGACTTTTTGTCTGCGGTAAACCTTTCGTAGATCCTTTTCTCCTTTCCATCAATGGTTTCCGTATGGCTATATACCAGTATAGTCCAGGTTCCGGCTTTTGTTTTCTTTGCTTGAGCCATAAAAAAAGACCTCCTTTATTCTATACAAACAAGGCGGTCTATGATATAATACGATAAGACGAGGTTGTATTATATATATGACCGCCGATCCTCGTTCCTGCGCCAACAGGGACGGGGATCATTTTTTTTATTTTACCATCAGAACATTTGTTCTGTAAATCAATAAAGGATACAAAAAAAGTTGCATTTTTTGTGCAGATTTTAATATGATTCTGGATACATCCCGTCTATTTCGTTTTCTATATCTTTTACCTTTTCCCACAATTCATCTTTAACAGACTTTGGTAGATCGTAGCTATCTATGATATAAGTAATCATGTCAGATTGACCTTGCATATACCAAATTGTGTCTGCGGGATAGACATCATCTATGCTTACCACATTACCTAATATTTCTTCTTCAGCAGCTTTGTATCCTTCATCATATCCACTATTATAACCATCATCATAGCCATTTGAGTAAGCTGAATTATCAGAAGAACATGAGGATAGGAAGATAGAAGAAAAAACAATAAAATATAAATATTTTTTCAAGTTATTTTCCTCCTACATCAGATAGATGGAAATGCTGTTCCGAGATAGCGCATACTTTCGATATTTATATCATCACAATACTTTGCAATTTCATATTGTGCGTCATAAATAGAAGATGTAGCAGAATTTACAATAGGAAAACCTTGTGAATTTCCATTATAAATTTTATTGCATCCATCGACATACAATTTCCCGGCTGCAATGATTTTGTTTAATTGTGGTTGAATGTTATAAAAAGGCTCTACATGCTTTTGAGTAATCAAGGTATTAAATGTTTCTAAGTAAGTAATTTCATCATTAACAAGTGAAAGATGTGTTGGCATCCAAGAACGCATTAAATCATAGTTGGAATATACAGGTGTTTGACTGACAAGGATAGTCAATTCATCACTATGAGAACGGACAGGATATGCGTAATTCATGTTATACAACTGAGTAAGTGCCGTTGCGTATTCTGACGTGGATACGGAACTTGTGTATATTGGTGTTTGAGCATAAGCTGAAACTGTTCCAAGTGACATTGATAAAGCAAGTGCAATAGCAAAAATTCTTTTTTTCATGTTGATTCCTCCTTTTTGTTTGAGTGTAGCACAAGGGGGCGAAAATGTGATGTGGATAAGTGAAAAAAGGAGAAAACCGGAAGAACAAACAAAAATGATGCTTCATAATTGGTGAAAACGTACATGGAAAAGCATAAGAAAAAATGATATATTGAGAAAAAACACGAACATATGTTCTTATTTTGGGGGTGTACTATGGAAGAAGAATACAGGAAAGCTATTATGGAAATATTGCAAAGTATAGAGCGAGAGGATTTATTAATTCAATTATATAGTTTTATAAAAGGGTTACTAAAGTAGAAGCAGGACAAAGAGGATTATTCCTCTTTGTCCTGCCTTTTTTGTAATTGATTTATGCAGAGTTCTATAAATTCGTTTACAACAAGTTTCCCATTTTCATCTAGTTTATCATACATAATCAAAATTTGTTTTATTTGTTCATGTTTATCTTTTACGATGCCTGCACATGCCATAGAAATATCATCAACAGGCAGTGCAGGTGCATATTTGTCACCAATTCCATAACGCAACCAATCTTCATTGATCCTAAACTTTTCGCAAATGAGGTTAATATTTCTTAATGAAATTTGAGTTTTTCCTTTTTCCATATCGCTAATAGCAAAGTTTGAAAGACCTATTTTTTCTCCGAATTCTGCTTGAGTCAGTTTAAGTTCTTTTCTTAGTTCTCTAAGTCTTTTATTCATAAAAGCACCTCCTATTTACAATTATAGGTTAAACCTAAAAAAAGTCAATAAATTTATTAATTTTATATTGACAAAATAGGAAAACCCTTATATATTAAAGACAAGGGGTAGGAAAAACCTATAAATGGAGGTGAGACTATGAAGATGAAACAAAAAGAAGAATTAAGTCATGTTGCAAAGAAATTAGAAATGCTGGATAGTGATTCATTAAATATTGTATCAGCAGCAATTCATTGTCTTTTAGCAAAACAAAATCTTGACAAGGAAAAAGCAAGCTAGTAAAAGAAGCTGCCAAAGCAGCTTCCTTTACAAAATGTTGGTTGCAATGAGTATGCAACATATTCTACTAATGATTACTAAAACAAACGTAAGTATCAGTAGTCCGTAACCAGAATCTGCACCACTCTTTAGCATAATGATTTCTTTATTGAACGGAGTAGAAACTCTAAAACAATCAATAAAAGAATGAATCAGCAGAACGACCATAACTATAATGACAAAACTATTTAGAAACGGAAGAAAGATAGTGCAAATAAACAGTATCAAAATCCAAAGAAAATGAGAAAGAATTTTCAGACAGTTTTTCATTGCCAATGTAGTCATCATGTTATTGGTTTGAGAACTCAAAAAACAGAATTTTGCCCTCAGTCGACTACTGAAGAATGTTGCTATCATCCAAAAGATTGCGTTTATTGCAATCAATTTCCAAAACATAAGAAGCACCCCCTTTCTGAAAGATCAGGCTGCGGCAACAGCCTGTGATTTCAGATTAGGGGAAAGGATGGAAAAAGTCAAGAAAGAAAATGTTCTGCTGTCCTATCAGAGAATGCAGCAGGAAAAAGCAAGCTAAAGTCATAGGACATTGTATAGAAAGGAAAGGAGAATCAACATGGAAGAATCAAAGGAAAGACACCTGATTTTTGAAAATGAAGTCCTCCGCAGCAGAGCGGAGGAAAGTTACAGAATGTACGAGAATGCACAGAGGCAGGAGCAGATATGGAAGAAAATCTGCGGCTATGTTGTTGCGGCATGTATGAATTGTGTCGTTTTAGCATGGATTGTGGCATGGAATTACCATAGAAAGAAATGAGAAGCCCGAAGGAAAAAAGATAACCATTGGAATTAGTCCTTAGGTTTGATCTGGTGAGCAATGAAATAAAGGATACATTCAAAAGTATTCCTATCTTTCATGTGCAGCCAAGCACAGTTTTCAGAGCAATTTTTCTGTGTGATTGGACAAATTTTATCAAAAATTCTTTCCATGAAAATCACCTCCTTTCGGTTGTGATTTTCGGGCTTCTCTTTCTGAGTATATCAAAAACCATGGAAAGAGTGAAAGGTTAAAAAGGAATGATGTGAAATGCCAAAACTGCGGGAGCGACCAGACCAAAAGGTCTACAACAATTTAACACAAAAATTAAAAAGTGGGATGCTCCTGCGGGGGCTGAACCACAAAGAAACGGCTAGTCGGTGCCGGATGTCATATTCAACATTTAATGTGAGATTGGCGCAGCCGGAAACATGGAACCTGTGCGAGCTGGTGAAGATCAGCGAAGTTCTTGGGCTGCCGTTGAATGAATTGTTTTGATAAAGAGCAGGGGTGTAAATCTTTTGTGCAATAGTCAACGAACACCTACCTTAAAATATCGAAATAAAGAACTGTAACCCTGCACCCCGAAGAAAAACGGGGACGCCATAGGCGGCTTTGCGAAGCAAAGTGCTTGACCTCCGCCCCTGCTTTTTATATATGTAGTCAGTAAAAATCAAAAGGAGGAATGATTTATGAACCTATTTGAACTTGCTGGTGGCGCTGTCATGGAACAGGTTCAAGCAGCGGCAAAACGTGTGTTTGAAAACATTTATGACCCAAATACAGAGGCTAAAAAGCCCAGAAAATTGGTGATCGAGCTTGTTTTCAAGCCGAATGAAAACGACCGTACAGACGTTGACGTTTCTGCTGTTGTCAAAACGACGCTGCTGCCTCGTAGAGCAATTCACACAAAAATGATTGTGGAGGCGGACAACAAAGGAAAAATCATGGCAGATGAATACCGTTCTGCAATGCGTGGTCAGATGGAACTGGAAAATGAAAATGAAGGCAAGGTACTTGACCTTCAGAAAAGAAAGGTGGAATAAAAAATGTTGAAATCGTTATTTGAATATGTGGTTGGTTTGTCTAAGGCAAACATGGTTTCTATTGATGGCACGGTTTATACAGATAAACCTTTGCATCTGCCGGAAATGCCAACCATTGAAACACTGCGCACGGATAACCTGTCCAGCATTGTTAATTTCATCAAGCATGCCTGGGATGCTGATCTGCATGATATAGACGATACTATTCAGAAGATTATCCATGTAGAGGATGCCGGAAAAGTAAATCTATATTCCTCTGTTTGCAACGAATGTATGGACAGGCAGAAATTTATGACGGCTGAATGGGCAGGAAACAAATTCCCGTTTGGTCAGTTTATGGATGGGGAAAAATTTAACATCCTGCTGCAGACCTGCTTCATGGAAACGGATGATTTGAAGGTGATCCAGCAGGTCGTTGGAAATCTGCGGGATGAAGCAGTCCGGAACTACGGGGACGACGGTGTTTCCCAGTCGGTGACAATCAGAACGGGGATCGCTACTGTTGGACAGGTTCGTGTACCCAGTCCGGCAAAACTGCGCCCCTATCGTACATTTCTGGCAGTGGAACAGCCGGCAAGCCTTTTCATCCTCCGCATGAGAGAAGGCGGACAGTGTGCTTTATTTGAAGCGGACGGCGGTCTGTGGAGAGAAACCGCAAGACAAAACATCCGCAACTATTTTGAATATGAACTGGAAAAAATGGTGAGTGAACACAAGGTGGTTATTCTGTGATGAAAAAATTCAATGAAAATTTCACCCGAGCCGATGCGGAGGCTATGGGGCTTATGGTTGGAAGTAAGATACAGTACATCAAGCCAATGGAAAACAACCAGAACAGAAAAATCATAAAAAATGGGACTGTGTACCAGCTCTGGAAAAGTCATTTTATCGTCATTTGGGACAAGGGCGGATGGAAAGAAACTTTTCCTTATGAGCTTATCGAAAGCGGAAAAATCAAGATTAAGGGGTGATCCTATGAGTTTTGGAATAGTGTGGATGTGTTTATTGATTATGGGGCTAGCTGGGGCGTGCATCTTCCTTTTGGGAGAAAGAGAGCGTTACAGACGGCACTTGGAACAAAACAGAGGCATGATCCGAAAATACAGAGGATGACCGGCAGCCGCGGGAAATCCCCGCGGCTTTTTTTGAAGGAGGGGAAAATCATGACAGCACTGGCGTTTCCAAAAACAAAGAAATACGGAAAGATAGACACAAGTGGTCTGGCATTTCCGAAAACGAAGCAGAAAAAAGCTCGTCAGAGCCACGGGAAAAGCATTATGCAAAAAGAAAAATGCTGCTATATCACCGGATATACGGGGGAAAACCTGCATAAACACCATATTTTCTTTGGTGTTGGGCAGAGAGAGATTTCTGAAAAGATGGGATTCTGGATATATCTGCGGACAGACTTACACGAGGCAGAATACGGGGTACATGGTCGTGACGGTCACGAGTTAGATTTACGGCTGAAAAGAGAGTGTCAGCGGAAATATGAGGCAACACACAGCCGGGAGGAATTTATGGACCTGATCGGGAGGAATTATCTTGACTAGAGCGGAGGTCAGTTGCAAGGGATGCAAAGAGCGGTATGAAAAATGCCATGAAAAGTGTCCCAGATACCGGAAGTGGGAAGAGTTATGGGAAAAAGAAAAAGAATGGAACCGACAGAAAAATGCTGCTTTATTTGACGGATACAGCAGCCGTCGAAAGGCCATTAAGAGTGCAGCGAAAATAAAATAAGCCGTCCTTTTGGCGGGCGAAAAGCCCGGGTATACACCCCTAATGGGCGGGAAAGGTTAAGCAAGGGGCTCCTTTCCCGTCCGCCAAAGGGACGGCTTTCGGCACTGTGACGGGCAGAAAAAATGCCCGAAGGCTTCTTTCATATTCATGGAAACAAGGGCAGGCGGAGGGATGCCGCCTGTCCGTCAGAGTGCCGAAGGGAGGTGGATACATGAAAAATTATGTAGTGAAATTTGATGTGGCTGTGATTGTGGCGGCAGATGGTCCTCAAAACGCTGTATTTGATGCAAAAATGAAACTTGCCGACATTGATGGTATTGAATGTGCAGAAGATACAGACGTATGTACTCTGGAAGAACTGCTTGGCAGAATGAAGAAAGGTGGAAAATAAATAATGTATGGAGGAATCTCAACAAACATAATGTGCTTTTTCTTATTGGAGGAAGTTTTTTTATGTGTAAAAGCAAATGGTTGAAATACTTCAATGTATTTTGCTTGGTATAAACATTGCTTCTTTCGTTTTGAAATTACAGGGAAGAATTTAAGAGCATTTTCGTGATGCCACGGAAATGGTAAGGGAGGAATGAGGATGGAAGCAACCATTTATGAAACAAAAATATCAGTCCACAAAGCAGATTCTGATATGTCAGAAGCGTTTGAAACCAAAAAAAATGTCCTTTTTAAGGAAACGCTGCGTTTTTTAGGGAGTATTGGATTCTTTGTAGGAGAGGATAAAGATTACAAAGGTCACTATGAAATTCTCATGCCATACCATAAATACGGAAGATATGCGGATTTAGAATTTAAGGCATCCATTTACGGTGTAGGTTTTGAAATTATATTTTTTCAGAATGTATATTATGAAAACCCGAATGGTGGTTATAGTGATTTCGACAAATTGAAAAAGATGCCATATCTTATCCGCCTGCAATTTGAATTAACAATACGGAAATTGACAGCGTTTTTTGAAAACATGGATATACAGGTAAGACGGCAAAAAGAGTATAAAGGCGCTGAATATATTGCACACCAATACATTGAAAGTTGGCATAAGCCACCAAAAGAGATGTTTGATTTGTCTGAAATTGACGGAGAAACACCAGAATATAGTTACCAATCATTTGATCGTGACCATAAGGTGATAAGAAATGGTGATTTGAAATATTATCGAGATGGTTGTACTGGTTATCTTTATCGAGGAAAGGCTTATCACAACATCAACAATATGTGGTGGGTGTTACAACCATGTGGGACTGTAAGAAATGTTGCTGCTTTTGAGCTTTTTGATTTGCAGGAAGGGGATACCTTGGGTAGAGTCGCACCAGACAGAACGCCCGATGCGTATAAGTTGAGAAAAGAGCAACTTGGTCTTTGTAGCACGAAAGAACTTGTTAGAGAGTTAAAAAGAAGGGGTTGGCGTGGATAAGGTAAAACGTGCTTTGCTGGGTGACCGGAAGGCATAGGAGGAGCTGACCAAGAAAGGCCGCAAGCTGCCCTGTCATGTATGCGGAAAGAAGGCAAAAATCATGTTCCGGGAAGGGTTATTCGTCATTATGTGTTCTGACGAATACTGTAACTGCCTTTGTGTGGCGGAGCCTGTCCGGGCCATGGCTATTCGGAAATGGAACGAGCGGGCGGAGATTCTGACGGAAAAAGAAATGGATAAATTGGAGGTAAAATGATGGATAAAAAACATGATAAATATTATGCGGTGATTATGAGCGATGGGAAGATTATGGGGATTCCAGCTGAAATCATTGCTGACAATTATGCAAAGTACTATGAAAAACGTGGCGAGAGCTACAAAGAAAATTTTGACGCTATGATGCACTGGTTTGATACGGATGATTTTGAGTTTGAGGACTGGGCAAAAAATAACATGGACTGGTCAGAAGTTAAAGAACATGCAGAATGGATCGGTGGGCAACAGAAAGAAGCTGACTATGATAACGATTGGATGAACGAAAGAGTGATTTATGTTCATTCGTTATCAGGATTTCAGTCAAAGGGGGAATGAGTTTTATGAGTTTGGATATTAAGCGGATTTGTAACAGATGCGGGGAAGAGATTCCAGAAGGTGGAGAGTTTACGCAAGTCACAGGAGATGTATATCAGCATAGCGTAAAAGCGCTTATGCAAAAAAGATTGCTGCAGTTTGCTGAAAAAGGTACACAGGTTGATTTGTGTTCATCCTGTACAGAAAAACTGCATGATTTTATTCATGGAAAGGAGAAAGAAAAATGTTCTGGAAAAAGCTGAAACAGCGGTTTTGCAAGCATAAATGGGTTGAAATCAATATCGTTGTCGTTAATAGAGGGCTGTTAGAAAAAACTGTCTGGTGCCAGAAGTGCGGGAAGATTCAAAAGTAAGGGGTGGATGTTATGAAAAATAATATTACAAAAGCAAAAAAAGACATGGAGGCGCTTATTTCCTTGTACGACGCTGTATTACAGTCCGGTTTGCTGGACAAGGAAAAGAAGTATCTGGTCGAAGCTGTTATGTTTTTTGCAAAAGAAGCACTGAAACACATAAAAAATGGCGAAAACGCGGAAAAGCATGATAGACCAAAAGAAGAAATCGAAAACATTTATAAAAAGTACGGATATTGTATGCTGGCTGCTACTGTAATCAATAACAGCTTGTGAGGGGTGATATATATGGATGCCGTACAAAAGGTAGATGGTTTGCCAAAAACCAATACATATACCGAAGTGACACCAAAGCTGAGAGCAGCAATACTGGGAAGATATGCCGAAGGTACTCCATGGGCGGCGAGAGATGAAGATGATGACAGAGTATATTTTTTTCCACAGAAACCTTCATTGTGCCAAACAGGATTTTGTCAAAGTTTTTTTGAAAAAATGATGGGATCATCAAATTCACCTATCTATGACTTTGTAACTTTTGAAAATTCGCCCATATATCTTTTGGATTTGATAATTTCAGAATCTGAATGAAGGAGGGAAAATCATTGAATTTCAAGGAAGAATACAGCGAGAAATTTGACGAGCTGCGGAAAAACAGGGTCAAAACCAGCTTTTACAAATACGGCTCTGCAAAAGAAAATTTTGGAAAGGGCTATGTGGATGCCTTGGGAAGCTTGGAAAAATGCCTTGCAAAATACCGGGAAACAGGAAATACAGAGTATCTTTTGGATGCGGGGAATTATGCCATGTTTGAATATATGTATCCCCAACATGAAAAAGCCCACTTTCGGGCTACGGACAGCAGCGAGAGCGCAGGTATCGTTGGTTTGACTGTTGGAGAGGCTAGGAGAATACAGGATGAAATTTCTTGATTTTTTTGCCGGGATCGGCGGATTCCGGCGGGGAATGGAATTGGCTGGTCATGAATGTGTTGGTTTTTGCGAATATGACAAATTTGCTTACGGCAGTTATGTTTCTATGCATCTTCTGACGGAGGAACAGCGGGAAAGGCTTATGACCATGCCAAAGAGCAAAAGGATAAAAGAAATCGGAAAGGAGGAATACAGAAATGGAGAATGGTATGCAAGGGACATCAGAGAGATTCGAGCAGATCACGTTCCCAGGGCTGACTGCTGGTGTTTCGGATTCCCTTGTCAGGACATCAGCGTTGCCGGAAAACAGCTGGGATTCCGCGGAGAAAGAAGCAGTCTGTTTTTCTCAGTTATGCGAATTATACAAGACACAAAAGAAGAAGATAGACCCACATATTTACTTATTGAGAACGTTAAAAACCTTCTTAGTGTTAATGGAGGAACGGACTTCCTTAAACTTCTCATTGCGCTGGACGAAGCTGGGTATGATGCAGAATGGCAGGTTCTCAATTCCTCTGATTTCGGAGTGCCGCAAAACAGGGAAAGGGTGTTCATTGTGGGACATCATAGAGGAAAATGCAGACATGAAGTATTTCCTGTCTATGGAACAGATGGAAAAAATCATGTGGAACAGGTAGGAAATTATCTGAAAACAGCAACAAGAGAAAATCCCAACCAAGGGAGGATATATGAACCGTTAGGGTTATCTCCATGTCTGAACAAAATGCAAGGCGGAAAGAGAGAGCCGAGCATTGTATTACCGTGTTTTGTAGATATGAGTTATGGAAGCGGAGGAGGGGAAACGGACCAGGCTTTTTGTTTGCAATCAAGGTATGATAAAGGAATTTGTGGAAGGAAAAGAGAAACAGTTGGGGTATGTATATCAGTGTTAACGCCGGATCGAGCAGAAAAAAGGCAGGATGGCAGAAGATTCAAGGAAAATGGAGAGCCTATGTTTACCTTGACTGGACAAGACAGACATGGAATAGCAATAGAAATGGACGATGACTTTTGCGTTAATGCGATATGGTCAGATAAGTATGGATGTTATATAGCCATAAGAAAATTAACACCGAAAGAATGTTTTCGTTTACAAGGATGGGAAGATATTTATTTCGAGCGTGCAGAAATGGTAAACAGTGACAGACAACTATACAAACAGGCTGGAAATGGTGTGACTGTGAATGTCATTGAAGCGATTGCAAGGAGGTTTGAAGCATGAACAAAGTTATTTTAATGGGGCGGCTGACAAAGGACCCGGAAATCAGATATACAGGCACAGGGGAACCAATCGCGATCGCCAGATATACCATCGCGGTGAGCCGTCCATATAAGAAAGATGGGCAGACGCAGGCGGATTTTATCAATATTGTAAGTTACCGGAAGGCTGCGGAGTTTATTGAAAAATATTTCAAAAAAGGTCAGATGATTGCCATTGTTGGGCGGCTGCAGGTACGAAGCTGGGACGATTCAGAAGGCAAGCGCCACTGGTCAACGGAAGTCATCACGGACGAAATATATTTTGCAGGCGGAAAAAATGAGAATGGGTCAGCAACACAGGCGGCGGCAGCACAACAGACAGCACAGGCGGCGCCACAGTCTGGGGTATATCCTCCTGTGAACAGTGGATTCTATCCCGTTGATCCAAGTATTGAGGATGATGACTTACCGTTCTAAAAGTGGGTGTATATATGAAATCGCTGATAAAATATCCCGGTAGTAAATGGAATATTGCGGATTGGATTTTATCTTTTTCCCAAAGCATCACAGCTATGTTGAGCCATTTTTTGGAAGTGGAGCGGTATTTTTTAGAAAAGAGAAAAGCAATATCGAAACCATAAATGATTTGGACGGAGATGTGGTGAATTTTTTTGACTGGGTGAAACGAGATCCGGAACGTCTTGCAAAAGAAATATGGTTGACGCCTTATAGCCGGGAAATCTACGACCGGGCACACCATAAGGCGAAGAATACTCTTGAACAGGCTGTGTATTTCTGTATAAGACTAAATATGGGACATGGGTTTCGGACTTCCGGCAGAAAAGTAGGATGGAAAATGGATGTGCAAGGCAGAGAAAAGTCGTATGCATTGCGAGATTGGAACCAATTCCCGGAAAGAATTATAGAAGCTGCAAGCAGGCTGAAAGAAGCACAAATTGAATGTAGACCGGCACTGGATGTGATAAGTCGGTTTGATTTTGAAAATGTCTTGATATATGCAGACCCGCCTTATTTATTAGAAACGAGGCATGGAAAGCAGTATAAAAAAGAAATGTCGCTAAAAGACCATATAGAACTTTTAGAAGTGCTGCGCCAAAGCAACGCAAAGGTGGTTTTAAGTGGATATGAGAGTAACTTATACAACGATATTCTTTGTGGGTGGAAAAAAGAATATCACAAAAGTTTAACACAGAACGCTCAAAAAATAGGAACAGAAGTTATATGGATGAACTTTGAACCAGAAAAGCAGATTTCACTTTTTGGATAAAGTAGGAGGTGTGAAAATGCGCAGTTTGATTTTAGCTTTGGGAGAAATGGCAAAGCTGGAACAGGAACGGGCAGCAGAGGTGCATCCGCCCTTTGCTTCCGCCCATGAAGGTTTTGCACATATCCAAGAGGAAACAGAAGAAGCGAAAGCCGAACTGGACTACATAGGAGTGCAAACGGGTCTTTTATGGGGAGAAATCAAAAGAAAAGGCATCGGGCTGGAAGCAGTTGACCGGATCGAGGATGCAGCACTGCGGGGCGCTGCGGAGCTGGTGCAGCTGGCGGGGGTATGCCAGAAGTACAAAGAGAGCGCGGAAGGGTTTCCAAAGCCGGAACGACCAGAAGGCTTCTGCAAGGAACAGGCGGACAAGCTGGCGGAAAAGCTCGGGAAGATTTGGAGGTAAAAGAAGAATGGAAACGCTTTGTTTGTTAATTTCTTTGGGTTGTCTTTTTATGAGTATTGTCTGTTTATGTTGTGCGATATTTGCAAGAAAAGTGGTTTTGCAAAACAAAAAACTAACGGACGAAATCAGAAAATCGAAAATGCCGGACGTGGATTTTATTGAAATCAAAAAAGAGAATCAACGGTTGAAGGATGAATACAAAAGTCGGTGTGACGAAAATTTGAAATTGTTGATTGATCTGGTAGAAAAAGACATTCTGAACCAGTTTTTGAAAAATGAACTGCAGGAAATCACTGGTGAGTCGGATTTATTTTCTGGAAGTGAATCAGCAAAACAGAGAAAAGAACGGTATGACAGGTTTAACCGTCAGGAAGCAATTAGACTAAAAGATAGACTAGAAAATGGAGGTAGGCTTTTTGAATAATATAAATGTTATATCCGATGAACCATTTTCATTTTTGAAACAGGTGAATAATTTTGAAAAAAGATATGAGGAGGAAAACATGGCTGCAAATAGAGAAAGAAAAATCAATGTACTTGGTACAGAATACAAATATTTTTATAAAAGTGTCAACCAAGATGAAAAATTACGGGAGTGTGATGGATACTGTGACAGCAGTGTGAAACATATCGTCGTTTGTGATTTGGCAGTGGACAATATGACAGTGGGGGACGTTATGGCACACGAAAATAAGGTGTTTCTGCATGAAGTAGTACACGCCTTTTTGTTTGAATCTGGGCTTTCTGGAAACTCATGGGCTGCAAACGAAGAAATCGTTGACTGGATGGCGCACCAGATTCCGAAGATTGTACAGTCTTTGGAGGAAGCTGGACTGGATGGATGTTTGAAAAGGGTGAAAGGATATGGAAAACAACATCAGGAAATGGAGAAGGAAGCGTAACATTAGCCTGGAAAAAATGGGAGAGATACTTGGGGTGGACAGTAACACTGTACGGCACATGGAGCTGTTTGCCAAAAGGCGTCCGCCCCAGTACAGACTGGAAAAGATGGCGGAAGTTCTGCGGGTTTCCGTGGAAGATTTGTGGAAGGAGTGACAACATGATGGAAGTTTTTACAAGGGTTGAAAGAGGATACTGGCAGGACGAGTTTATTCTCGAGCTGACACCGGAACAGAAGTTTTTCTATTTGTATTTAATGAGTAACAGCAAAGTAAACACATTAGGGGCTTACGTTTTTCCCTTGACCATGTCTACAGTGGAACTGGGCTACAACAAAGAAACCGTATTGAAGCTGTTAGACCATTTTGCGCAGGTGGGCAAAATCATCTGGGACGAAACCACGAAAGAAGTATTTCTTTTGAACTGGCCAAAGAGAAACTGGAACAAAAGAACAGCTACGCTGCGTGCATTGAAAAAAGACGTTGACGCGCTGAAAAGCCCGGTTTTACGGGAAAAAATCTCTGCCATGTTGTCTGCGTTTTGTGGTGGAGAAGATGCCATTGACGATACAGAGGAACAAAAAGGAACAAATGGGAACAATGAGGAACAAAAAGGAACAAACGGGAACAATGTGGACATTTTGGACGGGAGAAAAGAGAATAGAGAAAAGAGAATAGAGAATAGAGAAAAAGAAAAAGAAGACGCGGGAACGGTTTTCGACGCTGCCGCGGCTTTTGAAATCTTTTATAAAGCATACCCAAACAAGAAAAATGTCAAAACTGCCCGTACTCGTTGGGAGAAAATGAAGGTGACGCCGGAGTTATACAGAGAAATCATGGAAGGGCTGGAAAGAGCCAAAAACAGCCAGGAATGGGGAAAGGACGGCGGTGCATACATTCCGCACCCTGCCACATGGTTAAACGGGGAAGGATGGAAAAACGAGTATAAACCTTTGCGACAGGCAGCCACACCAAAGGCACCTGCCGGAAATATGCCTGATCCACTGGCAGAACGTCGGCGGATGATGGGAGGCGGCGCGGTATGATTTATTCGGCAGTAACAGAACAGGCGTTATTATGCTGTATGCTTATGGATGTGGAAACGGCCAGAAATGCGGCTGGTATGCTACTTGAGGATGATTTTTATTTATCCCAGAACAGGGACGTCTTTCGTGCCATTGCGGCACTGGTAGAAAAAAACATGGTACCTGATTTGCCTATGATTTCGGCGGAGTTGAACCGGCAGGGGACGGCGGAAAGAGTGGGCATGGATACCCTGTCACAGATTGCCACGGCAGAGGGTACCACCATCAACGCAAATAAATACATAGCAGACTTGCAGGAAATGGGCTGGATGCGGCGCTGTGGTGCCAAAGGACAAGCACTAACGGAGGCGGCGAACAAGGGAAACGCGGAAGCCATATACAGTCTTTTGGACGAGCTGAAAGGCGACAACGTCAAGGGGGATGTACCCCAAAACGCGGCGGAAATCATGGCGGGATATGTCCAGGAGTTAGACGCCAGCCGGAAGAACGGAAACAAGCTGAACGGGCTTTCCAGTGGGTTTGTTGACGTTGACATGTATCTTGGTGGGTTGTGCAAGGGGGATTTGCTGATCCTTGCAGCCCGTCCTTCCATGGGGAAAACAGCTCTTACAGGGGATTTTCTGCGAAATGTGGCAAGGAAGCTGCCGGAAAATGCGGTATGTGTGTTTTTCTCGTTGGAAATGGACAAGAAGCGTATTGTTTCCCGTCTGTACTGCGGTGACACGGGTACAAATAACGTGGTCTTTTCCATCCATGGCGGAAACAACGTGGAATGGGCTGATTTTCTGGAAAAGCTGTCCAAAGAGGGCAGCAGATTTGAGAAAATGGCAGAAAAAATCATCATCGATGACAGACCGGGGCTGGCGGTTACGGAAATGCGGAAGGTGCTGCATGGGCTGAAAAGCCGGGGAAAGGAAGTTGCCCTTGTGGTCATTGACTATATCCAGCTGATCGCGGCAAGAGGAGAAAACAGAAATCAGGAATTGAGCAAGGTTTCTGCTGGGTTAAAAAATATAGCCCGTGAATTTAGCTGTCCTGTCATGGCATTATCACAGCTTTCTAGGTTGTGCGAAATGCGGGCAGACCACAGACCGATGCTGTCAGACCTGCGGGAATCCGGCGCCATTGAACAGGACGCGGATGTGGTCATGTTTTTGTACCGTGACGAATACTATTTCCCTGATACAGAACGGAAAAATCAGGCGGAGCTGATACTTGCTAAAAACAGAAATGGCCCGACGGGTACTGTGGATTTGATTTGGCGGAAAGAATGTACCAGCTTTCGGAGTTTTTCTAAGTGGAATGAAACGAAAGAGAAAGGACCGTGGGAATGATGCTGCAGGAATTGGCGGAAAAAATGAAACAGGAAGAACAGCCGGAGCCTGTTGCACAGCTGCGGCGGATGCGGGCTTTTGTGAAGGCTCACCCTCATGAGGAAATGAACCAACGTTATGCAGAAGCAGCCGAGGCGGAAAAGAATATCCGCACGGCGTCAGATCGTTATGATTGGTTAAAGAATATGGCTGCTATCAACCGGGATGCAACACTTTTGAACCTGTACCGAAACTGTTTACGGCTGGCGGAGCAGGAAGAACGCAAAGAGGCCGGCGGCGGTGCTGCCTTTTATGAAAAATACAGGGGTGGAATTGAGCGGATCGAGCAAGAAGCCAGAGAAAAATGTGAAAAGCTGTATGGTTATCAGTTGACGCTGGATGTCATGGGCGATTAGGAGGTGTTTGGGACTTTGGACAGAAAAGAGATGGAACAGACGGTGCGGCGTGCCTTGGGGCATGCCGCAAAAATGGTGGAAGAACAGGAACGGCTGCGGATGCTGCGGGACCAGCTGGAAAATATCAAGGTGGGCGGCGGCATGGGAGAGGGTCACGGAGGCGGCGGCGTATCTGACAAGGTGGCGGGCGAGGCTGCGAGGCGTGAAGAAATCAGGCATGAAATGGCCATGTGTGAAAAGCAGATACAGCGCCACTGGAAAGAGTGTTTCCGTGTCCATCGGTTATTGTTTGACGTTCTTCCGGAGGACGAACGGCGGCTGGTTATGCTGCGGTGTGGGCAGGGGTTGAGCTGGACGCAGATTGTTTTTAAGTGCAAATACAGCCGCGCCCAGTGCTTCCGAAAATACCGACGCGCCATGGACAAGATTGGGAAACATTGGGAGGACATAACAGCAAGCTAAACTGTGAGATATATTCTCGTGAAGTGAGGTAGAGCCCCGAAAAAGAAAAAGCCCCGAAAGGGGCTTTTTCTTATGAGCGATAACCAAGGGAAGTATCGAAAGTATCAACCGGATCAGAGAATGTCCATCCATTGAATGTGTATTCGTGGTATGGGGGCATTTTTACCCAGTCATTTCCTTCCGTATGCTGGTATCTGGATACCTTTTCCCCGGTTTTTTTATTGATTTTATATTCAACGTTGTGTGTAAAGATGGTATTTTCTCCGGTATTTCTGTTTGGGTCGTATGTTGCGTTTTTGAAATTCTGCAGCAGCGTAGTCAACGCAAGATCAAGGAGTTTTTCTTTTGTGACGCGGCGACGTTTTAAAACTGTGATGTTCTGGATCAGGGGTTCTGCATCGTTTCCGTGGTTTACTTCTGTTCCTTCTACCTCAAAAACGGGTTCACCAAGGCGGGAAAGCAGGGCAGTTACCAGACGCAGGCTGGACAGTACCGGCATACGGTTCTCGTCCATTTGAAAAACAGAAACACCAGATTCCAACGCTTCATCGGGGATGATGGAAAATGCCTTTTCTGTATCTCCGTTTTTCAAAAGGAATGTGAAATCTTCGCTTTTGGAAAACGGGATTTTTAGAAAGTTTATTGATTTTTCATTTTTGGGGATGTTCCCGAAGCGAAGATAAGGCATGTGGTTAGCTCCTTTCATTCAGATATTTTATGATTGCTTGGCGGAAAAAGTCTGCCATAGATTGCCCTTCACTTTGCAGTTTTTCTTTGAATTGCTGAACAAATTCTTTTTCCAGTCTTGCAGAAATTTGGCTGTAGGTTTTTTGATTGTATCGGTCTGTAGCTTTTCCCATGAAAACCTCCTTTACATCTCTATCCAGTCGCCGTAGTATCCAAAGTCCCCAAAACAGATGGGGTTTTCTTCGTATGCTTCTTCTTCGTCATAAGCTACGCCGTACCAGTTACGGATGGCGACAGGTTGGCGGGATGTTTCATCATCGATATCATTATCGGTTTCCACTTCATAAATATGAATACTTTCTTGTGTGTAACAAGCTCCTTCGTCTGCAAGTGCTTTCGCTTCTTCCAGAGTTTCCGCGTATTCATTCCCGGCGCCAGTATTGTAATCGATGTAATATTTTCCCATGTTTATGCCTCCTCTGTGTTCCACTCTTTTTCTCTTTCAATGTCCTCACGTCCTGCTTCTGTGCTTACCACAATAGCGTCAACATATCTTATGGCGCGGGAAACAAATTTCCCTGTTTTTGTTTCCACGACGATAACTTCATCGTATCCGCCATCGATCAGATGTTTTCTGGCGTTTCGGCTATTACTTTCAAATCTGTTCATGCCTTCAAAGATTGTATATCTCATATTGACAGCTCCTTTCTATGTGCCGCCCCTTGGTGGGGCGGCGTTTTTCGTTGTCCTTCTGGTTTGATTGTATCATCAGTGGTTTATGGGTGCAAGGGTGACTTGGTTTAGTTTTCGCTTGGAAATAATACGGTGATTATGGGATCATCAGCTTTGATCCAGATTTTGACGCCGTTTTCGTCGATGTATGCGCCCCAGGCGTATTCTGGGGCGGCTTTGTTTGTGGCTGCGTCCTCCGGGCTGACGTCGCCCCAGTCGCCAGAAACAAACCGGAGCAGGCTTTCAAAGACGAACAGGGAGAAAATTGGGTCTTGTTCCATTTTTTCGTTGACTTCGTTTGTTACGAACATGGTTGTCACTCCTTTCAATATTCCCACCAGTAGCCGGTGCCATCGTAAAATGTGAGATATACGCCGTATTCGGTGGCTTTAATACCTGCCACCTGGTCCATGTGGACCACGTCGGCGGATTCGTTGACGGTTGCGGGCTGTTCTTCTGCTTTGGCATAGGCTGCGCCGCAGGCTAGGAAGCCTACGGCATAGCCGAAAATAAAGATTGCTGCAAGTGCGGTTGTTTTGATAGATTTTTTCATGGTTGATTGCTCCTTTCGGTTTAGTAGTAAGAGGTTTCGTTGTGTTCGGTTTCCCAATCGGTTTTATATAAAAGTCCATATTCCATGGAACAGTAGGGATGCTCTTTTGTTCCTTTGACAGTCTTGCGGATGGTTTCTTCGGTGATGAAGGAGTCCCGGATAGGTTTTACCATCTGGCTGCAAAAGCCGATGCTGCGTCCTTGGTGGGAGATTTCCCGGAGAATAATTTGGGTTTTTCCTCTGAGGTCTACGACCTGATAGTAATCTATGTTGGTCTGTTCATAACCCCAGCTGTAATAGAAAACGTCGCCGATCTGTACGCCCAGCGCGTTGACGGGCTGTTTTTTCTGTTTTTCAGGCTGTTCTTCTGCTCTGATCTTGTCGGCGTAGTTTTCCAGATTTAAAATCTGGTGTGCCAGCTCTTGGCGTTCTGGTGTGATCTTGGCGTACCAGAGTTTTTTCTGGCTGTGCCAACGGAATCCGTTCTACTTCAATACGTCCAGCGTGCCGGAAATAGGCTTTTTGTCGAATTTTAATTCAATGCCGTTTTTTTCGTTGTTGATTGTCATTGTTGTCATGGGTGTTTGCTCCTTTCGGTGTGTCGTTCGCTTGTTATGTACATATCTTATCATGTTATGTACATAACTGCAATATACAGAATAAACAAAAAGTTATGTACATAATTAGTGAATTTTTGATATGTACATAATGAAATGGGGGATATATAATAAAGGAATAGAATGGAGGTGTTGTATATTGGCTATGACAGAAGAAAGAAAGGAATATTTATATCAGTATCAAAAAGAAAAGTTGAAACGTGTTCCCTTGGATCTGAAGAAAAGCGACTATGAAAACGTGGCGGCGGCTGCCAGTGAAAAAGGGTTGAGCGTCAACGGATATATTAAAGAGGCCATTTGGGAAAAAATGGAGCGAGAAAAACAAAATGAGACTTTTTGATACTTATTATGTGCTAATATAGAAGCGTCAGAAAGTGACTGTTGATTTTCCATCATGGGAAAAGGGTGATCTGTTTTAAAATGCAGATTGCCCTTTTTTCGTGCATGGAATTTCTTCAAAAACGCTCCTATTTGACATTTTTAGTAAATGTTAAATAAACGGATGGGGAGAAGAAAAATATCCTTATAAGGGGCAAAATTTTGGAAATTAACACAATGTATGTTTTTGTAAACTAAACACCAAAAAACTGAAAAGGGCGGCAGGGCTTGAGAAATTAAGTTTTTTGCCGTCCTTTTTTATTTATGCGTCGTTATACGGTGGTAAAGAGGGGTTAGCACTTTTTTATGCCCATTTGCTAAGTTTTGCATGCGAAATAATGACGAAAAAACAGCCGAAAAACGTTGATATTTCAATAAAAATCGGCATTTTGAACAAATTCTCAAAATTGAGAAAAAGTTTCTTGTAAGTAGAAAAATGGGGCAAAAAATAGCACTTTAGCACTTTTTTTTCCGCTGTGCTACGTTAAAGCGTCCGGGAGGTGGTGAAACGGTGACAACAGAAGAAAAAATTTTGAGCAACGCCAAGAGCGTGGAAGAATGGATTTTGGGAGGGTTACCCGAAAGAGAAGTTGCCGCCGCCCTTTGTATTGGTTACAGCACTTTCCGGAAGGCGAAAAGAGAAAATAACCTGATTCGAGATTTAGTCAATGGCGCAAGTCAGAGGTACAAGAAGGAACAGGAAAAGATACAGTCAGAGAAGATCGCTCAAGTAAGGGGGAGCTTGTTCCAGCGGTGTCTGGGGTATGATGTGGACATGCCGAAACACTACAAGGTTAAGAGAGTGGCCAGGGATGCAGACGGGGAAGTTCTGCTGGATGCTTCCGGCAAGCCCATCATGGAAGATGCGCTGGAACAGGTCATGGAAAAACAGCATATCCCCGCAGACGTGACGGCAATCAAATTTTTCCTCATGAACCAGGATAGCAAGGAATGGCAGTCAGACCCTGAACGGCTGAAGCTGGACAGAAAACGAGTTGCCAACGACACCAAAAGAACGAAGCTGGCGGAAGCTGCTGCCGGATCAGGCGAAACGGCGGGGAAATCTTTGGAGGATATTCTCGCCGAGGCGGAGGGGGATGTATATTAAATGGGATATTCCGTTTTGACTGACCCTAAAAAGTATATTGAAAGTTTTTTGAAAATCAAAACAAAAGAGGGGAAGATCGTTCCTTTCAAGCTGAACGAAAGCCAGGAAAAGCTATATTGGGCAATCATGGAGCAGGTGGAGGCGGGAAAGCCTGTCAGAATCATTATCTTGAAAGCCCGCCAGATGGGCTTTTCTACGTTGACAGAAGGGCTGATATTTCACGATACCGCGACGCATTTCTTGCATAATGCAATGATTATCACCCACAAAGACGAGGCGACAACGAACCTTTTCAACATGTCAAAGTTATTCTTTGAACGGCTGCCGGAGCAGATGCGCCCCATGATGAAAGCCAGCAATGCAAAAGAATTGATTTTCGAGAATCCCACCAAAGACCCAAAGAAAAAGGAAAAACGCCCGGGGTTACGCAGTAAAATAAAATGCACCACTGCAGGCGGGAAAGGTGTGGGACGTTCCGATACGCTTACCACGCTGCACGCTTCTGAAGTAGCCTTTTGGCCGGGAGATATTTTGGACACATTGGCAGGCATTTTGCAGGCTGTTCCGTCACTGCCGGGAACGATGGTCATATATGAAAGTACCGCCAACGGGTTCAACGCTTTCAAAACATTGTGGGATAATGCTGTAGCAGGTAAAACAGACTTTGTACCACTGTTTTTTCCATGGTTTGAAATGCAGAGCTACCGCAAGCCCTACCACGGGGAGGAGCTGACAGCGGAAGAAAAAGACATCATGGAGCGTTTCCAGCTGGATCATGAGCAGATCATGTGGCGGCGGTGGTGTATGGCTAATAACTGCAACAACGATGCGAATAAATTTCGGCAGGAATACCCAGCGACACCAGAGGAAGCCTTTATTGCCACTGGTGAGAGCGTATTTGATACGGAAGCAATCAGTAAACGGCTGTATTATCTGCTTGAAAATTCGCCAGTGGTAAAGCGTGGCTGTTTTACTTACGAAAAGACAGTGAAAGACAGCCAGGCAGGACCATTTATCCTACTGAAAAACAGGGAGTTTGTGGAAAAAGAAAACGGGGAAATCGAGATATACAAGGAGCCGGAGGACGGAGTGCCTTATGTGATTGGTGGGGACACTGCCGGGGATGGTTCCGACCGGTTTACTCTGCATGTACTGGACAACCGCACCGGGGAACAGGTGGCGCGGCTCATGCGGACTTATGACGAGGACGAGTACACCGAGCAGGCGTACTGTTTGGGTATGTACTATAACACGGCATTAATTGCCATCGAAACCAATTTTTCTACGCATCCCAACAAAGTATTGGAGTGGCTGCGGTATCCCCGTATCTACGAAAGGGAAGTACCTGACAATTACACAGGAGCCATGCAGAAAACATACGGTTTCCGCACGACAACGGTTACACGTCCGCTGATTGTGGCGGGACTGGTGACATATTTTCGGGATTTTCTCCATTATGTGCATGATGTGGAAACACTGCGGGAGGCGCTGACCTTTATTCGTAACGAAAAAGGAAAGGCGGAGGCTGAACAAGGCGCCCATGATGATTTACTCATGGGGTTAGGTATTGCCCTGCAGAGCCGGACACAACACAAGATGGAAGCAGAAAGAACGCCCAAGAAGAAAGTAAAATGGACTGCGGACATGTGGGAGGACTACCGGAACGCAGATACGAAAACAAAGGCGTATTTGCGGGAAAGATGGGGGGAGCCTACACGATAAGGGGGTGAGGATTTGCGTTTTGTTATGCCGATCACGGATAAAAGAGCCGTTACGGACATTGCCGAGTATTTATGGGAAAAGAATGAACGGGACTATGTACTATTTATGACTGGCATTTACTTAGGGCGGCGCATATCTGACCTTTTAGAATACCGGGTGCGGGATTTGCGGGGAAAGGACTATGTGGAAATACCGGAGAAAAAGACCGGGGACACCATACGCCTGACCATCAACCCACATTTGCAGAAAATATTCAAACATTTTTTCCAAGGCAAAAAAGACTATGAATATGTATTCCGCCGGAGCAGAGGGAAGGAAAACCGCCCCATTAGTCGTGTGAGGGCGTGGCAAATACTGAACGAGGCGGCGGAGGCTGTCAGCTATAATGACCATGTAAGCTGTCACACCATGCGAAAAACCTTTGCATATTGGCTATATAAGGACAGTGGCGGGGACATATCCATGGTGCAGGACATTCTGGGGCATGAGGACCCCAGTATCACAAGAAGATATATTGGTATTGACCAGCAAAGAAAGGATGCAGCCATAAACGGGCTGCATTTTTAATGGAAATTTGACGGAAAGGAGGAAAAGACCATGGAAAAAGGACAGCAAAACCGGCTGAAAAAGTGGCAAGACCGGATGCAGCGGAACCTTACCGCATATCAGCCGATTTTGGACGAAATGGACAAAATGAATAGCCTATACATGGGGAGCCGTGCCATCCGTCCAAAGGTGGGGACGGTGGTAAATGGTCCGGTAGAGGCGGCGTCCATGGTAAGAAACATCGTGGCTGAATTGGTGGAAGCACAGGTGGACAGCTCCATACCCATGCCAAAGGTAACAGCCAGAAATGAGGTTGATGAACCACTGGCAACGACCATTGAGGACTTTCTGCGGAACGAAACAGACCGTTTGCCTTTTGAGAAAATGAATGATTTAGACGAAAGAACAACACCCGTACAGGGCGGCGATTTCTATTTAGTGGAATGGGACGCCGACAGGCATACACAGACCACCATGGGTGAGTTGTCTGTGACGCTGCTGCATCCAAAACAGGTGATCCCGCAGGCAGGCGTCAATGAGATTGAGGACATGGACTATATTTTCATCCGAATGGCAATGACGAAAGACCATGTCAAGGAACAGTATGGCATTGACGTTTCAACCGAAGGGGAGGAAAGCCCCGAGAGCCGCGGCGGTAGCACCACTGCGGATGATGTTGTAACGGTTAATTTTGCCTACTTCCGCAACAAAAAAGGCGGTATCGGGCGGTATGTGTGGGTCAATGACGTGGAATTGGAATATCTGGAAGATTATCAGGCGCGCATGCTGACAAGATGCTCCAAGTGTGGGGAGGTCATGGAAGGAGATACTTGCGAATACTGCGGAAGCAAGAAGTATGAGAGAAAAGCAGAGGACACCTTTGCACTCTTTGAGGACATTGAACGCAGTGACGGCAGTATCATTCCTGCATATACCACAGAATACCAGCTGCCCATGGAGGGGATGCAGGAAATCATCATTGACCCCTTTACGGGAGAGGCAATGGAGGCAATCCCCGAAGAAGTTTCCGTACAAACGAAGATTCCATACTACAAGCCGGACTGTTATCCCATTGTATTACGGCGCAATGTGTCCAGCTGGGGTAAAGTGTTGGGTGATAGCGACGTATCCAAGATACAGGATCAGCAGAACGCAATTAAAAAATGTGATACCAGAGTACAGGAAAAGCTGGATAAAGGCGGCAGTATCCTGATTAAAAGCGAAAGTACCAAGCTGGAACAGTCAGACAGGCAGTTAAAAGTCGTAAACGTGGAAAAACCGTCAGAGGCAAATATGGTGCGGGTGGTCAATCTGCAGGTAGATACCAGCGGAGATATGGCAGTGGCGGAACAGAGCTACCAGGCGGCGCAAAGACTGTTAGGTATCACAGATTCTTACATGGGCAGACAGGACAGGACAGCCACCAGCGGTACGGCAAAACAGATAGCCGTTGCCCAGTCTGCCGGAAGATTGGAAAGCAAACGCATCATGAAAAATTCTATGTTTGCGGACTTGTATCAGGTCATGTTTAAATTCCTGCTTGCCTACACAGACGAGCAACGGACAGTGCGGCATGACAAGCTGGACGGCACCACAGAGTACAGCACTTTTAATAAATATGATTTTCTGGCGCAAGATGACGCCGGGGAATGGTATTGGAAAGATGATTTTCTTTTCAGTGTTGACACGTCATCGGCTCTGGCGTCCAACAGGGAGGCAATGTGGCAGGAAACACGTCAGAATTTCCAAAATGGTACATTCGGCGACCCTGCAAACATCCAGACGTTACTGCTTTTCTGGTCGATGATGGCAAAACTGCATTACCCCATGGCGGAAGAAACCAAAAAGCAGCTGGAAGAAATGCAGGAACAGCAGATGCGTCAGCAAATGGAAATGCAGCAAGCCATGATGCAGCAGCAAATGAACCCTATGGGGATGGCTCCACAGCCGATGGAACAGCCAATGGGAGGTGTGACCGGTGAAATGTAACGCATGTGGTGTAGATGCCTATATCGACAGTACAGAGGTGGTATTTGAGGGGGATGAAAGCCCCGATACTGAAACCAAAGCATATTATAACCAGCATTTTGTGTGCAGAAATCCTGCCTGTCCAAACAACGGTAAGGAAATTGGCACACTGTTAATACCTATCAAGTAAGGACAGACCGGAAGGGATGTCCTTTTTTCGTGGAAGGAGGTGAGAGGCATGAAACGTAGCGCAAGTGCAAATCTGAACATTGGTCATCATGGGGCACAGGAAGTGAAGGCTATCAAAGGCAACACAGGCGGCAAAAAGCCCCAGAAGCAGACAGGTACAGACCTGAGAAGTGGCAAGTAAGGAGGAAATCAGCATGGACATGGAACTGGACAACATGGGGACGCAGGAACCCCAGGAAACCCATGAAGATGGGGAATTTGATGAAATGTTAAAAGACCTTTGGGGCGACGATTACACCACAGAGGACGACGAGGGCGCCGACCCTGCAAACGGCGGAGGTGATCCAGCATCTACGGAGGAAGATGTTCCCCCGGAAACCAAAGAAGAACCTGCACCGCCCCAGACATTTACCATGGAGCAGGTGCAGCAAAGAATCGCCCAGGAGAAGCAGCAGGCAGTCAATGACTTTATTTCCAAACAGTTTGCCGGACAGGTTAACCCCTATACGGGAAAACCTATCACAACAGCGGCAGAGCTGGAAGCATACCAGACAAGATATGCGGAGGAACAGCTGAAAAGTCAGCTGGAAGGGGCAGGACTGGACAAAAGCGTCATTGACCAGCTCATTGCAGAACATCCGGCAGTCAAAGAAGCTCAAAGAGCCACAGCGCAGGCAGAGGCATACCGTCAGCAGCAGGAAGCAATGGAAACAGAAAATTTTACACGGGATTCCTTGCAGAGGTTGAACGCGAAACACCCTGACTGCGGTGTGAAATCGCTTGCTGATTTGGGCAAAACAGCCGAAGGCAGACAGGCACTTGAATACTGGCGGCGCGGCGTGCCTTTGGAGCAGGCATACAGCGCGGCATTTGCCGACAGTATCGCCACTAACCGTGCGAAGGCTGCAAAACAGCAGGCACATAATGAGGCGGTAAACAAAAGTCACCTGTCACAGCCCAAAGGACGTGCCAGCAATGAAAAAATGATGGACGCGGAAGAACTTGCCGCATATAAGGCGTTTTTCCCCAATATGTCCGACGCGCAGCTGCAGGAAATGTGGCGCAAGAATCAGTAAAAGGAGGGATAGAACATGTTTAAAATTCACAACGCAAATGTGGCAGATACGGAAGTGCTGATGTATCTGCCTGGTAAAAATTTGGAAGCCATTGCTATGGGTGAAGCATTGACTTACAAGTCAACAGGCTTGGAAAAATGCGCAGCAACAGACAGACCGCAGTATATTTGCCGTGGTCCCGCAAACGAAGATGGACTGTATCCCGTTGGGGCAGTCATGGAAAGTACCAGATACGAAGCGCCTTATCAGGCAAAGCCTACTGTGGGTACAAAAGTTACGCTGCATACGGACGCTCTGCAGGTAACAGCCACAGCGACAAACGGCGTATTCCTGGTGGAACGAGTGGACGAAGCCAAAGGAACTGCTATTGGGCGCTTTATTTGGAGCTTCAAAGACCCTGCAGGCAGTCCCTAATATGAGCAGATAAACAGACAAGACGAGAAAAGACGAGATGAGAAAGAGGAGATGAGAATATGAGCGGTATTATTTTTTCCGAAGGCAGTGGACTGAATAATGGTTTGATCGGCAAAAGACTTGCCCCAATCAAAGCCATCATCAATTCCAACGTGGAAGCCTTCCAGCAGAAAAGTCTTATCGACAAGATTTATTACATGGACACATCCAAAAACTGGGCAGAAAACTATACCATTGAAACTGCCCTGGGTAATTTCCAGGATGTGGGCGAAGGCGGCGCAACACCCCAGAGCGAAATGCAGGAGGGATTTGACAAGACCATTGCCCCTCGCGTATGGAAAAACAAATTTGTTGTCACAAAAGAAATGATGGACGACATGAAGATTGGCAAGATCAAGAGCAAAGCCAACCAGTTCACCACCAGTTATGGCAGAGGTCGTGAGGCTTATGCTGCCCGTATGCTGTCCGGTGCGACACAAGCTAAAGTCACAATTGCTGGCAAAACATACGATGCCACTTGTGCAGATGGCAAGCCTCTGTTTTCTGTGGAACATCCTTCCAAAACACAGGGCGCAAAATTCAAACAGTCCAACATGTTCAAGGCGGAGTTCAGCCAGTCTATTCTGGATCAGCTGCAGGAAAAAATGCAGGATTTTTGTGATGATGACGGCAACCTGCTGAATGTGGCGCCTGACACCATCATCATTCCCAACAGCGCGAAACTGAAAAGAGCGGTATTCGCTGCTGTTGGCAGTGAGCTTGACCCCGAAAGCAACAAAAATGCCATGAACTTCCAGCTGGGTCTGTGGAATATCCTGATTTGGCCTTACATGGACAAACAGATTGGTGGCAGTGACTATGTAATTCTGGCAGACAGCAAATTCCTGCAGGACTACATGTGTCTGCCTTTCATCGACAGGGTTCCTCTGACCGTGACAAGATACACAGACCAGAACACAGACGACGAAGTGTTCAAGGGTTATGCCCGTTATGGTCTTGGCTTCAACAACTGGCGCGGTCTGTGCATCTGCGGCAATGGTATTTCTTCCGGCACACCTTTGACAGCGTGAGGTGATGGGCATGAGCATGACGTGGGAAGAACTGCAAGTAATTACACTGCAAAAAATGTTTGAACTGCAGGGAGCTGACTTAGTGGTAGATGACAGCACGGGACCTTATATCAATGCCATGCCCGGTGCTGTCAATGAAGCGCTCACGTTGCTTTGTACAGAGGCTTATTACTTCAAGAAAACCGGTGACATTGTACAGGGGGGCGACCATCCAACGGCGCCCACCTTTTCCGCCGGTCAGTATAACGCCTATGACCTTTCCAGTGTTTTTGATGATTTTTATACCATGTATGGCGGCTATATCACCTACACAGATGGGGAAAGTTACGGCATCGCTCGTAATATTCAGACGGAGGGCAATAAGATATTGCTGATTCCCAAGAATATCACAGGCACATGGCGTGTGACTTACAGTGCGTATCCGATGGAAATCACCAAGGACACACCGAAAGAAACTGTCATTGACCTGCCGCCAGACGTGACAAATAAAATTGCTGTTTACATGGCTGGTCAGCTGTACAAAGAGGATGATATTTCTCTTGCACAGATTTACATGAATGAATTTTTGACATGGCTGTCCATGCTGAAAGAAAGCAGCAGCAAGGCGGACAGTTTTGGGAGTGCTGGCACATGGACTTCGACGACGGGGTGGTGTTGATTATGGCATTTGATATTCCAAGTCCGGCACCGCGAGGCGTGGAGATCATCGAAGAATTTCGCGGGGTTGACTTGAACAGCTCGCCTACTGTGGTGAGCAAGTACCGCAGCCCAGAAGCACCAAACATGATGCGGGACATTCCCGGCAAGGTGCGGAAGCGGCAGGGGTACGAAAAGCTGAAACACTACGATGGACAGATCAACGGCGTTTTCCGGCTCAATGACAGAATCGTCATCCATGCTGGTGATAAGCTGTTTTTGCAGAATTTATCCAGCGATGACACACAGCTGTATGAAGGTATGGCAGATACCAGAAGTGTCGGTCGGCAGTTCAACGGGAAATTATTTATTTTCGACGGGAAAAAAGCCATTTGTTATGGTGAGTTCGAAAAGGAAGGTCAAACGCCCGCAGAAGGTGAGGAGCCGGAGAAAGAATGGAAGGTGGTGGCGTTGGAGGAAAAAGCCTACGTTCCCACCATCATCATTTCCCGAAAGCCTACCGGCGGCGGTACCACACTGGAACCCATCAACCTGATTGGGAAGAAATTCAAGGAAAGTTTCCTCGGTACCGCAGAGGATAAAATCTATCAGATGACGACGGACAATCTGGACGAGGATAAGCTGCAGATACGTCAGCTAGTGAAAGACGGGGAATGGAAAGACCTGACCGAAGGCACAGATTTTTCTGTTGACCGAAAGGCTGGGAAGGTAACATTCAACACTGCACCTGGGGAAAGTCCCGTAAAAGGGATGGATAACATAGAAATCACGGCGGCGAAAACAAGAAAGGGCTATGCTGACAAAATCAACAAGTGCAACATTATGACGCTTTTCGGCGTCAACGGTGCCATTGACAGGATGTTTGTCAGCGGAAACCCTGATTTCGTAAATCAGGACTGGTACTGCCAGATCAACGATGGTTTCTATTTTGGGGATCTGTGGTATTCGGTGCTTGGCCAGGACGGCAGCGCTATTGTGGGATACAGCGTCATCAATGACAGACTTGCAGCACACAAAAGCGAGGCAGAAGAAGGACGAAACATCATTCTCCGAAAGGGTGAATTGGTGGAGGATAAACCCACTTTCCCCATTATTGGTTCTTTGATTGGTCGAGGGGCATTGGGAAAATATGGTTTCGGGTATCTGGGCAGCGATCCACTATTCCTGACGGACTTAGGCGTCATGGCTATTACGGCTGCGGACATCACAGGCGAAAAATACTCCCAGAACAGAAGTTTTTACATCAACGAGGCGTTGACAGCAGAAGAAAAGCTGGCAGACGCCTTTGCCTTTGTTTGGCGTGATTTCTACCTGCTTTCCATGGGGACGGGTAGGGTATATCTGCTGGACGGGCTGCAAAAGTCCTACGAGCGAAACACGCCTTACAGTTCGTACCAGTATGAGTGTTACTACTGGGAGAATGTGCCAGCTCGCGTCATGTGGGAGGACGTGGAAGGACGGCTTTGTTTTGGTACCGTCGGTGGAGATATTTTCCGATTCTACGATAATGTGACGAGCCAGAAAAGCTATAACGACGTAGGGGCGCCCATCAAGGCAAGGTGGGATATTCCAGACCTTTCCGGTGATCGTTTTTACGAAAATAAAACTTTCCGGTATTTTTCTGTGGTGCTGGCGGCGGCAATTGCTACCAGAGTAGAAGTGTGGGTACAGCGAAAGGGCATTTGGTCCCTGCTCTTTGACAGTGGTGCAAAGGCTTGTTATTTCGATTTTACCTACATCAACTGGGAGCGCATCAACTTTTCCAGTGATAACACGCCAAGGACCGTAGGAAAGAAAATCAAGGTCAAAAAGGTAGACAAAGCCAGATTTTCCCTACGAAACGAGGCATACAATGAGCCTTTCGGCATTTACAAAGTAGCTCTGGAATACACCGAGAGCGGAAAGTATAAGGGGTGAGGAATATTGAACGTTGATGATTATAAAATCACGGAAAAGGACATGGCCGGCAAGGGAGTTTCCCCACAGCCAAACCCCATGGAGCTGCGGGAAGCCGAAGCCAAAGCCGTTTTTGACCAGTTGGTAAAAGAGGTCGTTGTGCCTTTTTTCAATAAGTTTGTGGAAGCATTTGCAAATGTGGACTTGACCAGCGACGCGGACAAGCCCATTTCCACTGCCACACAGGAAGCACTGGACAAAAAGGTGGACAAGGCATACAAGACAGGCAGTCAAAGTGAGTACAAGGTCCTTTCCGACAATAACTTCGATGACAACAGCAAAGAAAATCTGGCACTGGCTACCCGTGACAGACATACCCACGACAACAAATCGTTTCTGGACAAATTTACGCAGGATTTTATTGACAATATCCTGTTCAAAGACAACACAGAACCTTATGAGCCGGCAGGACCATACAATCCGGCCACTCAGAAGTATGTGGATGACAAAGTCGTTGCCATTGGCGCTGCGGATATGACCAAGGCGGTCTATGATAAGCAAAACAGACAGACGGACATTTTCGATTATGCGGATAAGGCATCACTTTTGTATGACGCCGGAGCAGACCAGTGGTATCAATTTGAAATCCGAAACGGCGGTTTGTGGGTGGTTCCTGTGGAGGCACCGGCAGGCGCGGCAAAGGCAGCGCAGGAAAAAACAGCAAAGGACGGTGAGGCGTGATGGCGGAGGAATTTGAAAACACAAGTCAGGATACACAGGCAGACGTGAAAGGTGCTGGAACCATGCTTGCAGCACCTTTTGAAATTGCAAAGCAGGACACGCTGCTGGAAGTACAGCAGACAACAATGGAAACAAAAAATAAAATCGGCAATCCCGGCGACGAAGGAGAGGACACCCTTTTCGGGCTGCTGAACCCGGGCAATCAACCGGAGGAAAAGGCGGATTGCTACCGTTATTCCAAAACGGAAATCAAAAAACAGATCCAGAACTGGAAGCCCAACCTTTCCGGCTCTACCACATTTTATGGAAAACTTACCACTTTTCGCGCAGAAAAGAACGGTACAGTCTATGTAAAATGGACCTCTTCAGACACAGCAAACGGCGAATTTTACATCTATCACAAAGCGCCTCTTTCCATCGTGGAAGCGCCGGATAAAAGTGAGCTTGGAAGTTCCATACCAAAAGGGCTCCAGCAGGAAGATTTTTGCTATTACCATATCAACTACGTCTATTCCTCCGATAAAGGAAACCCTACTACTTTTGAATGGGTATTCCCTGTTATAGCCGGGATAGATTATACCTTCATGTGGTATGCATCTTCTGCTTCTTCACTGTATCTGAATGAATTTTCACTGGGCTACACCGACACCAAAGAAGCATAAACGAAAGGAGAGAATAAACATGTTAGTCAATTTTGACAAAACCGGACG
>ERZ1643251.727-NODE-727-length-43254-cov-26.250006_pt1 | contig 43254 bp, 30 predicted proteins | sample MGYA00579261_ERZ1643251 | MGnify/ENA primary metagenome ERZ1643251 (study PRJEB29033, sample SAMEA4952267) | chicken gut metagenome | biome: Broiler Chicken; feature: Gastrointestinal Tract; material: Caecum | place: Ireland | collected 2018 | study: Broiler... | reverse complement strand
CCCGCCCAATCCCCCCGAGGCGCCCGTGACGAGCGTATATAAAATCTCCATATCGGTCTCCAAACGCCCCAAAAGCGGCAAAAACAGCGCTTCCGCTTCAAGGGCTTTGGCAGCATTATATCACCTTTTGCGCCCGCGTTCAAGCCCCCGCCCTGCCCGCGCTTGACTTTTTTTGCAGAGCGGCATATACTGAAAGTATGCCACAAAGCCACGGGAAACGAGCGGCGGGCGTCCTCCTCATCCTGGGGGCGGCGCTCTGCTTTGCGTTCATGAATTTATTCGTCAACCTTGCGGGGGAGCTCCCCGTCATGCAGAAGGTGTTTTTCCGCAACCTCGTTTCGGCGGGGGTCGTCTTCGTGCTCCTGTGCTGTTCCAAAGAAAAATTCCGCATCCATAGCAAAGAGTGCCTGCTTTGGCTGTTTTTGCGCTCCTTTATCGGCTTTTTGGGCGTCATCCTCAACTTCTACGCCATCGATACGATCGGCAGCATCTCGGACGCTTCCATCTTAAACAAACTCTCCCCCTTCTTCGCCATCCTCTTTTCCGTCTTTCTGCTCAAAGAAAAGCCCAAGGCGTATGAGCTTATATTCGTCGCCCTCGCCTTCTTCGGCGCGCTGTTCGTGGTAAAGCCCACCTTTACGGCGGCATCCATCCCCGCGCTGGCGGGCGTTTTGAGCGGGGCTTCGGCGGGGTTCGCCTACTCCTGCGTGCGCGTCCTCGGCGCGAAGGGCGAACGCGGACTTATGACCGTCTTCTTCTTTTCCGCCTTCTCGACGCTTGTTGCTCTGCCCTTCTTTGTTGCCTTTTACGAGCCGATGACCCCCTTTCAGTGGGCTTCCCTCCTTTTGGCGGGCGTTTCGGCAACGGGCGGGCAGTTCTTCATCACGGCAGCGTACCGCTTCGCGCCCGCAAAGGAGATCGCCGTCTTCGACTATTCGCAGGTGCTCTTTGCGGCGCTTTTGGGCTTTTTCTTCCTGCACGAACTCCCCGACGTGTGGAGCTTCGCGGGGTATTTCATCATCATCGGTGCGGCGGCGGGGAAGCAGCTGACGGCGCATCTCCTTTTCAAAAGAGAAAAGCGTTCCGCCCTGCCCGCCGCCCAAGCGGAAACCGAACAGGCGCAAACAGAGAGCGCCCCTCCGCCGCCGCCCGCACCGCCAACAGGTTGAGCGGCGATGCCCGCAATTTTCACCGCTTTCCCCTTGCCTTTTCAAGGCAAACGTGGTAAGATAGAACGCACGCGAAGGGCGCCATGCCCGACGCATCTGAAGAGGAACCATGACCGAACACGAGATCCCCAACTGCAATATGACAGAGCCGCCGCTGCCGCCCGAAGGCATGCGGCCGAAGTCGCGCGCGCAGCTTCGCTCGTGGATCGTCAAGACCGTGCTGATGCTCGCCCTCATCGCCTTCTCCATCGTGCTGATGTTCTCCATCGGCAACTATGTGACGGGCGGCGAACACGAACGCGTGGGCTTCATCCAATTTTTGAAGCTCCTCGACTACCGCTATTTCGCGCTGCTCCTTGCGGTGCTTCTTCTCTATCTCGCGGTCGAGAGCGCAAAATACGCCTATCTTCTGAAAGTTTCGACGGGGAAATTCCGTTGGCGCGTCTCCATCAAGACGATGTTTTTGGGCAAGTATTACGACGGCATCACCCCCCTCAGCATGGGCGGACAGGCGTTCCAGATCGTGTATCTGCACAAAAAGGACGTGCCGGGCGGCGTGGCTTCCGCCATCCCCCTCATCCGCTATATCGTCAGCTCCCTCGTCGTCACCGCCATCTCCATCGTGCTGCTCATTTTAACGCCGCAGCATGTGCCGGGGAGCATCGCTTCCAAGACGATGTTGGTGCTCGCCGCCGTCTCGCTCGCGCTCAACGGCTCCATCCCCCTCATCATCCTGCTCTTCACCATCTTCCCCAAGAAGATGATGCGCCTCGTCGTGGGAGCGGTCGGCCTGCTTGCGAAGATGCATATCGTCAAGCGCAAGTACCACGCGACCAAGAAGTGCGTCAACGGGCTGCTCGAATACAGCGGGGCGATGAAGCTGTTCGCAAAGAAATTCTTGCAGTGCCTGCCCCTCGTGCTCCTCTGCGTCATCGAAACGCTTCTAAATTACGCCATCCCCTTCTTTGTGGTGCTGGCGGTCGGGCACGACGTGAAGCCCACGTTCGAACTCCTGATGCAGATCTTGTGCCTGAGCACGCTCACGCGGTACACAGCGCTCCTCATCCCCACGCCCGGCAACACGGGCGCGATGGAAGCGACGGGCTCGCTCATCTTTTCTACGGTGACGAGCATCCAGCCCATGCTCGGCTGGGTGGTGCTCGTGTGGCGCTTCTTCACTTACTATATCTACATCCTCTCTGGCATCGGCATCAGCATCTTCGAAGTCATCCGCGACGCCGTACGGCAGAAGAGAAGGGTTCGCGAAGAAAACGCCCCTTCCCAAACGTGCGCCGAGGCTTCCGATACGCAGCCGCCCGAAGAAGTGCAGTCCTCCGCCGACGCGCAGCCGCCCGAAGAGCCTCCCGAAACAGAATCATGAAAAAACGCTCCCTTCATCAGGGAGCGTTTTTTATTGGTTGAAGGGAACGATGGTAGGCGTCATCTTGCCCTTGTGGAGGACGAGATAGCAGTAGCTCGCCTCGGCATACGCCCCGAGCGCGCCCGGGTTGATGCAGAGGACGCCGTCCACCTCTTCGATGCAAGCAATATGCGTGTGGCCGTAGAGCGCCCCTTCGCAGCCGAGCTCCTTCGCGCGGGCGGCAAGACGCGTTAGATCGTGCTTGACGCCGTACTTGTGCCCGTGGCAGCAGAAGAGGGAGATCCCTTCCGCCTCGAAGACGAACTCATCCTCGCCGAAGAAGGCGTCGCAGTTGCCGCGGCAGACGCGCACTTTATCGGGATACTCGTCGAGGACGGAACGCATCTCGCCCGAGCCGTCGCCGAGATGCAGGATATAGTCGTTTTCCGCAAACAGCCCTTCGAGCTTTCTCACCGCGCCGCGGTAATGGGAATCGGAGAGGACGACGACCGTCTTCATCGCTGCGCCTCCAACTTGGCGGCGAGCGCTTCAAGCGCCCTGCTGCGGTGGGAGACTTTGTTCTTTTCTTCGGGCGACGCCTCGCCGAAGCTCTTTTGAAGATCGTCCGAAAAGAACAGACAGTCGTAGCCGAACCCCCCTTCGCCCGTCTCTTTCTCGAGGATGCGCCCAAAGGTATGCCCTTCCGCCGTCACTTCGCCGCCGTCGGGAAAGACGAGGGCGACGGCGCTCGTGAACCACGCGCGGCGGTTTTGCTCCCCTTGCAAATTGCGAAGGAGCAGGGCGCGGTTGCTCTCGTCGGAGGAGTTCTTTTCGTCCTTTGAAGCATAGCGGGCGCTGTGCACCCCGGGCGCGCCCGAGAGCGCCTCCACGCAGATGCCGCTGTCGTCGGCGATGGCGGGAAGCCCCGTCGCTTTACATACGGCGCGCGCCTTTAAAAGCGCGTTTTCAAGGAAGGTCTCCCCCGTCTCTTCGACGTCACCGAAATACCCCGCTTCCTTCTCGGAAAGGACGGTAGATCCCTGCAAAATGGCGCGGATCTCCTCAAGTTTATGGGCATTGCCCGTGGCTGCCACGAGTTTCATTGTTGCACCTCCAACGAAGTAAATCGGAACTTCTCGACGTCGAACAGCCCCTTATCGGAAAGTTTTAACTTGGGGATGACGAGCAGGCTCAAAAAGACGAGCGTCATGACGGGCTCATAGCAGTCTTTGACGCCCATTTCCCGTGCGCGGGCGGAGATCTCCCCCGTGCGGGCGACGACCTCTTCGCAGGGCGCCGAGCTCATGAGCCCCGCGATGTCGAGCGGGAAGCAATCCTCGCCATCCTTCGTGACGAGCGCCATGCCGCCGCCGATCTCCTCTAAGAGCTTGACGGCGCGCGCCATCGCCGCATTGTCGTCGCCGAGGACAACGAGATTGTGGCTGTCGTGCGCCATCGAGACGGCGAGCGCCCCGCCGCGGAAGCCGTACCCTTTTAAAAGAGCTTTGCCGATGTTGCCCGTTGCAAAGTGCCGCTCGACGACGGCGAGTTTCAAAAGGTCGGTGTTTTCGAGCACCGCGTCGCCGTCCTTCGTCTGCACGGAGACGACTTCCCCCTCCGTGACGAGGGTGTGCGGCAGGATGGTCATCGCAAGCGCCTTTCCGCTCGGGATGTTGATTTTGAAGTCGTCCGCCGTGACGGGGCGGATGCGCACGGTGCTCTTGACGGCGTCGGGGAGATAGCGCTCCCCCTCTTCAAAGAGGGGCTTGCCGTGTTCGGCGACGAGCACGCCGCGCTTAAAAACCGCCTTCACGTTGAATTCGGTCAAGTTATCGACGAGCACGAGATCGGCGTCGTACGAAGGCGCGACAGCCCCCTTGCCCTGCATATGGTAGCATTCGGCGATATTGAGGGTCGCCATGCAGACGGCTTCTGCCGCAGGCACGCCGCGTGCGACAAGGCGGCGCAGCGCGTCGTCCATATGCCCCTTGTTGGCAAGGTCGTAGGCGTTCTTATCGTCCGAACAGGCGAGGAAACGGCGGAAATTGAAGGGCGTGACCGCCGCGCAGTTGACTTCTAAGTTGTGCGCCGAGGAGCTGTTGCGAAGCTGCACATACATGCCGCGGGCGACCTTTTCCGCGCATTCTTCGGGGGAGCCGCACTCATGGTCGGTCGCGATGCCCGCCGCAAGGTAGGCGTTGAGCGCATCGCCGCGCACGTCGGGCGCATGGCCGTCGACGACCTTTCCCGCTTCGTGCGCCGCTTCGATCTTTTTAAGGGTGTCCTCATCGGCTGCAAGCACCCCGGGATAGTTCATCATCTCCCCCAGCCCGTGGAAGAGCGGGCGTTTGATCTCATGCGCGGTCTCCGTGCCGTTTATAACGGCGCCGCTCGTTTCGAAGGGCGTAGCAGGCACGCAGGAGGGCAGCTGCAAAAAGACGTCGAGCGGTTCGACGCCCTCCTTGCGGATGCGGGAAAACGCCTCTTTGACGTACTCCGCGCCCGCGATGCCGCAGACGTTGACGAGCTCGTGCGGGTCGGCGACGATACCCGTCGTGCCGTGGGCGACGGCAAGCCGCGCAAAGGCTTCGGGGGAGAGCAGGGAGCTCTCCACATGGATGTGGGCGTCCATCAGCCCGGGAAGAGCGAAAAGCCCGCTGCCGTCGTAGACTTCCTTCCCCTCGTACCCCTTGCCGAGGGCGGCGATCGCGCCCCCTTTGACGGCGATCTCCGCCTCTTCTACATCTCCCGTGAATACATTGAGGATGCGCGCGCCCTTGATGACAAGGTCGCACTGTTCGCGCTTCATGGCGCAGTCGATGAGCTGTTTCATAGCTCCCATTATAGCACAAAAGCGGCTTCTTTTCAAGCCGCTTTTCATGATATTGGAAATAAAAACGCAAGCGCCCGCGCGAAAGGCGCGGGAGGCTCGCTCAGGAAAGGGCGACGTCGAGCAGCATCATGAGACAGAAGCCGAGGACGATGCCCGAAGTCGCCAGCGCCTTGCTGCCCGAAAAGCATTCGGGGATGAGTTCGGAGCAGACGACGGCGATCATCGCGCCCGCCGAGAAGGAGAGCGCCCACGGCATGAGCCCCGCAACGGCGCCCGCCGCCAGAACGCCTACAAGGCAGGCGGGGACCTCCACCGCGCCCGACCCGACGGCAAAGAGGAAGCTCTTGAAAGGGCTCATCCCCTTTGCCCGCAGCGGAAAGGCGACGCACATCCCTTCGGGAAGGTTTTGCACGGCGATGCCAAGGGCGAGAAGGAGCGCCCCCGCGCCCGCCGCGCCCTCCGCAAAGGCGACGCCCACCGCGAGCCCTTCGGGAATGTTGTGCAAAAGCACGGCAAAATACAAAAGCGTACACTTCGCGCCCCGCTCCCCGTTCGCCCCGATCACCTCCCCCCTTTCCCCCGCCGAAAAGTACCGCCCGCGCGTGCGGGTGAGGATACGGTCAGAGAGCAGGATGAACGCCCCGCCGAGCGCAAAACCGAGCGTCACCGTCACATAAGAAGGGAGCGCGCTCTCATATTCGAGCGCGGGCAGAAGGAGGGAAAAGAAGCTCGCGGCGACCATGATCCCCGCCGCCCCGCCCGTAAGGAGCGTGAGAAGGGAAGAGGGCATCTTCTTGGAGCCGAAGACGGCAACGGCGCCCAAGGACGTGAAGAGGAACATCAGAAGCGACGCGAGAAACGCTTGCATGACGGGGTGCAGCGAAAAAAAGAATTGCATTGGTGAGGCCTCCGCCGCCCGAAGATCGGGCAGTCACCCCATCCTATGCGCCGCCCCTCTTCCCGCGTTCCTCCCCTTTGGGGTGCGCCCGCGGCAGCGCAGAGCGGGAGCGCCGCCGCGGGCGCATCGCACAAAAAAAACGGACCGCATGAAAAGCGATCCGTTTTGAAACGTATGCGTTTGTTATCTTGCTTCCGCTTCGTCGGCGGGAGCTTCGTCCGTCATGAGATCGTTGTAGCGACCCGTAAGCTGCACGGAGGCGTTCTTGTAGTCCTTCATGCCCGTGCCTGCGGGGATGAGCTTGCCGATGATGACGTTCTCTTTGAGGCCGATGAGCGGGTCGCGCTTGGTGCAGATGGCGGCTTCCGTCAGCACTCTCGACGTCTCCTGGAAGGAAGCGGCGGAGAGGAAGGAATCGGTCGCGAGCGCCGCCTTGGTGATGCCGAGGAGCACCCTCTTTGCCGTTGCGGGAACGCCGCCCGCCATGATCGTCTTCTCGTTCTGCTCTTCGAAGGTGAACATATCGACGAGCTGACCGGGAAGCATCTCCGTCGTGCCCGCATTCTCGATGCGGACCTTGCGAAGCATCTGGCGAACGATGATCTCGACGTGCTTATCGTTGATATCGACGCCCTGCGAGCGGTAGACGGACTGGACCTGTTCGAGGATGTAGTCCTGCACGCCCTTGACGCCCTTGACGCGGATGATGTCCTGCGGGTTGACAGAACCTGCGTTGAGCATATCGCCGGGATTGACGATGTCGCCCGTCTTCACCAAGAGTTCTGCGTTGAAGGGAAGCACATACTCCTTGAGCTGGACGTCGGTACCCTCCTCGCGGATGAAGATGTGGTTGAGGTTATCGGAATTATCCACCGAGACGATGCCGCGGAATTCGCAGATGGTGGCAACGCCCTTAGGCTTGCGCGCTTCGAAGAGCTCTTCGACACGGGGAAGACCCTGCGTGATGTCGCCCGTCGCCGCGATACCGCCCGTATGGAAGGTACGCATCGTAAGCTGGGTACCGGGCTCGCCGATGGACTGCGCCGCGATAACGCCGACCGCTTCGCCCACCTTGATAGGCAGCGTCGTCGCCATGTTCTTGCCGTAGCACTTGGCGCAGACGCCGAAGCGCGTGTTGCAGTTGAAGATGGAGCGGATGTTGACGCCGTTCTTGTATTTTTCCATCGAGGCAAGCTTCTTCGCCTTCTCCTCTGTGATCATCTCGTTGCAGGGGACGATGACTTCGCCCGTTGCGTCGTCGATGAGGTCTTCCGCCGCGAACCTGCCCGTGAGACGGTCTTCGAGCGATTCGATGAGCTCGCCGTTGGGGCCGACGATGGCGCTGACAATGGTGCCGCGCGGCTTTCTGCCCGCCGAGCAGTCCTCTTCGCGCACGATGACGTCCTGCGAGACGTCGACGAGACGGCGGGTAAGATAACCCGAGTCTGCCGTCTTCAAAGCGGTATCGGCAAGGCCCTTGCGGCCGCCGTGCGAGGAGATGAAGTATTCGAGAACGGAAAGGCCGTTACGGAAGCACGACTTGACGGGGACTTCGATCTTTTTACCCTGCGGGTTGACCATGAGTCCGCGCATGCCCGAAAGCTGCTTGATCTGGTCGATGGAACCGCGGGCGCCCGAATCTGCCATCATCCAGATGGGATTGAACTTATCGCGGTTGCCCTGCTCTTTGAGGAGGGCTGCGACCTTATCCGTCGCGTCGTCCCACACGGAGATGACGGCATGATAGCGCTCGTCTTCCTTCAGAAGGCCGCGGGCGTACTTCTTGGAGATCTTGGCGACCTGCTCTTCCGCCGCTTCGACGATGGCGTTCTTTTCGCCCGGGATCTTCATATCGAAGACGGACGTCGTGAGCGCCGCGTAGGTGGAATACTTGTAGCCGCGTTCCTTGATGGCGTCGAGCACGGCGGAAGCCTTGGGCGCATAGCCCGTCTTGAAGCACGCCTCGACGATCTTGCTCAAATGCTTCTTGCCGATGGCGCGCGCCCCGCCGATGAATTCGGTGGAAAGCTCGAGCTTCAAATAATCTTCGGGCTTTTCGCGCTTGACGAAGTTGAGATCCTGCGGCATGCCGTCGTTGTAGATGATGCGGCCGACCGTCGTCTTGATGACGCCCGTCACGGTGAGGGCGCCGTTTGCACGGCGGCGCACGAACACATGGCCGCGGATGCCGTTGTTTGCTACGTTCTCCTCGCGGGAGAAGGTGCGCTCATAGGGAAGTTCGAGGTCGTCGAACTTGCCTGCAGGCAGCTCCACCGTGCGGCGGACGTAAATTTCGTCCTGGCAGTGGGTATCTTTGAGCTGATAGCTCATGAGCGCCTCGTCGAAGGAGGCGAACACGGGCGGTTCGTACACTTCGCCGTTCTCGTCGGGACGGCCCTGCGAGTCGTACTTCTTGCCCTCCTCTCTTCTGAGGATGGTGAGATAGTACGCGCCGATGATCATGTCCTGCGTGGGACTCATGACCGACTTGCCGTCTGCAAGTTTCAGAATGTTATTGGCGGAGAGCATCAAGAATCTTGCTTCCGTCTGCGCCTCGATGCTGAGGGGAAGGTGCACTGCCATCTGGTCGCCGTCGAAGTCGGCATTGAAGGGGCCGCAGACGAGGGGCGAAATTTTGATGGCGCGGCCTTCGATGAGCACGGGCTCGAATGCCTGGATGGAGAGACGGTGCAGCGTGGGTGCACGGTTCAGGAGCACGGGGTGATCCTTGATGACTTCTTCGAGGACGTCCCACACGAAATCCTTCGCCTTTTCGACGGTGCGCTTGGCGCTCTTGATGTTGTGGCACTTGTTGGTCTCGACGAGCCGCTTCATGACGAAGGGCTTGAAGAGCTCGATCGCCATCTCCTTGGGAAGACCGCACTGATAGATCTTGAGTTCGGGGCCGACGACGATGACCGAACGGCCGGAGTAGTCGACACGCTTGCCGAGGAGGTTCTGACGGAAGCGGCCCTGCTTGCCGCGAAGGAGGCCGGAGAGCGACTTGAGTTCGCGGTTGGAGGGACCGGAGAGCGGCTTACCGCGCCTGCCGTTGTCGATGAGGGCATCGACGGCTTCCTGCAGCATGCGCTTCTCGTTCTTGATGATCATTTCGGGCGCGCTGAGCTCGATCATGCGCTTCAAGCGGTTGTTGCGGTTGATGACGCGGCGGTAAAGGTCGTTAAGATCGCTCGATGCGAACCTGCCGCCGTCCAGCTGCACCATGGGGCGCAGGTCGGGCGGAATGACGGGCAGCACGGTGAGGATCATCCACTCGGGGCGGTTGCCGCTCTTGCGGAACGCCTCGATGATCTCGATGCGCTTGATGGCTTTCACGCGCTTGGGCCCGGAGGCGTTCGTTTCGATGATGTCGCGCGTCTCCTTGCTCTCTTTTTCAAGGTCGACCGCCATCAGAAGTTCGCGGATCGCCTCGGCGCCCATGCCCACTTTGAGGCCGGTGACCGAGCTGTCCCCCATCGTCTCTTCGAGATCGCGCAGCTGCTTATCGTTGATGACCTGCTTATACTCGAGCCCCGTCGTACCGGGATCGAGGACGACGTATGCCGCAAAGTAGATGACCTGTTCGAGCGCCTTGGGGCTCATGTCAAGCAGCAGCCCGATCTTGCTCGGGACGCCGCGGAAGTACCAGATGTGCGAGACGGGAGCCGCAAGTTCGATGTGGCCCATGCGCTCGCGGCGCACCTTGGCGCGCGTCACTTCGACGCCGCACTTCTCGCAGATGATGCCCTTGTAGCGGATGCGCTTATATTTGCCGCAGTGGCATTCCCAGTCCTTGGTGGGGCCGAAGATCTTCTCGCAGAAGAGGCCGTCGCGCTCGGGCTTCTGGGTGCGGTAGTTGATGGTCTCGGGTTTGGTCACTTCGCCGTACGACCATTCCCTGATCTTTTCGGGAGATGCCACGCTGATCTGGATGGAGTTAAAATCGTTTAATTCGTACATTACCCTGCCTCCCGTGATTATTCGTTGTCGCCCTTGTCGTCCTCGTCGTCATCGAAGAGGTCGCCGAAGGAGAAGTCGTCGTCGACGTCGCTCATGTCGTCATCGTCTTCGAGGTCCTTGTCGCCGAAGAGGTCTTTGGAAACGAAGTCTTCGTCTTCGCCTGCGTCGTCGAAGAGCGAGCCGATGCTCTCGTCCTCGTCTTCGTCCTCGTCGTCCATGCCGAAGTCGAAGTCCTCTTCCTCCGCCTTGATGTCGTGCGAGGGGGTCTTCTTCTCGTCCTCTTCGTCGTCAAATTCGCGGATGATGAGCTCGTCGTTGTTCTCGGTGAGCACTTTGACGTCGAGCGCGAGGGATTGGAGCTCTTTTAAGAGCACTTTAAACGCTTCGGGGATGCCGGGCTCGGAGATGTTGTTGCCCTTGACGATGCTCTCGTACGTCTTGACACGGCCGACGATATCGTCCGACTTGACGGTGAGGATCTCTTGGAGGATGTGCGCCGCGCCGTAAGCTTCGAGCGCCCACACTTCCATTTCGCCGAAACGCTGGCCGCCGAACTGCGCTTTACCGCCGAGGGGCTGCTGCGTGACGAGCGAGTAAGGGCCGATGGAACGGGCATGGATCTTGTCATCCACGAGGTGGATGAGCTTGATCATATACATGATACCGATGGTGACGCGGTTTTCGAAGGGTTCGCCCGTTCTGCCGTCGAACACCTGGAACTTGCCGTCCACTTTTCCGTCGGGATTGAAGAGGTTGTTCTCTTCGAAGAGCTTTTCGATGTCCTTCTCGGTCGCGCCGTCAAAGACGGGGGTCGCGATCTTCCAGCCGAGCTGGCGGCAGACATAGCCGAGGTGCACTTCGAGGACCTGACCGATGTTCATTCGGGAAGGCACGCCGAGGGGATTGAGAAGGATCTGCAGCGGGGTGCCGTCGGGCAGGAAAGGCATATCGGAAAGAGGCAGCACGCGGGAGATGACGCCCTTGTTGCCGTGACGGCCTGCCATCTTGTCGCCCACCTGGATCTTGCGCTTCTGCGCGATGTAGACGCGCACGAGCTTGTTGACGCCGGGCGAAAGTTCGTCCTTGTTTTCGCGGGTGAAGATCTTGACGTCGACGACGATACCGCCCTCGCCGTGAGGCACGCGGAGGGAGGTGTCGCGCACTTCACGCGACTTTTCGCCGAAGATGGCGCGAAGGAGACGCTCTTCGGGGGTGAGTTCGGCTTCGCCCTTGGGGGTGACTTTGCCGACGAGGATATCGCCGCTGTTGACTTCGGCGCCGATGCGGATGATGCCGTCCTCGTCGAGGTCTTTCAACGCGTCGTCGCCCACGTTGGGGATGTCGCGCGTGATCTCTTCCTCGCCGAGCTTGGTGTCGCGCGCTTCCGTCTCGTGCTCCTCGATGTGGATGGAGGTGAAGACGTCGTCCTGCACGAGCTTTTCGGAGATGAGGATAGCGTCCTCGTAGTTATAGCCCTCCCACTCCATGAAGCCGACGAGGATGTTCTTGCCGAGGGCAAGCTCGCCGTTGTTGGTGGAGGGACCGTCCGCGATGATCTCGTCCTTCTCAACGCGGTCGCCCGTGTTGATGATGGGACGCTGGTTGAGGCAGGTACCCTGGTTGGAGCGTTCGAACTTCTTTAAGGGATATTCGGTGATAAAGCCGCTGTCCTCGCGGATCTTGATGAGGTCGGAGGAGACGCCGACGGCGACGCCCGCCTCTTTGGCGCGGACGATGACGCCCGAATCGCGCGCGATGGCAGCCTCGATGCCCGTCGCCACGATGGAGCTCTCCGTTTTGAGGAGCGGCACCGCCTGGCGCTGCATGTTGGAGCCCATGAGGGCGCGGTTGGTATCGTCGTTTTCGAGGAAGGGGATGAGCGCCGTTGCGACGGAGACGAGCTGCTTCGGGGAAACGTCCATGTAGTCGATGCGCTCGCGGGGGAGCTCGGTGATGAGTTCCTTATAGCGGCAGCCGACGCGCTCGTGCACGAAGTGGCCCTCTTCGTCGAGGGGCTCGTTCGCCTGCGCGACGACGTAGCGATCCTCTTCGTCCGCCGTCAGATAGTCGACATGGTCGGTGACGACGCCCGTCTCCTTGTCCACCTTGCGGTAAGGGGACATGATGAAGCCGAACTCATTGACCTTGGAGAAGGTCGCGAGCGAGGAGATAAGACCGATGTTCTGACCTTCGGGGGTCTCGATGGGACACATACGGCCGTAATGCGAGTGGTGGACGTCGCGCACTTCGAAGGTGGCGCGGTCGCGGTTGAGACCGCCCGGGCCGAGCGCGGAGAGCTTGCGCTTGTGCGTGAGCTCCGCGATGGGGTTGGTCTGGTCCATGAACTGCGAGAGCTGGGAAGACCCGAAGAACTCGCGGATGACGGCGGAAATGGGACGCACGTTGATGAGCCCCGAAGGCGTGACCTCCATGGGATCCTGCGTCGCCATGCGCTCTTTGATGAGGCGCTCGAGGCGCGCCATACCGATGCGGAGCTGGTTTTGCAGCAGTTCCCCCACCGAACGCACGCGGCGGTTGCCGAGGTGGTCGATCTCATCGATGGTGCCGATGCCGTACTTCAAATCGAGGTTGGTCGAAACGGCGGCGACGATGTCGTCCACCGTGATGCACTTATAGTTGAGGCGTTCGACGAGCGCCTTGACGCCCTTCTTTTCTTCGGGCGTGACGCCGAGCACGCGCTCGCCCTGATCGAGATCGACGGGCGCGTTGGGATCGGCAGGCTTGTCGCCGCGCTCCAGAATTTCGTGGAAGAGCTTGCAGGCAGCCACGAACTTGATGCGGTTGTCGCGGCGCTTGATCCTGTTCTTCTTCTCTTCCTGCTTCTCGTCCGCCTCGGGCGCGGTCTCGCGCGCATAGTAGACGGCGTTGATCTCGTCGGTGTACTTTTCGGCGACTTCCTCGACGGAGAGCGTCCTGCACTCTTCGGCGAGCTTCTTCGAGAAGACGAAGTTGGGATAGTAGACCGTCTTCAAAAGCCCGAACGCCTTGGGGTCCATATCGGAGAGCGCGGCAAAGTCCACCGTGTTGTTGGCGATGATCTTGTGGCGGATCTCCCCGTCTTCGGGATCGTTGACGAGCACGAACACTTCGTTGATGCCCGCGTTCTGGATGAGGCGCGCCTTCTCTTCCGAGATGACTTCGCCCTTGACCGCCATGATCTCGCCCGTCTGAGGATCGATGATGTCGTCCGCGGCGCGGCAGCCGGGAAGGCGGTATGCAAGGTTGAGCTTTTTGTTGAACTTATAGCGCCCCACCTTGACGACGTCGTAGCGGCGAGGGTCGAAGAAGAGGTTAAAAAGATGCTGGCGCACCGATTCTTCCGTGGGAACTTCGCCGGGACGCAGGCGGCGGTAAAGTTCGATGAGGCCGTCCGATTCCGAACGCGTCGTATCCTTCTCGATGGTCGCCGCGATCATCTTGTCGTTCGGGAAGAGCTCTTCGAGCGCGCGGTTGGAGCCGAAGCCGAGGGCGCGCAGAAGGACGGTCGCAGCCAGCTTGCGCTTTCTGTCGACGCTCACCCACAGAACGCCCTGGGCGTCCTGCTTGAATTCCAGCCATGCCCCGCGGTTGGGGATGACCGTCGTTTCATACATCTTTTTGCCCGTCTTGTCCGTTTCGGCGACGTTGTTGACGCCGGGGGAGCGGACGAGCTGGGAGACGATGACGCGCTCCGCACCGTTGATGATGAAGGAACCGTTCTCGGTCATGAGGGGAAGATCTCCCATGAAGACGTCCTGATCGATGACCTCGTCCTTCACCTTGTTGACAAGGCGCACCTTAACGCGCAGGGGAAGCGCGAAGGTAGCGTCGCGGTTGCGGCACTCTTTCTCGTCGTACTTGGGTTTTTTCCCGAACTCGTGGCTCAGGAAATAGAGCTCGAAGTGATCGCTGAAGTCGGTAATGGGAGAGAAGTCCTCCAAAATTTCGGAGATGCCTTCGCCGATGAAAGAGCGGTAGCTTTCCTTCTGGATCTCGACAAGGTCGGGGATATCGATGACCTCGTTGATCTTGCCGAACTTCCGTCTTTCCGTTTTACCGTACTTTTGAATGGGTAAGTTCATCCGTCAAAATACTCCTTCTTGTTTCGTTGTTTATCCACCCACGATCTACCGAGTATATCTTTTCATCGATAAAAATCGAAATGTCTGAAATTGTGCCGCAAAAAGCTCCCCTTCCCCCTTTACAAGCGCCGCAAAATGCGGTATAATACTGGGAGCAGGCGGGAAAAAACTTCCCGCAAAGCCCGTTTCTCCGTGCCGTTTTTGCACCCTTTTCAAGGCGCAGCGCACAGTCGCCGAGCATAATGATACAGTATGTCATTATAACCCGCCCGCAAAATTTTGTCAACGGGTTTTGCAAGAGAAATCAGAAAAAATTTTCGCATTCGGGAGAAATCTATGCGCATCGACAAATTCTTAAAGGTATCGCGCATCTTGAAGCGCCGCACCGTCGCGCAGGAGGCGGCGGACGCGGGGAAAATCAGCGTCAACGGCAAGCAGGTCAAGCCTTCCTACCGCTTGAAACCGGGCGACGAAGTGGAACTTTCCTATGCGGCGGGAGCGATGCGCTTCCGCGTACTCGAACTCAAAGAGACGGTGAAAAAGGACGAAGCGAGCTCTCTTTACGAGGTGCTGCCGTGATCTCCGTCATCCTCTGTGCGGCGGGGTCGGGCTCGCGCGCGGGCTTTCCCGAGAATAAAGTATTGCGCGAGCTCAACGGGCTGCCCGTGCTTTCATACAGCCTTTCGGCGTTCGGGGAGGCGGACGAGATCCTCATCCCCTGCCGCAAAGAGGACGAGGCGCGCATCGTGGCGCTCCTTACTCCCTTCCCTGGGGCCCGCATAGTACGCGGAGGAGAGACGCGCGAGGAGAGCGTTTGGAATGCCCTCCAAGAAGTTCAAGGCGATATCGTGCTCATCCACGACGCCGCCCGCCCCTTCGTGACGCGGGAGACCGTCCGCGCCTGCATCGAAAGCGTACAAAAATACGGCAGCGGCGTCTGCTCCCTGCCCGCAACGGACACCACCGTGCTCGCGAGGGACGGCGCCGTTGCCGCCGTGCCGCCGCGCGGGATGGTGTTTACCGTGCAGACCCCGCAGGGCTTTTTGAGCGGCGAACTTAAACACGCCTTTGCACTTGCGGAGCGCGAAGGGAAGCTTTCTTCCTTCACGGACGAGAGCAGCCTCTATGCCGCCTACATTGCCCCGCCCCACCTCTTTGAGGGCGACCGCCGCAACAAAAAACTCACCTATCCCGAAGATTTTGCCCCCTGCGAGCGCGCGGGCTTCGGCATCGACACGCACGCCTTCGGGAAGGCGCAGGACTACATCGTGCTGGCAGGCGTCAGGATCCCTTCCGAGAGCGGGCTTATCGCACACAGCGACGGCGACGTGCTCGTCCACGCCGTGATGGACGCCCTGCTTTCGGCGGCGGGCCTTTATGACATCGGACAATACTTTCCCGATACCGACGCGCGCTTTGCGGGCGCGGACAGCATGAAACTGCTTGAATCGGTCATGGAGCTCGTGAATGCGGAAGGCCTTGCGCCCGCGAACGTGAGCGTTTCGGTGCTGGCGGAGCGCCCCCGCCTTGCGCCCTATATCGACGCGATGAAAGAAGCCTTAGCTGCGGCGCTCGGCATCTCCCCTTCCGCCGTCGGCATCGCCGCCGGCACCAACGAAAAATTAGGTTACGTCGGCGAGGGGAAAGGCATCACCGTCTATGCCATGGTTTTATTGAAGAAGATCTGATGCCCTTTGCTCCTTGCCTCCCTCAGAGAAGGAGCCAAGGGATCAAACACTTGCTCGCCCCCACGGGAGCAGATAAGGAGAAGAAGATACGCCCCCTCGGTCTCCCAACGCCCGACAGCCCCACCCATCCAAAGATCACGCCATAAAAAAGGAAATACTATGCCGAAAACGACGACACAATTTGTATGCAGCGAGTGCGGGTACGTCTCGCCCAAGTGGCTGGGGCGCTGCCCCGAGTGCGGGAAGTTCAATTCCCTCATCGAGGAAGCCGTCTCCCCCGCGCCCGCGAAGAAGGCGCAGAGCGCCTTCCGTTTGAGTTCCACCCGTCCCACCCCCCTTCGCGAGGTGCAGTACGAGCGGTACGAGCGCATCTGTTCGGGCATCGGCGAGCTCGACATCGTCCTCGGCGGCGGCATCGTACGAGGCTCCCTCGTGCTCGTCGGCGGCGATCCCGGCGTGGGCAAGTCTACCCTCCTCACGCAGGTCGCGGCGCATCTTGCAAGGGAACACAAAGTCCTCTACCTTTCCGCCGAGGAGAGCTGTTCGCAGGTCAAGCTCCGCTGCGAGCGCCTCGGCGTGGGCGGCGGCGGGATGCTGCTACTCAACGAGACCTGCCTCGACAACGCGGAAGAGGCGATCTGGGAGGCGGAATACGTCATCATCGACTCCATCCAGGCGGTCTATACCGAGGCACTGAGCTCGGCGGCGGGCAGCGTCGGGCAGGTGCGCGAATGCGCCGCAAAGCTCATGCGCATCGCAAAGTCGCGCGGGATCACCTTCTTCCTCGTCGGGCACGTCACCAAAGAGGGCACGCTCGCGGGGCCCAAAGTGCTCGAACACATCATGGACACCGTCCTCTATTTCGAGGGCGAGCGCACCGAAAACTTCAAGATCCTCCGCGCCGTCAAGAACCGCTTCGGCTCCGTGCAGGAAGTGGGCGTCTTCGAGATGAGCGATCACGGCGTTTTGGGCGTGAGCGACTATTCCTCCCTCTTCCTCTCCGAATCGCGCGGCGAGGCGGCGGGCGCCGCCGTCACCCCCAGCGAGACGGGCAACCGCTGCATGATGGTGGAGATCCAGACGCTGATGACCAAAACTTCCTACGGGCTGCCGAGAAGAATGTCGCTCGGCGTCGATCTCAACCGCCTCATCGTGCTCATCGCCGTGCTCGAAAAGCGGTGCGGCCTGCCCTTGGGCAGCCAGGATATCTACCTCAATGCGATGGGCGGCATCAAGCTGAACGAGCCAAGCGCCGATCTTGCCGTGTGCGCCGCCCTTGCGAGCGCCGAACGCATGAAGCCCGTCGACCGCTATACCGCCCTCTTCGGCGAAGTGGGGCTCACGGGCGAGGTGCGCAGCGTGAGCTTTGCGGAAAAGCGCGTCAACGAGTGCGTGAAGATGGGCTTCAAGCGCGTCATCCTCCCCGCAAAGAACGCCAAGGCGTGCGAAAAGTTCAAGGATAAGATCGAGCTCGTGCCCGTTTCCTATGTTTCGCAGATGATCAAAGCGCTGTTCTAAATAAAGAAAAGCGGGCTTTCGCACCGATGTGCGAAAGCCCGCTTTATTTTTGCGCCCTGCGGCATGCCGCAGGGCGCGCGTATGCTTCGAAAAACGTCTATTCTTCCTTCTCTTCCGAAGGGCTCCCGTTCCGCTCTTCCGCACGGGGCTTTGCCGCGGCTTCCTCGCCGCCCGCGGGCATGCCTGCCGGTATGCCGTGCTGTTTGCGGCGCTTCTTGCCTACGCCGAGAACGGCGGCAAGGCGCTTCCCCGAGAAAATATTGAGGACGAGGAAGAAGAGGATAAAGACGGCGAGCGCGACCGCTTGGAACCCGATGTCCACCTGCACATGGAAGAATTCGAGCTGATAGCCGAACGTTCCCGTGAGCTCTGCGATGAGCGTTTCGCCGCCTTCGAGCTGCATGACGCCGACGACATAGTGCGTGAGCTCGGCAAGCGGCGTCGCCATGAAGGAATAGCGCAGCAGCGAGCAGGCGTACGTCCCCGGGATGAAGGCGCATACCCACTGCACACCACTCGGGAGCATGCCGAGCGGCATGTACGCGCCGATGAGGAACCCGACCGCCGTCGAAAATACGGCAATGAGGCTCGCCATCGTGCCTTCCGTCTTGATGAAGGAGCAGATGAACACCGTCATCAGCGTGGAAGAGACCGTCGCATAGAGCAAAATGCCGAAGATCTGCAAAAAGTCGACAAGCCCTAAGAAGAACTCGTTCATGCAGGCGAGGTAGACGAGGCAGATGACGAGATAGACGAGGCAGATGAGCAGCGTCACCACGAAGTTGAACAGGATATAGCTGCCGATGAGAACGTTTTTATTGATGGGCGAGGAAACGAAGTCGCGGTTGACCCCGTTCTGCTTATCCTCGACGAACACCGTATTCGTTTGCAGGGAGACGGTGATGGTCGAAAGTGCCGCGATGCCCGAGAGCATCCACGAATCGACGAGCGTCTGCAAATACTTCGTGAGCGACGCGTCGGCAGCGATGCCCAGATCGTGCAGCGTGTTTCGCACCGCCGAAAGTTCCAGCTCGCGCAAAAAGAAGATATACACCGCAAAGATGATGACGGGCACGAGCAGCGTATACATCACCCGCACTTTATTTTTGAAAAAGACGAGGAGATGACGGCGGGTCAGCTGAAAAAAGATCTCCGTTCCCCTATGCTTTGTTTTCTCCATGCTCCTCTCCCGTGACGATATCCCTGCCCGTGACGTTCAAAAACACGTCGTCCATCGTCCCTTTGATGATCTCGATATCCGTCGTATATCCGTCAAATCTCTGCATGAGACGCTTGGCGGCCTCGCTGTTTTCGATGACGATGCGGTAAGCCCGTTTTTCGCCGTCATAGGAAAAACGGTATCCCTCCGCCAAGAGCCCTTTCTCGAACGCCTCATCCCGCTTGCGGTAGCTCAAAAGGCTGTCGTAGCTATAACGGTTTTTGAGCTCGTTGGGCGTCCCTTCGGCGATGATCTGCCCCCTGTCCATGATGACGACATACCCCGCCTTTTCCGCCTCTTCCAAATAATGGGTGGTGAGGAAGACGGTCATGCCCGTTTCGGCGCGGATGCCGTCGATGAGCGACCAGACCGCAAGGCGCGCCTTGGGATCGAGGCCCGTCGAAGGCTCGTCGAGCATCAGAAGGCGCGGATCGTGCACCATGGCGCGCGCGATGTCGACGCGGCGCTGCTGCCCGCCCGAAAGATTGCCGACGGGACGCTTCAAGATGGGCTGCAACGACAAAAGTTCGACGATGCGCTCCACGTTTTTCTTCCGCGCCGCCCTGGAAAGCCCGTAAAAGGAGGCGCGCAGATCGAGGTTTTCGGCAACGGTGAGCTGCTTGTCGAGCACGCTCGTCTGGAAGACGATGCCGATCTCTTCCTTGATGCGGTCGCCCTCGCGGTCGAGGTCGTGCCCGCACACCGTCACCCTGCCCGCATCCTTTTTCAGGATGGAGCAGATGATGTTGATGGTCGTGCTCTTTCCCGCGCCGTTAACGCCGAGAAAGGCAAAGAGCGAGCCCTGCCTGACGCGGAAAGAAATATCGTTGACCGCCTTCACTTCGCCGTAAGATTTACTCAGGTGTTCGACTTCTACCGAATAGTCCATAGGCAGGCTCCTATTTTTGCAGCGTTTTGGGCGGGACGTTGCGCGTCACCTTGCCCCAACTCGGTTTGGAACAGGCGCCGACGAGCAGCGTGACGCCGTACAGCACCAAAAAAGCGGGGAACCCGAGCACCGTTCCCACAAGCTCGCGGCGGCGGGAGGCGCCCAGCTTTTTATAGTCGGAAACGGCAAGGAAGATCCCCTGCACATAGCCGAAGAGGATAAACAGCCCCACCGCAATGCCGAGCGCGGAAAAGAGCGTGTTCCACACCATCGACTGATAGTATGCCGCAGTCTGCAGCGAAAGCGCCATCCCGCCCCATCCCGCAAACCCGCAGTAGAGGAAGTGATAAATATAATAAAGGGGCAGCCACACGCCGATGAGCACGTTGAGGAGGCTCAGCGAGAAGAGAAAGTACACTTCGAGGAAGGAAAAGTCTCCCGTGCGGAAGAAGTACTTCCAGAGCTTTCCCGCATTCTTTTTGAAGAGCCCCGAAGCCCCGCTGCCCATGCGCTTGTTGCGGTTGTATGTATCGCGGTAGGAGGACGGCATATCCTCGTAGACGACGGCGTCCTCGACAAAGTGCCCTTTATAGCCGTCGAACATGCGCTTCATGTTGAATTCGGCGTCGTCGCATACCAGCTCGCAGTCGTATCCGCCCGTCTTTTGCAGCATCCGCACGCTCATCATGGCGCCGGAACCGTTGACGTGCGCCGAAAGGTGCAGGCGCTCTCTGACACGGCTGCCGTAACGCGAATCGAAGGCATAGATCATGGCGCTCGCCTTGCTGTAAAAATTCTGCGTGCCGTTGAGCGCCCCTTCATAGGGACGCGCGAAATCGACGCCCGTCTGATAGGCATCGTTCATCCGCGCGGAGAAGGCGGGATCGATGCGGTTATCGGCGTCGAGATGCACCACAAGATCGTACGCTCCTTCCCCCTCCTGCGCCAGAATGTGCGCGATGCCGTGCTTTAAGGGATAGAGCGCCATGCGGTGCGCGGGATCGGGATCGTTCAGAACGAGCACCTTCGCGCCCGCCTTTTCGGCAAGCTCCGCCGTATCGTCCGTGCAGTTGTGGGCAACGACAAAGACGTCGAACTTTTCCCGAGGATAGTCCTGCCCTTCCAGCAGGTCTTTCACCGTTCCGTAGATGACGTCCGCCTCGTTATGGGCGGGGATGAGATAGGCGATGCGCCCCTTCTTTTCGCTCTTGGGATAGGTCTTCTTGGGCAGGAACCCGAGCACGATATACAAGACCTGCAACAAGACGGGGATCGCAACGATGATGAGCACGACATAATTGACGATGCTTAGAACACGGAACAAAATTTCATGCCACATGGCTTTCTCCGGGGAAGGGCGCGGTCTGACCGCGCCCTTCGTTTTTTCTCATGATCGGGCGGGCGGTTTCCGCGCCGCCCGACTTACTCTTCGTCGGCGTCGTAACCGAAGGACTGGAAGTAGATGCGGCGCACCTCGTCGAAGGTGGGCTCGTACACCGACTTCTTGATGTTCTTGTTCATCATGGCGCGGGCGGCATACGCTTCGAGCTCTTCCTTCCCGATCTCCTCGCGCTTACCCACGAGGGCGTCGAGAAGGGAGGTCACGCCGTCGAGCGGCGCACGGAAGGCAGCCAAAATATGCGGCAGCGCGCGCACCTTCTTTTCTTCGCACAGGCGCAGCGTCTCGCCGAGCAGCAGCGCATTCGCCCTGCCGTGCGGGATATCGTGGAAATAGGTGAGCGCATAGCCCATGCCGTGGACGGCGGTCGTGCCCGACTGGGCGATCGCCATGCCCGCGAGCGTGGAAGCATACAGCAGCGTATCGCGCTCTTCGAGCGTCATGCGGCCGTTCTGCGCCTTGCCGAGGAGCGGCACGATGAGCTCGATCGCCTCCTCGGAGAACATATTCGACATGGGGATGGCATTGCGCGAGAGCATGCTCTCCACTGCGTGCGAAAGGGCGTCGAGCGCCGTATTCAGGGAGACCTGCGGCGAAAGCTGCGCCATATATTTGCCGTCGAGGAAGGCGACGCGCGGGAAGAGCGCGGGCGAAGAGATGCTCGTCTTGGTCTGACGGACGTCGTTGGTGAGGATGGAATAGGGCGTGACTTCGCTGCCCGTGCCCGCCGTCGTGGGGATGTGCGCCATGGGGAGCGCTTCGGGAGCATAGTTGCCCGCAAAGATCTCGCTGTCTGCCCGCTCCTGCACGGCAAGAAGAGCGATCGCCTTGCCCGCGTCCATCGGAGAGCCCCCTCCGATCGCCACGATGAAATCGGCGCCCGCGCTCTTCAAAAGCGCGATGCCCTCCCGGATGCAGGGGATGCCGGGGTTGGGCGTGACGCGGTCGAATACCGTAGCCGCCTGCCCGTTCGCATTCAGGGCGAAGAGCACATCGTTGAGCGCGCCGTTGAAGGCGGAACTCTTGCCCGTGACGATGAGCGCATGCTTGCCGAGCGGGGCAAAAAGCTCCGCGTGTTCCGTCACACAATTCCTGCCCAGGACGAGCCTGGTCGGCATATAGTACCCGAAGTTCATCATATTTCCTCCTTATGATCGAGCCGGGCGATGAGTCGGAAGATGGGCTTCCCCTGCCCGGCGAACTGCCGTTCGTATTCGGTGACGATGTTGTCCTTGGCGGCGTCGCTGTTGTGAAGGTCGCGCGTGACGTCCTCCACCGCAAAGCCGTTCAAAAGGAGCTGCTCGACGGAATAATCGAAAAAGTCCTCGCTGTCCGTCTTCTGGACGATGGTGCCGCCGTCCTTTAAAAGTTCGCGGTAGATCGCAAGGAAGCGGGGCGACGTGAGCCGCTGGCGGGCGTGCGTGCTGCCGGGGAGCGGCGTCGAAAAGTTGAGATAGATGCACTCGACGCTCTTTCTCGGCACAAAGCACGGGAGCACTTCCGCGGGAATATTCAGAAAGCGCACGTTTTGAACGTTTTCCTTCTTGATGCGCTCCATCGCCGTGACGATGACGTTGGAGATGATCTCCACCGCGAGGAAGTTGACGTTAGGCTCGCGCCGTGCTGCTTCCGAAACAAAGCCGCCGTTGCCGCAGCCGATCTCGAGCTTCACGGGGTTTTGATTGCCGAAAAGCTCCTCGTAATCGAAGAGGGCGCGGTACTCTTCCGCCGCCTTTTTGAGGTCTTTCATGGGGACGCCGCGCGCCGCCAAAATATCCGAGCAAGCCTCGAGCCTCGGCTCAAGGTTGCGTTTTCTGCGCATTCTCATCCGTTTTTCCCCGTCGAACCGAACCCGCCCGCGCCGCGCACGGTCGCGGAAAGTTCTTCCGCCTCCTCGAATTCCGCATGGAGAACGGGTGCCACGACGAGCTGGGCGATGCGGTCGCCGCTCTCGACGGTGCGTTCTTCCTTCCCGTGGTTGTGAAGGGCGACAAGCACTTCGCCGCGGTAGTCGCAGTCGATGACCCCCACCTTGTTGGCGGGCGCAAGGTCCTGCTTGCAGGAAAGCCCGCTCCTTGCATACACGAGCCCCACCGTGCCCTCTTGAAGTTCGATGGCAATGCCCGTATGGATAAAGCGCGTCTCCCCCGCGGGGATGACGACGGGCTGCTCTTCGAGGGCGTAAAGATCCGCCCCCGCGGCAAACTGCGTTCCGTAGACGGGAAGGCGGGCGCCCTCCCGCAGTTTTTTTACATTGACTTTCATATCGGGATGTGTTTCACGGGAACGCGCGGGCAAAAACCTCAGCGCAGCGTTCCTCTTCTGCCGTTATTTTACGCTGTATAAAATATCCGTGTAAGTGGGATAGGGCCAATAGTCGGAAGAGCAGAGCTTTTCCATGCCGTCGGCAAGGGAGCGTACCTGCTCCATATCGGGCAGGACGACGTGCGCCATCTTCTGCGAGGCGGGCTGTTCGCCTTCGGGCATCTCGGAAAGATCGCGTTCGAGCTTTGCGACCGCCGCCATCATGGCGTCGTTCATCGTCGCGAGCTTTTCCGCAAGCTTCGTATCCTCCCCGACGGGCAGCTTCGCGCTCACGGCGCGCTTTGCCTCGATGGAGCCGCACAGCTCCGCCAAATACCCGTTGACGGCGGGATAGATGTCCTGCCGCGCCATCTCGATCATCGTGAGCGCCTCGATGCGGATGCTCTTGACGTAATTTTCGAGCTGGATGTTGGCGCGGGCAATGACTTCCTTTTCTGTATAAACGCCCTGATGGACGAAGACGTCGATGTTCTCCTGCTTGAAGAACTCGGGAACGGCGTCGGCGGTCGTCTTGCTGTTTAAAAGCCCTCTCCTCTCCGCCTCGGGCTCCCAATCGGGGCCGTAGCCGTTGTAATTGAAGATGATGCGGTAGTGCCGTTTTAAGAGCTTTTCCGTGAACTTCCTGCACTCCGCGTCGAAGTCCTTGGCGCGCGAGAGCACCTCCACCGCTTCCGAGAAGAGCTCGGCGGCGATGGTGTTGAGCACGATGTTGGGGTCGGCGACGGACGCCTGGGAACCCAGCATGCGGAATTCGAACTTATTGCCCGTGAAGGCGAAAGGCGACGTGCGGTTCCTGTCCGTCGTATCGATGGGAAAGATGGGCGATTCGGGCACGCCGATGGAGCCGGGGATGGCCTTTTTCGGCACATACTCCCGCCCCAAGACGATGGAATCGACGATGGCGCCCAGCTGATCGCCGAGATACACCGAAACGATGGCGGGCGGCGCTTCGTCGGCGCCCAGACGGTGATCGTTGCCCGCCGAGGCAACGCAGGCGCGCAAAATGCCCTGATAGCGGTCGACCGCCGCGATGACGCACGCGAGGACGAGCATGAAGAGGCGGTTGTTTTCGGGCGTTTCGCCGGGGTCGAGCAAGTTGAGCCCCGTATCGGTGGAGACCGACCAGTTGTTGTGCTTGCCCGAACCGTTGACGTATTCGAAGGGTTTTTCGTGGAGAAGGCACACGAGGCCGTGACGCTTGGCGACCTTCTTCATGATCTCCATCGTGAGCTGATTGTCGTCGACGGCGACGTTGGTCGTCGTGAAGATGGGCGCAAGTTCGTGCTGTGCGGGCGCGACTTCGTTGTGCTTGGTCTTGGCGAAGATGCCGTACTTCCACAGCGTCTCGTCCAGATCGCGCATATAGGCGGAGATGCGAGGTTTGAGCGAGCCGAAGTAATGATCTTCCATCTCCTGCCCGCGCGGCGGGCGCGCGCCGAAGAGGGTGCGCCCCGTTAAGATGAGGTCCTTCCTCGCCTCATAGACCTTTTCGTCGATGAGGAAGTACTCCTGTTCGGGGCCGACGGTCGTGGAGACCTTCTTGCACTCGATGCCGAACAATTTCAAAAGGCGCTTCGCCTGCGCGTCGATGGCGGTCATCGACTTTAAAAGCGGCGCTTTTTTATCGAGCGTTTCGCCCGTATAGGAGACGAACACCGTGGGGATATACAGCGTCCCCTCCTTGACGAAGGCGGGGGAAGTGGGATCCCACGCCGTGTAGCCGCGCGCAGAGAACGTTGCCCGCGTCCCGCCCGAAGGGAAGGAAGAGGCGTCGGGCTCGCCCACGATGAGGCTCTTGCCCGTCAGCTGCATGATGACCCTGTCGCCCGAAGGCTCGATAAAGCTGTCGTGCTTTTCCGCCGTCAGGTTGGTGAGGGGCTGGAACCAGTGGGTATAGTGCGTCGCGCCCTTGCTCACCGCCCAGTCCTTCATGGCGTTGGCGACGGCGCTCGCGATGGAAGAATCGAGGGGCGCGCCCGTATCGATGGTCCTGCGCAAAGAGAGATAGACCTCCTTGGGCAGCAGGTTTTTCATGGCTTCGTCGTTGAATACATTGCTCCCGAACAGTTCGGTCACATTCATGCAAAAAGTCTCCTTCTTTCGTGCCGCAGCCTGCCAACAGCGCAGAATACGGCTATCTTACATTGTCTCGATCTTATTATAGTTTCTTTCACGCGGCAAGTCAATCGTTTGCGTGAAAAATTCCCTTCCCGCACAAAAAAGCGCAGCAAAAAACGGAGCCGAAGCTCCGTTTTCGTCTGTTGAGGCGGTATTTTTTCGCGCCGCCCGAAAAAAGTGACTTTTTTCTCTTTTCACTTATGGAAGATGAGCACATGGAAACTGTGCGGCGGCAGCGTCAAAGAGCGGGGCGCGGTGGGCGCGACGTCTTCGGGGACCAGCTTCTCGGGCTCGTCGATGGTGTTGTAGACGGCAGGATCGCCCGCCATGCGGATGATGCGCGTGAGCGCGCCGAAATCGAAATCGCCTTCAAACTCCGCCTCCACTTCCTTATCGGAAGGGTTGACGACCTTGACATAGACGAGGCCTTCAAGCTCGGTCGCGGAGGCATAGAGCCCCCCTTCCGCCTCGGTGTTGAGCACCACGTTACCCGTAAAGAGGCTGAACAGCTGCTGCACATAATAGTTGACCGTCGCATACGCCCGCTTGCCGTCGAACCAGATGAGGTCGGGGCTCCACTGCGTATAGCCGAGCCGCCCAAAAAGGGGCGCGTAGGACGACATGACGACGATATCGGAATTGCGCTCCATGCCCGTCATGAACGCGGCTTCGGCGAGCGCGCCCTCCCACAAGTTGGCCTGAGGCGCGTTGAAACCCGCGCAGCCCGAGCCCGGCACATGCGCGGCATACTCGCCCGCATACACGCGGCAGTTGGAGGGGTAATCGTCGTACATATTCGCGTGCCGATACAGCCATTCGGGCGAAGCGTAGAAGTGCTCGTCGGAGGCATACACGAAATCGGGGTTCTTTGCAAGGTTTTCCTTCGTCCACTCCCAGGCGCTCTTGTGCGAGGGGGTGTCCACCGTCGGGCCGACCGTGCCGATGATCTTGATCGCGGGATATTTCTCGTGGATGCGCTTTTCGAACAGCTCGAAACGCTTGTAAAATTCGTTGCCCCTGTCTTCCCACTGCTCGTTGCCGACGCCGAGGTATTCGAGCCCGAAGGGCTTGGGATGCCCCATCTCGGCGCGCACCCTGCCCCAGACGGTATCGGCGCCGCCGTTGGCGAATTCGACGAGATCGAGCGCTTCCTGGATATACACTTCGAGCGCGGGATCGTCAAGCGGCACAAACTGCGTCGACATATACTGGCAGGCGATGCCCACGCTGACGACGGGCAGCGGCTTGGCGCCCAGGCATTCGCAGAGGAGGAAGTATTCGTAATACCCCACGCCCAGCGTCTGACCGTAGTGCGAGAAGGGCGTTCTGAAATTGTTTTCGGGGCAGACGCCGTGCACCGCCCAGCGGTTCCAATTGTGGCGGCGGCGTTCCTTCTGCCCCACCGACGCCTTCCAGAGATAGCGGTTTTCGAGGTTGTTGCCCTCTACGACGCACCCGCCCGGGAAGCGCACGAACTTGGGCTTCAAGTCGCGCAGCATTTCGGCAAGGTCGCGGCGGAAGATGCCCTTCACGGCGTTGTCGGGCATCATCGAAAAGCAATCAAGATGGATGGCGCCCGCCTCCGTCATGCGCACTTCGAAGGACGCCTTGTCGAGCTCAACGCGGCTCTTTGCATGGAATTCATAGCGGTGCCACTTGCCGTCGGGGCGGAGGCGCACCTTCTTTGCGAGCACGGCTTTGCCGCCGTCGAATACGCCCACCCAAAGCTTTTTCTTGTAATCATAGGAGCGGGCATAGAAAGAGATCGTGTAACCCATCCCCTTTTGGAGATAGATGCCGTCGTATGCCTTATTTTTGACGCCCTCGCCCGCCTTTTGGACGGTGAGGCGCAGATAGTGCGGGTTTTCGATGAAGAGCGGGCGATCCCACTTGATCTTCAAGGCAACGCCCTCGCCCGTGGGCGTCCAGCCGTAGCCGCCGTCGTTTTCGACGATATAGTTATCCCACTCGCCGTGGACGTCCTTCGCCTCGAAGTTGCGGTTTTCCAGCATCTCGGCATACAGGCCGCCGTCGAGGTCGTAGTTGAGGTCTTCGAAGAAGACGCCGACGCCTTCTCCGGGGGCGGTATATTTCCCTTCTTCGCGGATGGTGATCTTCATAATCTTGCTCCCTGCCCCCGTAACCTTCCCGAGGGCGACGAAAATGCGGCACGGAAGCTCCGCACCGCTTTCATTATACCATCTGCCCCCTGCAAAATCAAGAGGTTTTTTGCCTTTTCCCCGAAAAGTGCGCCTATCCTAGTCCGCTCAGCGGGAAAACCGCACGGTGAATGTGGAGCCCTTGCCCACTTCGCTCTCAACGCCGATCCACCAGCCCGCCTTTTTGCACAGCTTTTTGACGACGGAAAGCCCCAGCCCAAAGCCGCCGTTCTTGCCGCTGTGCGACTTATCCACCGTGAAGAAGCGGTCGAAGATGCGCTCTCTGTCCTCTTCGGCGATGCCGATGCCCGTATCCTGCACGGAGAACTGCGTCTTGGTGAGTGCGACGGTGAGGCTCCCCCCGTCGCGGTTGTAGCGGATGGCGTTGCGGATGAGGTTGCCGAAGATCTCGGTGACGCGCTCCTGACGGCTCATGAGGAGCACGTCGGGCTCGATGTGCGTATAGAGCGCGAGGTGCCGCTCGGCGATGGCGGGCGCGAGCGTTTCCAAAAGCTCCGCTGCGATCTTCGAAGCGTTTACCTCGTAGGTAGGCAGGTCGTCGCTGTCGATCTCGTTGTAGTTGATGATGGAGGCGACGAGGTTGGTGAGGCGTTCGCTCTGCAAGAGGATGGTCTGCGCCGCCCGCTGCGCCGTCTCGCCCGAGAGCGCCCCCGCCGCAAGCAGCTCGGCAAACCCCTTGATGGAGGTGAGCGGGGTGTTCATCTCGTGCGTGATATTGGCGATGAAGTCGTTCTTGGACTGCTGCGCCTTGACGACGAGCTCCTTTTCGTCGGCGATCTGCTTCATCTGCCGGTCGGCGTCGTCGTTCATGCGGTTCATGAGCGCCGCCAGCGTTTCGAGCTCGGGGCAGGACGCCGTGATGCGCTTTCTCCGCGCCGCGTCCATCGCGAGCTTTTCGACGGGCTTCAAGACGGTATCCGTCAGAAGATAGGTCGCGAGCAGGCAGACGGCAAGATCGAGGAGCAAAAAGGTGAAGACGACAGGGAAGGAACTCAAATATACGTCGACGAGCGACTGCGTGGGGATGGCGATGCGCACATAATACGCCCCGTCTTGAAAGCGGCGGCAGAAATAGGAATAGTCCTCCCTGAGCGTCTGAGAGGCGCGGGCGTCAAAGCCCTCCCCCTCCCGCATCGCTGCCATGACCTCGGGGCGGTCGGCACGGGTATCTTCCTCCCCCTCCACCGAATCGGCGAGGATCGCGCCGTTCTCGTCGAGGAAGGTGACGCGCGCGCCGAAGAGCTCTTCGGAAAGAGAGCGGGCGTATTCTTCTGTAAGCCCCTCTTTCGAAAGCGACGCGTCGAAGCGCTCCATATACGCCCTCAGATCGTTTTCGGTGTAGCGGAGGCTGCTCTTGTAGTAGAGCTCTGCGGAGATCAAAGAAAAGACGAGGAGCGCGATCGCACTGATCAGCACTCCCGTCCAGAGGATACGTTTTCTCATCCCGTCCCCCTCAGCCCGCGATAAAGCGGTATCCGACGCCGAACACCGTCTCGAAATTCAGCCCCAGCTTGCGGAGCCGTGCGATATGGTTGTCGAGCGTGCGCGTTTCGCCGTCGTCGTAGCCCCACACCTCGGTGAGGAGCGTATCGCGCGGGAGCACCTTGCCCTCGTTGGCGGCGCAGAATTTGAGGAGCTGGAATTCCTTGTTGTTGAGGGTGAGCGGCTTTCCGCGGTAGACGACGGTCATGTTGTCGAAGTTCATCTCAAGCTCCCCCACTTTGAGGACGGAGGACTTGGCGGTGCGCCGAAGCGCCGCATTGACGCGCGCCACGAGCTCCAGAACGCCGAAGGGCTTTGCGATGTAGTCGTCCGCGCCCGCATTGAGGCCGCGCACTTTGTCCGTCTCCTTGGAGAGCGCCGAGAGCATGATGGCGCTCACTTCGGGGTGATGCGTTTTGACCTCTTTCAGGACCTCCACGCCGTCCCCGTCCGTGAGCATGATGTCGAGGAGCACGACGTCGGGCGTCTCCCGCTCCATCGCCTCCCGAAATTCCTTCACCGTCGTGAAGTACTCGCAGGAAATGCTGCTTAGATCCAGCGTGCACTTCACGAGCTCGCAGATGCTCTTGTCGTCTTCAAGAAGAAAGACTTTGTTTGCCACGTTACCCCTCCAAAACGCCCAAAGGCGTCACTGATTTTGTTCGATGGAATGGGCGATGTATGTGATGTGGTCTGCGGCGCGTTCGAGGTTGCCGACAAGGTTGATGAAGACGCTCGAATTCTGCGGCTGGCACTTGCCTTCGTTGAGGCGCTGGATGTGCGTCTGAACGAGGCGGCGGCGCTCGTTGTCGATCTCGTCTTCGAGAGCGTCCACTTCGCGCAGCTTCATGAAGTCCTTCTTTTCAAAGGCTTCGAGGGAAAGGCCGTAGAGCTTTTGGATCTTTGCGTACATCTCTTTGAGCATCTCCAAAAACTCGGAAGAGAAATGCAGCCCGTCATTCACATAATGCCCGGTATATTTGGTGACGTTATCGGCAAGTTCGCCGATACGCACGATGTCATTCAAGACGTAATGGAGGGAAGAGATGGTCTTTTCTTCCTCCATGACGAGGGAATTTGCAGAGAGCTTGACAAGGTAGGCAACTTCCTGGCGGCTCATCTGCGCGATCTCCCCGTTGCGCTCGTTGATCGACTGAGAAACGGAGGTATCCTTCGCAAGGAAGGCGTTGAACGCCCTATCGAGCGTATCCATCGAGAAGGCGAACACCTTGCCCGTCTCCTGATAAAGATATGCAAGGCCGACGGAAGGGTTGCGCAGAAGGCGCTCGTCGGGATGCGCGATGAGCTCTTCTTCGGGCGTCGGCTCCCCCTTCTTGCTGCGAAGAAGGTTGTTCGCGAGCCACACGAAGCCCTTCGCAAAGGGAAGGAACAGGATGGTGCAGGTCACGTTGAAGAGCGTGTGGAAGAAGGCGATCTGGAACTGATAGTTTTCGGGGAAGATGACGTTCAAGACGACATCTTGGAAGGAAGTGCCGAACCAGCCCCAGCAAAGCAGGAATATCGTAAAGATGACGGCGCCGAAGCAGTTGAAGAGAAGGTGGATGATGGCGGCTCTCCTTGCATTGGGCTGCGCGCCGATGGAGGAAAGGAGCGCCGTCACGCAGGTACCGATGTTGGAACCGATGACGACGTAATATACGCCGTCGCCCGTGCCGCCGATGAGCACGCCGCTCGTTGCGAGCACGACAACGATACTCGTGACCGCCGAAGAGGACTGGATGATGCCCGTCGCCACTGCGCCGATGAGGAGGAGAAGGAAGGGATTTTTGACGACTTCGAGCGCCTCTTTGATGACGCCCATCATCTCGGGGTGCAGGTCGGGGTCCATCGCGCTCGACATGACGGAAAGGCCGACGAACACGAGGCCGATGCCCGTCAGCGTATCGCCGATGAGCTTGATGTTCTCGCGCTTGGAGAGCATCTTCATGAACACGCCGACGACGGCGAAGAGGAGCAGGAACGCCGAAACGTCCAGGCTCCCGAGCGAAGCGATCCACGCCGTGATGGTGGTACCGATGTTGGCGCCCATGATGATGGCGGTCGCCTGGAAGAGCGTTAAGATGCCCGCGTTGACGAGACCGACGACCATGACGGTCGTAGCGGACGAGCTCTGGATGATCATCGTGACGGCGGCGCCGATCCCGACGCCCGCAAAGCGGTTGCCCGCCGTCTTGTTGAGCATGCGCCTCAATCCCCCGTGGGCGAGGCGGGACATACTCTCGGACATGATCTCCATGCCCGCGAGGAAGGCGCCCAGGCCGCCCAGGAGCAGCATAACGGTTTCTAAGACTTCTGTTACCGGCATTGTGTTTCTCCTTCTGTTTCTTTGGTAAGAGGATCCGGGGTCGTTCTTAATTTCCCATTATGCTTATTATAGCAATTATAGCACCCGTTTGTCACTTGTTTTTCATGAATTTGTAACCAAAAGGTAAAATTTTGTAAAATGTGCGGGACAAGTGTAAAATTTCGCGTTTTTCGCGCTGATTTTACATTTTTGCTTCTTGTTCGGGAAGAATTTTGACGGCATTTTCAAGAGCGGCGGGGCGCCGCCCGATCGGGCGGCGCCCCGCCGCAAAACGTCATTTCCCCGTGATATTTTCCACAACGGGCTTTTTTAAGAAGCGTTTGAGCGGCACGAGCGTGCTCAAAAGCGGCACTGTGAAAGAAAGCCCCGCCAAAATGAGCGCCGTCCACCCGTTGAAGACCAAGAAACTCACGCCGAAACTTCCGACCGCCGTCGCGGGAGCAAGCCATAGATCATACAGAAGAACGGTACCGAGGAGCGCCGCACAAAAGATCGCGCCGCACAGAAAGAGCGTTTCGCCCGTCAGCAGACGGAAAACAAACTTCTCCGTCGCTCCCAAAGAGCGCAGGATGCCGATCGACCTCTCTTTCAGGCGCAGCATAGCTGCCATCTGATGCCAACACAGCAGCACGGAAAAGAGCAGGAGCACCCCGCCCGCCGCGCCGCCGAAGACGCCGACATACCACTCATCCGTGCGGCTCTCATCGGGAAGCAGCGACATATAGCCGAGCGGCGCGGGGTTTCCGCTCCCCTCCTTTTCCCGCGCATCCAAAACAAGTTCGACGGCACAGCGCATCATGCGCTTGTTTTTGACGCCGCCGAAGACGATGGTCTGCTCGTTTGCCCTATGTTCTTCGGAAAAAAGAAGGTGCCGCGAAGGGTCGGTACGGAGCGAGACGAGCGTCATATCGTCGAGCGCGTCTTCCTCGGCATGCGTATCCACAACGCCGACGATGGTATAAACGCGCGCGCGGCTGTCCGCCGCGGGGTCGCCGTTCCCCAGTCTCTTCCCGAGGATATCCTCATAGGAAGAAACGGCGACACGTTCCCCCGCCGCCAGAGTTCCGTCAAATTCAAAACCGCCGCCCTCACCTTCCGCCCAAACGAACTGCTTGGAGGCATCGACATAGCCGCCCGAACGAAACGCTTCAAAATGAAATTTTCCGATCGCCACTTCATCGGCGGCGGAAGGATATTTGCCCGCGATCAAGGAAAAGCCGATGGCGGCGTAGTCCTCCGCCCCGCCCGCAAGCCCGAGGGAGCCGACCATCCCGCCCAATTGCAGCAAGGAAGCGGGAACTCCGCCTTCTACAAAATGCGTCCAGCCCAATACGCCCGCATCCGCCTCGAAAACGAGCGCTATCCCCGTCTCTTGAAAAGCGGCGAGCTCTTTTTCGTCCATCGTATTGCCGGGCGCGTAATTGCCGTTCCCCGCAAAAGCGACATAGCCCTGCTCTTGGGCTTGATTGAAATAGGCGCGGGCGATATAGTCTCTGCGATCGAATAGATACCCCATGCCCGCGACAGCCAACAGCACAAACGAAAACGCGGAAAGGAGCACCGCAAATAACTTTGAGACGCCCCATTTTCGGGGCAGCGCGAACCGAAGAGCGATGGAAAACGGCAGCTTTGCTTTCATATCCCCCCCTGTCATTTCGAGAAATTCCCCGTGATATTTTCCACGACGGGCTTTTTTAAGAAGCGTTTGAGCGGCACGAGCGTGCTCAAAAGCGGCACCGTGAAAGAGAGGGCCGCCAGAATGAGCACCGTCCACCCGTTGAAGACGAACGGGCTGACGCCGAACTCGCTCCACAGCGTCAAAGGCTGCCAAAAACCGTAATAGACGGCGATCGTCGCCGCCAGCGAAAAGAGAAAGATGACGGCGGAAAGCAAAGCGGCGCCTGTGAGAAAAATACATTCGATCTGCCCTTCTTTCGCCCCCAGCGCCCGCAGAATACCCACCTGTCTGCGTTTGAGCTCGGTCATCGCCGTCATGAGGTGCGCATTGAGCAGCACGGAAAAAATGAGAAATGCCACGCCGATGCCGCAGACGAGCAGGATCGCGTCGTCCAGGTTGGTGGCGGACAGATCGTCGGTCAGAGAATTGACGAGATAGGCGCCGACGTTGACGTCCGCATGCGGAGAAGGCTCCTCGAAGCGGGGTCTTGCCGCTTCCGAAAGCGCGAGCGTGACAGTGAGTGCGTCCCGCACGGCCTTGTCGCTATTGTTGAAGTTGCGCGCGACCATCGACTCTGCATACAGTTTCCCCGCCCCGCGCTGTGCGTAAAGCCATGCCTCCGAGCGCAGGACAGAGCCGAACGGACGGATATTCGGATAGTTCCGCGGCCAGGCGGGCCGATCGCTCATATCCACGACCCCCACGACGACAACTTCCTCGGGCAGCGTTTCATGCTCGTCCCGGCGGTTCTCTTCCTTCAATTCATAGTTCGCAAATGACTTGCCAAAAAGATCTTCGTAAGAGTCGATCTTCACCCCCGCCTCCTTCGGCGGGATGACGGACTCGTCCCACGCATAGGCTTCATACGTCTCCCCGACAAAGGAGAACTCTTGCAGCGTGTAACAGCCTTCCGCGATGGCATCGACATACCCGCCCCACACAAAGTGCTCGTAAATTTCTTCCGAGACGGCGATCTCGTTCACCCCTTCGGGATACCGCCCCGCCAGCAGCCGATAGTTCAGCTCCTTGTAACAAGCTTCCGAGCCGACCGAAACTTTGGCACCCGGATCGGCGAAGTACTTCCCTTCCGTCTCCTGCAAATACGCCTTATATTCCTCTGTCTCGCCCGCGATCTCCCCGTCTTCGTCGTACTTGTATTTTTCGCCGCGGAAATAGCTCTTGTCCAAAAAATACCCCATATCGATCTGATCGCGGCAGGCAAAAAGAAAGTTGAGGTCCACCCCGTCTTCGATCAAAGCAACTTCCTCCCCCGTCAGCAACAACTCCGCGCTCCCCGGGGAATATCCCGTCCCTTCGCTGCTGTTGCGGAATAGATAATACTCCTTATCCGCCATATAATTGCGGTACCCTCTGACATGAAAGGAACCCTCGTCAAAGGTATATGCCGTCGAAGCGATGGCAAACAGCATGAATGCCGCCGAGGAAAGCAGCACGGTGAAGAACTTCGTCACCCACTTCCCCTGCAAACCAAGGCGCAGACCCATCCGAAAAGGCAGCGTTGCTTTCATATTCCCCTCCCGCAATTATTGTACTATCTATAATATAGCACACAAAATGCATTCTGTCAATAGTGTACTAATAAAAAGGCACAAAAAAAGCGGCTTTGCGCCGCTTTTCTTCGGATGTCAATTTCAGATACGCCCGCGCATCCGCAGGGAGTTGAGGACGGCGAGGAGCATGACGCCGACGTCGCCGAACACCGCCGCCCACAGCGGAATGAGCCCCATGATGGACAAGACCATGAGCGCCGCCTTGATGGCGATGGAACCGACGATGTTCTGCATAACGATGCGCCGCGTCTTTTTCGCCGTCCGCATGGCTTTGGGCAGCCCTTTGAGGGAATCGGACGCGAGCACCATATCGCTCGCCTCGATGGCGGCGTCGCTCCCGAGCCCGCCCATCGCCGCAGCGATGTCGCTTTCCGCCATCACGGGCGTATCGTTGATGCCGTCGCCCACGTAGAGGAGCGCACCCTCCCCCTTGAGCGCCCGCGCGGCGAGCGGCTTTTCTTCGGGCAGGAGCCCCGCTTTGAGCTCGTCCACGGGGAGCCCCGAAAGGGCAGCCTTCGCCCGCGCTTCGGTATCGCCCGAAAGCACGGCGATCTTCTTGACGCCCGCCCCTTTGAGCCCTTTGAGCGCCTCTTCTGCGTCCGGGCGCAGCTTATCTTCGAGCTCGGCATAACCGACGAACGCCCCGTCCTCCGCACAGAACACGACGGCGTGCGGGCTTTGAAGTTCGGGAAGGGAGACAGCGTGCTCTTCCATCAGCCGTCTGCTCCCCACGAGCACCTCTCTTCCTTCGATGTCGGCGGCAAGCCCCATGCCTGCGATCTCTTGAACGTTCTTCGCGTGGAAGGGCGTTTCCGCACTGCGGAAGGCTTCGGCAAAGGGATGGGAAGAAGCGCGCTCCACGGCGGCGATGAGCGACAATGCGCGCTCCGAAGAGCAGCCCGCGAGCGTGAATTTGCCCTCGGTGAGGGTACCCGTCTTATCGAAGGCTGCCGTCTGCACTTTGGAGAGCGTATCGAGGCACACCGCCCCTTTGCAGAGCACGCCGTGCTTTGCGAGCACACCCACGCCCGAGAAATAGGTGAGCGGCACCGAAATGATGAGCGCGCACGGGCAGGAGATGACAAGGAAGTTGAGCGCCCGCATGATCCACGGGGCAAAATCGAAGCCCGTAAAGAGCGGCGGCACCACGGCGAGCAGGACGGCGAGTCCCACGACGACGGGCGTGTAGATGCGCGCGAACTTGGTGATGAATTTCTCGGGCTTTGCCTTTTGCGAGGAGGCGTTCTCCACCATCTCCAAAATTTTGGCGACGGCGCTCTCCTCGGAGGGGCGTTCGACGCGCGCCGTCACGGCATTGCCCGCGTTGAGGAAGCCCGCCAAAAGCTCCGCCCCCTCGCCGCACTCGCGGAGATAGCTCTCCCCCGTGATGGACTTGGTATCGAAGGCGCTCTCGCCCGAAAGCAGCGTGCAGTCGGCGGGGACCTTATCCCCCTTGCGCAGGAGGATGACGTCCCCCTTCTTTAATTCCTCGGGCGCGACTTCGCGCTGCTCCTCCCCTTCGAGGAGGATGGCGCTGTCGCTCTTGAGCTCCATGAGCTTTGCGATCGCCCCGCGCGACGAGCCGACGGCGACCGCCTGCAAGAGCTCGCCGATCTCATAGAGCAGCATGACGGCGGCGCCTTCCATGCCCTCGCCGAGGGCGAACGCCCCCACCGCCGCGATGAGCATCAAAAAGTTTTCGTCAAAGAGAAGGCTCAGGCGGAAGGAGCGGAAGAGCTTTGCAAAATTCTTGCAGACGGTGAGAACGACTTCCCACCCCGCCGCCGCAAAGGAGGCGAGAAAGAGCGCAAGCGGCAGCCATTCGGGCACGCCGCCCACGAAATGCAAAACAAGCCCCGGAACAAAGAAGAGCGCCGAGACCGCAATGGAGACGATCTCTTTTACATGGCTCTCCTTCTTGCGGGGAGCGTTGCCGTCGACGATCTCCACCTCTTCGAAGCCCGCGATCACTTCGACCGCGCGCGAGAACGCCTCGGGCGTATTGTAGGAGAGCGTCACGCGCTGGTTGATGAAGTCGACCGCCGCCTCCTCGATGTCTTTGAGCTCTTCGAGCTCCTCTTTGAGTTCCGCCGCACAGGCAGCGCAATCCAGATTTTTGATGCGAATGACACGCCGCATAAAAAACTCCTTCGGACGAAAAACGCCCGTCAAACTAATATTTGAACAACTATTCATATAATAGCACAAAGAAAGAGCGCCGTCAAGCGCTTTTTCAAAAATAAATGGACTTTTCCGAAAAAAATCGCACGCCTTCGATGGCGGGAAGGCTTTTGACCCCCGTAAAGCACAGCTCCTTTGCGACAAGCTTTTGCCGCGTGAGGTGCATTTTGCGGTTGAGGGCGCTATCGCCGTACTTGGTGTCGCCGAGGACGGGGTGCCCGATATGCGCAAGATGGGCGCGGATCTGATGCGTCTTGCCCGTGTGCAGGGTGACTTCGAGAAGGCTCAGCCCCTCCTTTTCTTTGAGGACGCGGTATTCGGTGACGATGGGCTCCCCTCGGGGGCGGTCGAAGATGCGCACGCGGGAAGAGGCGGCATCCTTCTGAAGATAGGCTTTGAGGACGGCGTGCTTTTCCCGAAAGCTCCCCTTGACGAGGGCGAGATAGCGCTTTTCGGCGCGCCGTTCGCGGAAGGCTTTCAAAAGCTCGTCGGCGGCAGCCTCTTTTTTGGCGAAGATGAGAAGCCCTTCCGTGTTGCGGTCGAGGCGGTGCAAAAAGAAGCACTCCCCTTTCCGAAGAAGCGCCGAAAAGACGGCCTCCGACTGCACGCCGCTCTCCTTATCGCAGACGATAACGTTTTCATCCTCGTAAAGGACGGAAAACGCCTTCTTCCCTTCCTCGGCGGGCGTCAGGAAATACTGCACCTTATCGCCCGCATGAAGGGGCACGTCCTCCCCCACTTTGCCGCCGTTGACGCGCACGTCGCGGCGCTTCAAGAGGGCGCGGAAGGAAAAGGACGCCTGGGCGTCATGCGCGTCGGTGAAGTTTTTGAGCGAAGTTTCCTCGCTGACGGTGTATTCCCGCACGGAAGGTCCTCCCAAAGGAAAAGATAAGAATGACGGCGGCGATGAGCGGCAGGACCGCCGAAGCGCCGAGGCCCGTCAGAAAATAGACGAGATAGCAAAGGAGAAGAGCGCCCGCCGTCTCTGCAACGGCATAGAGAAGGGCGAGCTTTATTCCCACTTCCCGCGCGGCTGCCGCCACGGCAGAGACGCAGGGCGAGGAAGCGAGCACGAACACAGCGAGGGCGAACGCGCTCCGCGCGCCGTAAGGGAAGGCGGGAAAGAAGAGCTCCAAGCTTGCCGCGACGTTCTCTTTGGCGACAAGCCCCGAGAGCGCCGCATAGGCGATGCGCCAATCTTCCATGCCGACGGGCGCGAACAGCCATCTGAGCCCGCCGCACAGATGCGCGAGCATGCTCTCTTCGACGGGAACGAAGCGGAAAGCGAAGTCGAAGGAAGAGAGCAGCCACGAGGCGATGAAGAACGCCAAAATGACCGTCCCAAGCTTTATTATAAACTGTTTGAGCTGAAAACACAAGGCTTTTGCAACGGTCTTCGCTTCGGGAAGGCGGAGCGGCGCAAATTCGAGCACGAAGGGCGCGCCCTTCTCCCCGCCCATAAAAAGGAGCACGGCAAAGCTCAGCCCCGCGCCGAGCACATACAGAAGGAGCGCCGCCAAAAACTGATCTTGAAAGAAGGACGAAGCGAGCGTGAGATAGACGGGGAGCTTTGCGCTGCACGAGAGATAGGGAAGGCACAAAATGACGCGGCGCTGCATCCTTTTGTCGTCGAGGCCGCGCGTCGAGAGGATAGCAGCCGCCGTACAGCCGAATCCCATCAGCAGGGAAAAGACCGCCCGTCCGCTCAGCCCAACGCGCGAGAGAGTGCCGTCCGTAAAGAAGGCGAGGCGGGACAGAAGCCCGCTCTCTTCAAGGAGCGACAAAAAGAAAAAGAGCATGCCGATCTGCGGCAAAAAGCACAGAACGCCGCCCACGCTCCCGACGAGCCCCTCCCCCACGAAGGAGCAAAGCACGGGCGACGGGATATGCGTTTGAAACGCCTCTTTGATCTGAGCGATCAGCGCCTCGATGAGCCCCTTCAAAAGCCCGCCCGGCCCCACGGGCGAAAAGGTGAGAAAGAACGCCGCCGCAAGCAGGAATGCAAACACCGCGCACGCCGCTGCGGGGTGCAATAGAAAGCGGTCGAATTTCGTAAGGCGCATGGGGGCGCGCATGTAGACTTCTTTCGGGAGCGAGCGCCCTTCTTCCGAAGCCCCGCGCATCAGCCCTGCCCGCAGCAGCGCCTCCCCCACCCTTTCGCGCAGTTCGCGGGGAGGAACGCCCTCCGCACTCACGACGGGGATGCCCAAACAGCGTTCGAGTTCGCGCTCTTCGAGCGTTCCCCCCTGCCGAACGAACTGCCGCTTTTTCGTGAGCACCAAAATGGCGCGCCTTCCTTTTGCAAGCGCGGAAAGGAGCGCAAGACTGCGGGGGAGCGCCGCGCACTCCGTGACGAGGCACACGACGCCCTCGGGGCACGCTTCAAGATAGGCACAGGCGGCGCGCTCCTCCATACTGAGGCCGTCGGCGGAATAGACGCCGGGAAGGTCGGCTATCCGCACCCTGTTCCCCGACAGCATTGCTTCCCCTTCGAGCGCGCTCACCGTGACGCCGTGCCAGTTCCCGACGCGCGCGTGTCCGCCCGTGAGCGCGTTATAAAGCGTGCTCTTGCCCGCATTGGGATTGCCGATAAGGAGAAGCTTCGTGGGCGCCTCTTTCACCGTTCCACTTTCACGCACGACGCCGCCTCCTTTCCGAGCGCACAGACGCTCTCCTCCGTTCCGAGAAGATAGGTGCGCCTGAGGGGCGAGACGCGAAGGAGCGTCACCTCCTCCCCGGGGCGCACGCCGAGCGCCGCAAGACGGGAGCGGAGCGCGCCCTCCCCTTCCACTTCGGCGACTTTGGCGCGCATCCCCTTGGAAAGCGAAGTGATCGGGCAAACTGACATAAGCCACCTCCGACGGAACCAAATTCAGAAACAAAAAAACGCTACGACTCGTTTAGAGGAAGCAGACGCGGCCTCGTCGCAGCAAGGCGCCTTAGTCTGCGGCGCACTTCGTTTCCCGCATGACCCGTTGCGCCTGCCGCTCCTCTTCCCACAAATCTTTTGTTTACACAAAATCTTTGTGGGAGCCCTGTTTGCCCGTGTAAACGGCAAGGGAGTTAAACCTCTTTCCCTTCCAAAAAAGATTTGCTTTGGCAAAGATTTTTTGGAAAGAGGAGGAATTGGCGTTGAAAGCGTGGTGTTTGCCCAAGGGGCAGACATCCGCCAAATGCGCCATATTCCGACGAAGCCGTGCGCAAAGGCGACAAAGTATTCAGCCGATGGATGCTTTCTCAAAAATAAAAAATGCGGGAAAGGCAATTTTTATGCCCTCCCCGCACTTTTCGTGCCCGTTTTTTTAGTGACTGTGCTGTTCGCGCGCCACGCGGTCGCCCTGCAATTTGAGCATCCCGTTCGTGATGATGGGCGAGATGATCAACCAGATCGCGGCAAGCGCGATGAGCGAATACACGATGATGGAACCGATCGTGCGGGGTCCTTGGAAGACTGCCGAGACAAGATTGAAGTCGAACAGCCCGAAGATGCCCCAGTTGAGCGCTCCCACGAGCACCAGAATATAAGAGATCAAGTTTGCAATGACCATCGGATACCTCCTGCCATGCAGTATGCGCGAAGGGGCGCTTTTTATACGGCGCTCGCATTCTCTTCATGCGCCTTTTCTGCGGCGGAGCGATGCAAAGAGGCACCGCATTGACGCGGTGCCTCTTTGCTATCTACAATTGATGAGTCCGAACTGAGTTAGTCCTTCTTTTCTTCGTTCTTATCTGCCTTCTTGGCGCCTTTGAGCGACTTCATGTCCACTTCGTCGACGCTCTTTTTGGGCTTGACGACGAACAGCGCCACAAGGATGATGAGCAGCACGCCCGAGATGCAGAACAGCACGACTGCCGCCACGTTGTTTTCCAGCCAGTAGGTGGCGTCGGGAAGCGTATCGATGGGGTTGCGCACGTCGATGACCTGATAAGCCGTCACGGTGCGGCCGGGCATGGAAGGCTCGGTCACGGTGAGTTTGACGATATAATAGCCTGCCTCGTTGGGCACGAAGGTGAGGCCTTCGTCGTCCCATTCATAGCGGTTGTCCGTACGGTCCCAAAGCACATCGTCCTCGTCGATCTCGCTGTTGAAGGGATCGATGCGGATGAGGTATTCCGCCCAGTCGCCCTCGAAGTATTCCTTCGCATTCTGCACGAGGGAGGTATAGGACGTGCCCTGAAGTTCCTGAGGAAGGCTGTCTTCATCGATGCGGAAGAGCTCGTACTTCGTTTCATAGCCGGGAACGGCGATGATCTCGAAGTCCTCCACATCGTACGTCGTATCGCGGTAGCCGAGCGACTGTTCCTCGGGATCGGTCACACGCGCGCCGTCGTAACCGACGGTGAAGGAGAACTCGGGGATCTCCTCGATGTCCCAAATGTTGCTCGAAGTGACCTTGACGAGCTTGCCGTCGACATAATACATCATGCCGTTGCCCGCATTGTCGCTCGCGAGCACGCGGAAGACGTAGCGGCCGGGCTCGTCGATCTCGAAACGGAGACGGTTATAGGCAAGAGAGGTTGCGGAAGATGCCGTGTCGGATTCCGTCTGGCTCTGCGAATAGTAATAGACGCTGAACGTGAGATCGCGGTAATCGCAGCTCTCGCTCACGATGAGCCCGCGAAGGGAAGGGAGATAGAAGTATGCCCCGTCGCCCGCGCTGGCGTTCTCCGCAGCCTTATCGACCGCGCTCTGATAGCGGGCGGCGAGCACGTCGAGGAGCGCTTCCTCCGTATCGCCGTTGCCGTCTTCATCGTCCGCATCGGCGTCCTTCACGTTCTCCCCGCTCGGGCGGCCGTCCTCCGTCGTTTCGGTGGCGGTGAGCCCGCGGTAGACGGGGCCGTCCTCGGTGCGGTCGACGATCACATAATCCACTGCTCCCTCGCCCGCGCCGAAGGTCACGGATGCGCCCTCTGCCGCGTACCATGCAAGGTAGACGGGCTCTTCCGTCTCATCCGCGTTGTCGCGCCCGTCGTCGAGCAGGAAGCGGATGGAGACGTACTGCACTTCCTCCTCGCTGTCGCCCGAGGGCATGAACCAGGTGGAAGTCGTCAGCGTCTTATAGTCGTCGTCTTCGGGGATGAGCGCATCGCCGTTCTCGTTGAAGGAAGCCATGAAGTATTCGCGCGTGACGCTCACGGTCGCGTCGCATACGTCGATCGCTTCGTAGTCGAGGGCGAACTTCTTGCCGAGGCGGAAGGGATAAACTTCGCTGTTGACGACGAGCACGGGAGCCGTGTCGTCGATGACGTAGCCGTTTTCGCTGAGCTCGAAGGACTGGCCGTTGAGCTCCTTCACAAGGACGGTCTGGCTGCCTTCGGGAAGCCTGGTCGCCTCAAAGGTGATGGGCGTCCTGGGCGTATCGGAAGCGGAGGAAAGATATTCCATGAAATAGCCGCCGATATTGGTGAAGGTACCCGCCTTCACGCCGTTCACATAGACGGAGAACTCGCCGAAGCCGCAGTTCTCTTCGTCCAGCGAGAGCACGACGTCGCCCGAAAGATCGACTTCGATCGCCTCGCCCTTCTCGCCCGCGGCGTTGGTGACGACGGCAGTCGCGCCCTCTTCGCCGTTTGCAAAAAGGATGGAGTTCTTTGCGATCTCATCCTCGGTGATGTTCTCTTCCGCGCTCTCAAAGGAGACCGTATATTCGGAGAAAGCGGCCTCGGGGAAGGCGAGCGTCAAAGAAAGATAGCTTGCTCCCTCCTTGGAAGCGAACCATTTGAGCGCAAGGTCGCGGCGATAGTAGGCAGTGGCGCCCGTGCCCGTGTGCTCGAAGGCGAGATAGGACGTCTCCCCTTTTTCTGCCCCGGTGACCTTGGTATCCGAGCCCGCCGAAAAGATGTTCGAGGGAGAATACTCCTCTGCCGAGACGGACACGCGTGGCATGATCATGCCCGCCGCCAGGCTCAAAAGCAGCGCCAAAAGAAAGCTGAGCGCCGCAATGGTGATCGTTCTGAATTTACTCTTAGTCATGTAACCAGCTCCGTGCGGACACGCATGCCCGCAAAGTGTTCTTACCGTGGGGAGACCCCAACCGAATGTGCCCGAAAGCGCATTCACCTAACTATTTTACACAAAATCTTTTCGCCCGTCAAGCGGTAACATGCCGTCTTGGGCAAGAAAATTAAAATTTCACCCTGCCGCCACGGAAGGCAGCCGCGATCGCAGCTTCATAGAGCCCGAAGGCGCGCTGTTTCACTCCACCGCCATCGCCCGCGCGATGTCGAAGCGGTTCCAAGGCGTCTCGTTCTTGGGCGGTTCGCACAAAAAGCGCATCCGCTCTTTGGTGACGGGGTGTGTGAAGCTCAAAGAGTACGCCCAAAGGGCGAGCTTGCCCTTCTGCGCGCGTTCGCCGCCGTAGCGCATATCGCCGTAGA
>ERZ1643251.726-NODE-726-length-43254-cov-64.299312_pt1 | contig 43254 bp, 55 predicted proteins | sample MGYA00579261_ERZ1643251 | MGnify/ENA primary metagenome ERZ1643251 (study PRJEB29033, sample SAMEA4952267) | chicken gut metagenome | biome: Broiler Chicken; feature: Gastrointestinal Tract; material: Caecum | place: Ireland | collected 2018 | study: Broiler... | reverse complement strand
AACGCCTTATCCGGCCTACGGTTCGGCACAAACCTGTAGGCATGATAAGACGCGTCAAGCGTCGCATCAGGCATTGTGCGCCAACTGCCGGATGCGGCGTGAACGCCTTATCCGGCCTACGGTTCGGCACAAACCTGTAGGCATGATAAGACGCGTTAAGCGTCGCATCAGGCATTATGCGCCGACTGCCGGATGCTGCCTACGAAGGGTAAACTACCCACTAACGCTAAACAACGCATACGTATTATTAAGCAACACTTCGGCAATCTCATCTTCTGGTTCCGGGCGCAACTCGCAAAGCACGTCAAACACCCGCACAGCCTGTTCCGGTCGGTTAGGCTGCCCCTGAAAGCCGTTGAGCGGCATATCCGGCGCGTCGGTTTCCAGCAACAACGATGCCAGCGGTAATTTTGCGATGACATCGCGGGTTTTACTGGCGCGTGGATAGGTGATAGTACCGCCTACGCCGATTTTGTAGCCCAGCTGTACAAACCGTTCAGCCTGTTGCTGGCTGCCAGAAAATCCGTGGACAACACCAGCACGCGGCAAATCGTGGCGTTTAAGATGCATCGCCAGTTTGTCGTGTGTGCGCCGTGAATGCAGGATCACCGGCAGATCGTAGAGTTTCGCCAGTTTCAGTTGTTCGTCGAGTAACCACTGCTGCCTCTCAAATTGCGGATCGTCGCCGAAGAGATCCAGACCGATCTCCCCCACCGCCACCACCTTCGCCGGACGCCTTTCCAGCGCCTGCTGTAGCTGATCAAGAGACACATCGCTATGTTTTTCCAACATCCCCGGATGCAACCCCAATGCGGCATACAGCGGTTGATATTTTTCCGCTAACGCCTGCACGCGGGCAAAATTTTCCGCCTCTGTCGCCGGAACAATGATCTTGCCTACGCCCGCTTGTGCCGCGCGTTGCAGGCTGGCCTCTTCATCGCCACTAAACGGCGGGAAATCAAAATGGCAGTGGGTATCGATAAAACGGCAAATCAAGCCAGATCCTCATTGTTAAATGTCGGGTCGTTCGCCTGCGGAGCATCGCTCACTTCGGCAACCAGCGTATCGTTGGCGACTGGCGCAGGCGGAATAACGATCGATTCCGGCGTCACCACTGGCACCAGATGGCGGGTAAGCGGCGCTTTTTCAGTTAATAGCTTGCCAACCGTGGCGAGGAAATAACGACCGCATAAACGCCCAAGTTTATAGTCTTCACGCAGCGCCGGAATCCGACTGCCAAGCGCGATACTATGTAATGGTTTCGGTGGATAAATTTCGAATATCCGCAGCTTGCCCGGTGGTTTCTCAATAAATTGCTGAATGTCACGATAGCTGGTTTCATGATGCTGCACCAGATTGACCAGCGGCTGCAGGCTACTGTCACCCAGCCAGCGTTCCATGCGTTTGAACCACTGCGGCGTGTAGTACATTTGTGACGGCACAGTGCGGATGACGACCAACGTTTTAGCGCCCTGCCTTGCCGCCTCTTTAACCGGAATCGCATCACTGATCCCGCCATCCAGGTAGTTAATGCCTTCCAGCGACACTCCGCTACGATAAAAGCCAGGTATCGCACTGGAGGCGCGAATCACATCCAGCCAGTTTTGTTTGGTTGGTAAAAAGTAATTAGGCGCGTAGTCATCCTGACGACAGGCGCACATATAAAACGATTTGCCGCTGTCAAACAACCGCGCGGCGGTATCCATTTGCAACGGCATCTGGCTTGCGGTGGCCTCCACCAGCCAGTCGAGATCGATAAGATTTCCTCCACGGACAAAGCGCAATGGATCGAAAAATTCGCGTTTTGTGGTATAGCGCATGATGACTTTGCGCGCGTAACCGGGCTGATTGCAGATAAACGCCGAGAGGTTCTGCGCCCCGGCAGATGTGCCGAGATAAAGATCGAAAGGATTAAACTGCGCGCGCATAAACTCATCCAGCACGCCAGCCGTGAAAATTCCACGCTGTCCGCCGCCTTCGCACACCAGAGCTATTCGTCCAGGCTGGAACGGCCTTAGCGACAATGGCGCAATATTACCAAGCGTTACAGGTATTCGCTGCCCCACCTCTGCCTTCCTGTTTTTGTTGTGAAAGAATGACAAAGTAACGCAATTTATTATTCGCTAAAACCGCAAAAGCCAGTCCGCTGGACTGGCTTTGGATAAAATTTTCTTAATGGTCTGAAATCTAGGGTCGTTTTCGGCCCATGAACAAACTCACCAGGAACAGAATAATCCCGACGACAAAGACAATTTTAGCTGCGCCTGCAGCGGTACCGGCCAGACCACCAAACCCAAGTGCGGCGGCGATTAACGCGATAACCAGAAATATGATGCCCCAACGAAACATAAGCGTCTCCTTTACCATAGTTAATGTCACCGCTTGATATGAGCGTGAAAATCACTCAATGCGATATTTTTAGTGTGGTGCACATCGCGCCTCCCGACAAAGTTCGGGAGGACGAATTACGACGAATTACTTAGTTTTCAGATCATTTTTAACGCTTTTCACACCATCTACCGCTTTGGCGATACTTTCAGCACGGTCACTTTGTGCCTGAGAATCTACGGTACCGGAGAGCTGAACCACGCCATCGGTGGTTTCAACTTTCACATGACGGGAAGGGACGATATCGTCCGCCAGCAGTTTGGCTTTGATTTCACTGGTGGTGGCGGTGTCACCCGCGTAGCCCTTCACCGAGCCTTCTTTAGCGTCGCGAACGTGCAGTTTGTCGCTGACAGAGGTCACCCCTTCAACGCCTTTCGCCACTTTCACTGCCTCTTCGGCCTGAGCCTGGCTTTCAACGAAACCGCTCAGGGTCACGACTTTTTGATCGGTTTTGACAGAGATATCGGTGCTCTTGATGTTGTCATGATCCACCAGGGCCGCCTTCACTTTCGCGGTGATGGCGCTGTCATCCATGAAATTACCGACTTTATTCATAGAGCTATCGACTTTTTGCCCTGCGCTTTCATTGGTAGTCTGCGCGTTGTTTTCCGCGTAGGCAGAGCCTGTCGCGACGGCAGAGGTCAACATTACAGCCAGCAGAGTTTTCGAAATCTTCAGTCTTGTCATAGTCATCGATTTATTCCTGTAAGTTTGCTCGTAATTTGAGCCTGGCAACACGAGGTTGCATTGCTGAATAGGGAGAGACTTCACCCTCTACAGAAGTCAATGGTCGCCATCACAAAAGCAATGGGTGATGAATAACGACCATTACAGCCTCTGAATCAGTTATTAATATCGGTAGAATGACAATCTACGGCTTTAGATACTGATATCTACGCATTGAACGGTATTTAACGCCGTCAGAAATGTCATTACTTTGTTAAATATAGATCACAATTTTGAAACCGCTCGGGATATCATCGAAAACATAAGCAAAAGTGAATGTTTTAAGAACATTCCGTAAGCGGCTAATAAGGAAGGGAAATTGACAGGGCGCAGCGGCTACCGCGCCCTGGAGGCAAGAATTAATGCTCGCGGGTCTGGTGGAACTGAACGTCCGGATAACGTTCCTGCGCCAGGCGCAGGTTGACCATGCTGGTAGCGATGTAAGCGAGGTTATCGCCGCCATCAAGCGCCAGTTGGCTTTCGTTCTTACGCTTGAACTCTTCGAATTTCTTCGCGTCTGCACATTCTACCCAGCGGGCGGTGGCAACGTTGACTGATTCATATACTGCTTCAACGTTGTATTCGCTCTTCAGGCGCGATACCACCACATCAAACTGCAGCACACCAACCGCACCAACGATCAGATCGTTGTTGGAGATTGGACGGAACACCTGCACCGCGCCCTCTTCGGAAAGCTGTACCAGCCCTTTGAGCAGCTGTTTTTGCTTCAGCGGATCTTTCAGGCGGATGCGACGGAACAGTTCTGGCGCGAAGTTCGGAATACCGGTGAACTTCATCATCTCACCCTGGGTAAAGGTGTCGCCAATCTGAATGGTGCCGTGGTTGTGCAGGCCGAGGATATCGCCCGGATATGCTTCTTCAACGTGCGAACGGTCACCTGCCATAAAGGTCAGCGCGTCGGAGATCACCACATCTTTCGCAGTGCGCACCTGGCGCAGCTTCATGCCTTTTTCATATTTACCGGATACCACGCGCATAAACGCCACGCGGTCGCGGTGTTTCGGGTCCATGTTGGCCTGAATTTTAAATACGAAGCCGGTAAATTTGTCTTCGCTCGCCTCTACGGTACGGGTATCAGTCTGACGCGGCATCGGCGCAGGAGCCCACTCCACCAGGCCATCCAGCATATGATCGACACCGAAGTTACCCAGCGCAGTACCGAAGAATACCGGAGTGATTTCGCCCGCAAGGAACAGCTCTTTGTCGAACTCATTAGACGCGCCTTTCACCAGTTCCAGTTCGTCACGCAGCTGCTGTGCCAGATCTTCACCGACCGCTGCATCGAGATCCGGGTTATTCAGCCCTTTAACAATGCGGACTTCCTGAATGGTGTGGCCTTTACCGCTCTGATAGAGATAGGTTTCGTCTTTATAAAGGTGGTAAACGCCTTTAAACAGCTTGCCGCAGCCGATCGGCCAGGTGATCGGTGCGCAGCCGATTTTCAGCTCGTTCTCAACTTCATCGAGCAGTTCCATCGGGTCGCGGATATCACGGTCAAGTTTGTTCATAAAGGTGAGGATCGGCGTGTCGCGCAGACGGGTAACTTCCATCAGCTTACGGGTACGATCTTCAACACCTTTTGCAGCGTCGATAACCATCAGGCAGCAGTCCACCGCCGTCAGGGTACGATAGGTATCTTCCGAGAAGTCTTCGTGCCCCGGGGTGTCGAGCAGGTTAACCAGGCAATCGTGATACGGAAACTGCATCACAGACGTAGTAATGGAGATCCCACGCTGCTTTTCCATCTCCATCCAGTCCGACTTAGCGTGCTGGTTGGAACCACGGCCTTTTACTGTACCGGCGGTCTGAATGGCCTGTCCGAACAGCAGCACCTTCTCGGTGATGGTAGTCTTACCGGCATCCGGGTGAGAAATGATTGCAAAGGTTCTTCTTTTCGCTACCTCTGCGGCCAAAAGGCTTGTCATAATTGTTGTCTCTTCGATTATGTACAATCATATGTACAAAGAAAAATTCATGCCGCTGATTGTACATTTTGGAGGTATCAGAGCATAGCAGAACATGATCAGTAGGTGTATTTGTAGCCAAAGAACATTTGTACATGCAGCAATCTTTACTCTATTGACACTGTTTATCCATACAGTTAAAAATAATACTGTATACAAACACAGTATAGAGGGACTTTTATGCGTATTGAAATCTGCATAGCCAAAGAAAAAATGACTAAAATGCCAACCGGTGCTGTGGATGCGTTAAAGGAAGAATTAACCCGACGCATCAGTAAACGTTATGACGATGTAGAGGTGATCGTAAAAGCCACCAGCAACGATGGCCTTTCTGTTACACGCACCGCAGATAAGGATTCTGCAAAAACTTTTGTTCAGGAGACTCTGAAAGATACCTGGGAATCTGCTGACGAGTGGTTTGTTCACTAATTAACACGTAAAATCGGTAACGGCTGGAAATCATTCAATACTCGCACTATCGAAAGTTCGCCAGCCAGCCCATAGATCATGATTGGACAATGCCAGGACAACATCTACAGAAGATCAGATTATAAATCTCGACAAAACAATAGCATCAAGCACTCTTGTAAAGTATAATTCCGCTTTTCGTATTTGTATATTCTGCTTTTACTATTTTATTTTAATACTTTATTACAATGTGTGAGGAATTGATGGTTCAACAATTAACGACGCCTTCCCGAGATCACGCACTGGATGGTATTCGTGGTATAGCTTGCTTGATAGTTTTAATAAGCCATTTCATGCAATTCTTTCTACCATCTGTTTTGTTCAAAATCAGATAGATCATTATGGAGAGAAATACATAAGTGAAACTCCATTTAATATATTATATAATGGTCACTTTGCCGTAATGCTTTTCTTCGTTTTGAGTGGAATGGTTCTATCGATTCCCTTTTTCAAAGGGAAGGGGCTAGAATGGTACTCTAAATCCATTATCAAGAGATACCCACGTCTTGCAATACCTACCATTGCATCTACTATATTTTCCTTTATTCTGATGACAACGATTGGATTTCATTCATCAGAAACTGCAGTGTACTCTTTATCACAAGTAATCCCAGCGATGCCAACTACAATGACATTACTGAATGCGGTATGGGAAGGGGGTATTGGTACATATTTTTACGGAGTTCAAACATTAAACCCAGTATTATGGACCATTCACACCGAATTGGTTGGCTCAATTCTTGTACTCGTTCTGGTCCCACTAGTTTGCACTACCAGAATTAGGTTTGCTTTTTATACTTTGGGTATTGTGGTATTTAGCTCAAGTCATCTATTAGGATTTATATTAGGGGTGATTTGTGCAGATGTTTCAGTTAATATAAAGAAAATTAATACCACAATTATCTTTATGTTTATTTTACTAGGATATTACCTAGGTTCATACCCATATTTTATAACTGAACATAGTATCTGGATAAATAACAGTGACATAACTTACTTTGATTTGAGAATTGTTTCTCAAGCCTTTGGTTCAATGTTTCTTATTATAGCAATTGATAAATCAATAGTTATCTCAAATTTATTCAAAACAAAAACCTGTAAATTTCTTGGAGATGTATCATACTCTCTTTATCTGGTGCATTTTCCATTAATAGCTTCAATATCTTCTTTGATCGTAATTAAGCTTGGTGATGCAGGAGTTTCATACGGAAAGTCTTTACTTATTACTTTCCCAATCACTTTATTATCTTCAATACTTGCAGCTTTAATTTTTAAATTGCTAATTGATGATAACGCGATAAAATTTTCCAATTATTTATCAAATAAAATTCTTCCAAAGAATAATGTGCAAGCAGCAAAATACGCCCCATAAGGGGCGTTTATTTATATGAATGGTTTTTTAGGCCAGATGATATTGTGAGCTTTCTGGGTATCTACTGCCTGAACAGCTTTGATATAGTTCACCCAAGATATTAGTTTTTCTTTATCTTCGTCGCTGATAATTCCCAGCTGTAATTCAGTCTGCCAAAGAATGATCTTTTCCTTTGCGAACAGAAGCTGCACAGATTTCTGTTGCTCTGCCGCTTCCACTTCCGCTACGTGCTGAGCATTGATATCCGTCACCCATTTTTCACCATCCCATTTATCGTATGGCGTTAACGGGGCGATAGTGGTTGTATTTTCAGGATAATCACCCGGAGCTGTGATTTCTTTCGATTCTCCCGTTTCGGTGTTATAGACGATTTCACCGCGATGGTCTGACACATATTCCCATGATTTTAAATCCACAGAACGGCAAATTGTATAACCAGCCTTAGATGTACCAGGAGCGTCTAAACAGGAATATGCTGGAATACCGACACCCACTGCAAGATATTCAGTTGATGCAGAAATATATTCCCGCGTCTCACCATCATAGTTATAAACAGTAATATTCCCCGCCTTCGTGGCAATAAGCTCGCTATTTAATACGGCGTTATCCATTATGCAGCCCTCACGATATAGTTAAATGCAATATTTCGTGGACGGGTTTCGCTCCCGCCATATGATGATGTAAATCCCGAATATGCCCGGTGTCCCGCATCCGTCGTATTAGCCCAGGAAGGACCGCTAGAAGTATAGATGGCCCCATTGTAATCATGGCCGTGTGCCTCAATGCTCCCGTCCTGAGCAGACAGGAGAGTCCGTCCTGAATCAATTCCTCTTCCATCATCCCACCCACGAATAAACTCACCGCGTAAATCAGGCAATTTATTTGTCGGGTAAACCTTTGCCAGTTCCGGGTATTCTTCAGCAGAAAATGCCGCACCGTTGCATTTCAGCCAGCCTGTTGGCGGAGTGGCGGAAGGCCACGGAACAGGCACACCAACGGGTAATGCCGAACCTTCTCCCAAACCAAGGTTTTCGAGAGCCGTTTTCACCGTGCCATCCGATTTGATATCGCCAAACGGATTCTTGCGGCTTAACAGCAGCGCGCGAAGTGCGGTAAGCAACTGATCGTGCCGCCCCTTCTCCAGGCTGGCACCGGATGCCTCCACCACGCTGCAAAGCTCCTCCTGCAACATGTCAAAGTAGTCATCATCCAGATCGGTGGCAGGCGTGCCAGTCTGGGGGTTACCACGGGTAAAACCGTTCTTACCCGCGCCGAACTTATCCTTCTGCGCGGTTTTCGTGTCTATACGATGCATGGATTACTCCGGATATTTAAAAATTACGTAGGTATGCGAAGGGCAGAGTTTGTTAAGCACACATTCGACGACGGTGTCGCCCCAGATACGCAGCGCGGAATCACAGGGATCGCCACATGTCATCCAGGTGCTGTTGGTGGCGGCTGGCATGTTGACCTGCCAGTAATACCGCCATTCCGGCGCATTCACCGCGTCAGTACAGGCCGATGAGCAGGTGAACGTGCTTTTGTCGTATCGCGTGATGGTGGCGTCTGGTCTGCCCAGGGCAGCAAGCTGTGCAAGGTAAAAATCCTCATTGATGCCGCCCGCCAGGTTAACCTTCGCATCCAGTCGTTGCTGACGCTGGCGAAGGGTCTGTGTTCCTGCGGGAATACATTCATCCGGCAGGCCGCACAGACGCTCCCAGCGATTTATCAGTTCGGTGGTGGTGCGCGGATCCTGCTCCCGCATCAGGGCATCCGCACGCTGATGAACGCGGGTTAATGACTGTGCCGCACCGGCAATCGCCGGATCGCTGGCTGACCACGCCGGACCGGGCGGCAGCAGTGCCGACAACAGACGGATGTAATCATCGTTTGTCACGTCCATGAAATCGTCCCCAGTACCGCCAGTTCATTTTTTGCAATGGAGATATTGTCTGCCGGTGCAAGCAACTGATGGCTGTATTCCCCGTTCGCACCGGAAATCGCCTCACTGATACGCGATACCTTCAGTTCTCCCTGCGGATAACCATCACGCAGCAGGAACGAACGCAACTCCGCGGTGATGGCAGCCCGTATTTCCGGTGTGTCCGGCGTCACGCGGATATGAAAATCCACTTTATGCGCCACCGGCCTGAATACATACAAATCAGAGCCTGCCACCGGGGCCAGTGGCTCAATGTGTTGTCTTGCCGCCGTTTCCGTTGATTCTTCCGGAATGGGATTAATCAGGTCACTGCTGGCAATCATCACACCGACAGTCCCCGTTCCCATCCAGTGGCGGTATGTCCATGCACGGGTAATGCCTGGCACTTCTTTAGCCCAGACGACATAGTCCCCGTCAGCCCCGCCCTGAGGCGTCCAGTAATACCGCTCAATGACGCGGGCGCGCCACGTTTCCAGATCTTCAGTATCGAATCCGCCAGTTAGGGTATCTGCAACACCGGAAGACGGCAGACCATTCACCGGCGTGACCAGGATTAATGCCGTACCGTCGTCAGCGTTACCGACCGCGCCTGCACTTGAGCAAGTGATCGGCACGCGCAGGACACCACCGGAGCTGGTTGCATCAGCAGTTGCCGTGTATTGAACCAGGTCAGCGCGCTGAATCACGCTCCCGGCGGTCACCTTCAGGCCATCGCTGACACCTTCCCAGCGCATATACCCGCTGGCAGCCGTGGCCCCCTTGCGCGGACACCGTTTCATCGCAGCATGTCGCGCCAGCCAGGACTCATCGCACAGGTCAGGCAGCATGTTCATTGCCAGATAATCGATGTAACCGTAAACCGTATGCAGCGCCGCCGCATACACCTTTGCCCGCACGTCTTCATCCATGCGCCGGAGCGTGTCGCTGACGTCCAGCCTGGCGAATAAATCGTTACGGAGCATACTGATATTTTCTGCCAGCGTCGGGCGCTGAAATTCACTGTCCGCCATGCGTTATCGCACTCCACAGATCATCAAAAGAAATCATTACCGGTCCGTCACGACGCCAGAGGGTGATACTGTTACCCAGCTCATTAATCCCGGTGCGGCGGATATCCAGATCAATACGGGACACCACGCCGTCATCAATCATCCATTGCAGGCATTCGCGGATATACCCCCTTACTGTCTGCACCAGCTGATTGGTCAGTTTGCTGCGCTGAAGCAGCCACAGTCGGGAGCCGTAACGGTCATTCTGTACCGCAGGCCAGGTATCCCCCCACCATCCCATCGGGACGTCGGCGTTGTCATCAGGCTCCGCCCGCCGCCAGGTAAACAGGGAAATCACCACGGCGCGGGTCAGCGGATCCAGCGGTGCGCTGGCGCAGGTGCGTTTACCGTTCACCGTCAGCCACAGTTCCATCATGCCTCCATCGCTTTATCCGGTTTGTCGGTGTTACTGCCCTGACCGTTCTCTCTGTGACGATGCCCGTTATAGGCAAGCCGCATCGCTGACATGGTAGTGCCGCTGGAGTCGCACAGGTCTTTCACCTGTCCTGTCACTTCCAGGTTCATTTCAAAACGTGCTTTAGGTGAATTGCGAAACGTGATCGTTTTACCTGCACCGTCCACCACGATCCCCTCCCGGGTCAGCGTCACGGACTGCCCCTGATCGTCATAGACAGCCACCTCACCCGTCTGCAGCCCTTTCAGGCGGTAGCGCCGGTCCGACACCGTAACAACCACCGCATGAGAACGGTCGCCATCCGGAAACAACACCACCGCTTCCGCACCGCTGTTTGCCCTTGCGGTAAAACCGTAGGGTTCAAGATGTTCAACCCCGGCTTTGGGTTCACCGGCAATCAGGGACACATCCACGGTCTGACATTTCGTGGCGGCACTGATGCTTTTCACCACTGCCCGCCCAATCAGGCCGAGAAGTTGTCGCTGCATGGCTTCAATCGTCCTCATCAGAACGGGTCCTCCTGTACTCTGGCTTTTTTCTTTTTCCGCGCGCCGGGGGCTTCGGGTTCAGGCAGATAAGCATCAGGTGGGCCGACACGGATTTCCGTCAGGGTGCCGTTCTGGTCCTGAGTAAACGTGACTTCCGAGACAAGCAGTTCGGTATTGTCGAAACCACAGACCGGATCGAAGACAATCACCCGCTGGTTGGGCTGCCACAGCGTACCGTTACCCTGTCGCCAGCCCTGCACCACATAGGTGGTTTCATCCGTCCGCGCCGCCCGTTGTCGGGCTTCAAAGTCAGCACGCGCAATACAACCTGCCCCCGTGGCCTGCCCTGTCTGCCTGATATACATCGGACGGTAACGGGCAATAAATGCGTCCTCTGTGCGGGCCCGCAGCGCGGTGGTGGTGGCCTCACCGAAATCATCGTCGTTTCCGGCACGCTGCCCCGCCACCTGGTAAACAGAAAACCGCTCCCGGATACTCTTCTCCGTATCACAGGAAAGGATGTTTTCCCCAAGTACCAGCGCGGTATGTGCCCGCGTTGAGCCAATACCGCCAATCACCAGCCTGCCGTGCGGGTCGTCGTAAGCCAGCGCCTGCTGCTGACCGAGTATTTTGTTGATTACCTCAATCACCGTTTCACCGTGATCAGGCTGAACATCAGGAATAACACCCGACGGCGCACCGCTGTTCACCACCTCAATGCCGAAAGGCGCAGCAAGCGCCTGCGCAATCTGCACCAGCGAGCGTCCGTTAAACTGTGTCGGTTCGGCTGCACAGTCAATCAGGTCAGCCGTCAGACTACGTCCGGCAATACCGGTGCTGACCGAACGGGCATCGTAACGAACGGGAGTCGCCTCCACCCAGCCGGTGATCACCCGCTCATCACCAATCAGCACTTCCACTTTTGAACCGTTTTTAATGCGCGGCTGAAGCGTGGTGATACCCTCATCTCCCGGCCACTGGCGGGTGATCTCCACACTGAAATCCCGCGCCAGCCGTTCAATACCGGCACCGATGCGCACCGATGTCCAGCCATTCCACTCCCGGCCATTTACCCGTAGCGTGACGTTATCGTTCATTGCACTGGCACCTTCAGAGGGGTCACCGGCACAAAGACTCTGTGCAGCCTGAAGACCGTCCTTATTCACCATCTTCAGAACAGAGCTGGTTTTAGTGAAGAATGACAGCATGTTGGTGTCGTCAACGCCCAGATAAAACGCCTTCTGAATTGTGTCGAACAGTCCCATCATGTCTTCTGAGGCCGTTCCGGTAGCATCCTGCATCTTTGCGGCAAACTCGGCAGCCGCTTCCGGTGTTTTTTTCAGTTGTACCGCAAGATAAGCTGTCGCTTTACCCACACCACCCAGAATGTTTTCTGCCGGGATCCCCTGACGCACCAGCATCTGCATCATGTTCTGGAAATCAGCCGTTGTACCGGGTAGCTGGTTACCCAGGCCAATAGCCAGTTTATTGATGTCCTGAAAGCTCTTTCCAACCTCGCCGTTCGCATCCATCATGGCGACTTTCAGCCCGGTAGCGGCGTTTTCCTGATCGGCATAAGATTTCAGGGAAAGCGTCAGCCCCGCTGCCAGTCCGCCACCAAGCGCCAGCCCACCCTGTGACGCTTCTTCCGCCTGGCGTTTAAATCCCCGGATTTTCTTTTGCATTTTCGACAGCGCGGGAGAAAGCCTGTCGACACCGGTGATCAACGCCTTAAGCTCAAATTCAGCCATGTGTGCGTTTCTCCTGCTCTATCCTGTTTGCCTGACTGACCAGCAAGGGAATTTCACTGATCGGCATATTCAGCAATTCGAAGGGATTAATGCGCCAGTAGCTGGCGCAGTCAAAGAAGCGATCAGTGAGGTATTCAGCCGTCAGGCCTGGAGGAAAAAACCAGCCACAAGCCACGCCGCTGCATTCAGGTCTGCCGGAGACATCTGGTCGACAGAGCTTTGCGGCACTTTCGCCAGCCGCACAATGTATTTCGACACCACATGCGCCAGAAGTCTGACGGACTCATCCTGATTCATCTGGTAGGGATACCCCAGCTCGCGGACATCCTTCCCGGTGGGTTCATCAAACTCCAGTACGGAGAGTGTCTCACCATGAGCGATAATCGGTTTCTTTAACTCAAGCTCTTTCATTACTGGTAATCCCCTTCTTCACCGTGGAACTCAAGATCAACCGTGCCTTCTTCGGCATTATGGTTCGCTTCGCCGTGCAGCCAGGCGGACGACAATACATAGACCTGACCGTTCGCCAGCTCGGCAGTGATGGTCATCTCATCAGACGAGGTGATTTTGCTCACCGGAAAATTCTTCGGCACCTTGAAGGTCCCTTTGACATAAGGCGCACGGTGAGTTTCCTTGCGGTCCACTGAACCGTCCAGGCCGATGATGTCATCATTGACCGTCCTGTTCATGGGCACCTCAATGCCGCCGGTCAGCGATAGCTGCTGACCGTCAATTTTGAAATAACAGGTTCCCCCGATACGGGCCATTATGCAGACTCCTCTGAATACTGAAGACGGAACTGGTTAACCACGGCAAAAACACGCAACTGGTTAACATAGTCAGGCGGGAACAGCGTGTTCAGGCGGTTCGGATCGCTGGCATCACGCTCCACAACCAGGTACTGCTTAAACAGTTCGTAGTTTTCCACGATCCCCGCACGCTCAAGCTGACGGTAGGTTGCCAGCAGTTCCCCTTTGATCACCGCCGGGGTGACAATCGCCTGACCGGGACCAAAGCGGGTACCGTCACTGGCAAGCTTGTGACGCCCGTACTTACTGGTAATGACGGATTTCAGTTTGCGCAGTACATACGCGCTGGTATGCAGTGTCTCACTGTCGAGGTAGCTGTTATCCGCAACCCCGTAAGCGTTTTTCCTGTACGTGGTGACATCACGCTGAATGCGCAGTACCCCGCTTTCGACATACGCCGTTGCCACGCCATGAGACAGCAGGGTCTGTTGCTCGGTCATCGTGAACCGTTTCCCCTTCGGCGCAGGCAGCATCCCCACCAGCTCACCGGTCTGCGTGGGACGTGCCGGATCGTTGCGAATAAACACCGCTGCGCGGGCGGTACGGCTTGCCGCCAGCTCGTCGGCAGGCGTCTGGGTCTCTTTTTCGTATCCCGCCAGGGTAATGTGCTGCTGGTTAAACTGGTCACCTGCGGTCACCAGTTCTGACAGCGTGCCGATCTTTGCCGTATACACATGACCATACAGCTGACGCGCATAGCTCCAGCGACCGCTGGTATCGTTCATCTCGGTCACCAGCGTGTTAACGGAGGCCGTGTCGTTGAACGGCAGGCCGATATAATCAAACGGCTCATCCGCCATTGCAGCCACCGCGCCGGTGAGAACAGGAGCGCCCGTTCCGGCGGTACCCGTCGCCACGGCAATCTGTACGCCCGCTGGCAGCACTTCGCCCCCACCAAAGCCGTAGTAATTGAGGCTGACAGGAATTTCATTCCCGCAAAGCCCCTTATGACGCGCGGTCAGTGTGACCACGCCTGCCGAAGATGAAGCAGTAAACGGCAGGGCAGGAACGGCATTGATGGCATCTTTGATACTGCTGGCAATCGTCGTGACGTTATCGCCGTTGGTCACCGGAGCCTGCACGCGGGTACGTCCCACATAGACATTCACCGTGCCGGTTTCGGTTGCCTCCCCGGTCACCGTCAGCGTAACCGTTGCCGCCGCGCCCGTGGATTCAGGAACGGCAATCACATACAGCTCGCCAAACGGGTCGGTCTGGCGATAAGCCTCGACCATACGCGCCAGCTGACTTCCCGCACCACAAATCTGGCGTGCATAGTCTGCCGACGGCATCAGTACCAGACTGTTGGCAACAATCTCTGCACCGTTATTGGCATGACCAATCAGCAGCGATGCTCCGCTGTCCTGTGCAGTATTCGCCGCCTGGTTATCCATTTCCGCATAAAACAGCGGAACCAGCGTATTCGACGGAATGGTGTTAAAGCTTATCGTCATCGGTGTTCACCTTTTTATTCACGCGCCGGATATCACCCGCTGCTTCACGGCGCAGCCAGTAGTTGTTCTCGTCAACATTTCGCCCTTCGGCGGGCAAAAGGTCGCCGCGGGCAGGGTCAGGCACTGACCGCCCTTTAACAGGTTTGACAAACATGAGGATCCTCAGGAAGGAAGGGTTATTTCGGTGTGATGTTCGATATCGCCGTCAGGCCCGTTACCGGGCTCGAGATAATCAACATCAATCGCCAGCGTTTGCAGTTCATCCAGACTGTTCAGATCATCCTGCTGGCGGGTATCGTCTTCAGTCAGCTCGCTGATGACCGAAAAATCGAACTGATAAATCAGCTCATGACGATTCAGATCCAGCAGCGTGCCGCCGTCATAGGTAATCGGGTTACCGCACGCTTCCGGGTTCCAGCCCAGCAGGGCCTTAAAGAGCATCTGCCGGACATCGTCCACCACATCATACGAGGCAAACTGACCGCGCTCATCACGCCCGTTACTCAGTATGACAACCACGGAGAAGCCCTCTTTCAGCTCCTGCCAGTAGTCGGTCTGGCTTTTGTTTTCTCCCGGAGAGTCATCACCCGGTACCACATACGCCGCCGGGAGTCTCAGCTTTCCGACCTCCGGCAGATTTTTGAACTGTGCCGCGCCTGCCACCCGGTTTTCAAAATACGGGCAGCGGGCACGCAGCGCAGCAATAACAGGCGTCAGTTTCATCTGTGTCGTCGCTCCGGCTTCAGTGATTTACGCAATTCCCGCGCCAGAAAATAGCGTGTCCAGCTGCGGTTCTTTTCAAGCGTTTCCACCATAAAGTTATTACGTGGAGCCAGTCGCCAGCCGCTGCCACCGGATGCACCACGATGATGGCTGCGACGACGCTTTGCTCCTCCCCGGACACCAAAAAACAGAAACGCCGGATAGAAGTCACCAGAGATCATCCGGTTCCCCTTCCCGTTGCGCTGGTTAGGGGCAATGCGTGTCATAAAACCGGCTCGCTTTTTACTGGCTCTCGGCACCATGTAACCAATCGAACGAGCCAGGCGTCCGGTCTGATAACCGGGGTTTTCACCCGGTGCCGACCGCGCACGGCGCATCACCAGCCGACGGGCATCACGCATATGACGCTGCCCAATCGTGACAAACGCCCGCCTGACACGGGCGCGGTTAAAGCGCATCTCCGCGGGCTGCTGAACATCAACGTGAAAAAATGGAGTCGCCATTGCTGCCTCCGTGACTCTGCGTAAATTCGCCCAGTTCCGTACACTCCAGCAGCAGAAAGCGCCGCGCCCCGTTCAGATCACGCTGACGTTTCACCCGGTACACACTGTCATCACAGACCACCTCATAATCAGCAGTGATCCCCCGGCGGTAACGAATGGTGATGTAATGGGTGATGGCGTCCCCGGTCTGTGCGGTTTCCTGCCAGGTGGTGGCACTGGTCTGGATAACCTTCGCCCATGCCCGGAACGCAACCGGGTATTGAGGCTCCACGCCAAAGTTATCCGCGGGCATATCCACCCGCTGGCGGATCAGGACGCGTTTATTCAGTTCACCGGGGTCCGGCAGAATGTAGGTTGCGCTGGTCTGCGCCTGACTAATTTTCATTGCGGAAAGTACCTGTACGGGCCGACAAGCCAGCCAAAACTCTGCGGCATGTCGAGTTTCTCCACTTCCGTAACCGACGAGCGGTTTTCGTAAAAATGGCTGATAAGCATCAGCATCCCCAGACGAATATCATCCGGCAGGTGCAGCCCGTCCGGATCGCTGTCCGGAATGGTTTCATCCGGTGCATAGAGCTTCCGGTTCAGATACGTTTCCGTCCGCTTTTGTGCCGCACATGCCAGCAGTTGCAGATGGCGGTCATCAGTATCGAAATCCTCATCCAGCCGGAGTTGGGCTTTAATCTCTTCCATTGTCAGAAGCATACTCAGCCCTCTTTACTGGTCGTGGCTTTTTTTTCTTTTGCCGCTTTACTGCTTTTTGCACTGATTCCGCGCTCTGCTAACCCGGCCTGAAGTGCAATCTCCTGCACCCGGGCAGGAAGCGCCCCGTCGTCATACTCACCGGCCTGAATGACCTCAACACGCATACCGTCCGGTGACCATTTCAGATCTTGTTTCAGGATCATGATTCTTCACCCGTCAGAACAGGGGCGCGGTTCCGCGCCCCTGAGTGATTACGCCACTGCAATCTTCAGCAGTTTGATGGCCTGCGAATCGACCAGCATCCCGCCGGTGCGCTTGGTGGTATAAAAACCGACAAACGGTTTATTGGTGTACGGGTCACGCAGAATGCGGGTGCCGATACGGTCAACGATGGTGTAACCCCGTTTGAAGTTACCAAATGCAATGGCTTTCGCATCAGCGGCGATATCCGGCATCTGTTCGTTTTCAGCGATACCGTAACCCGCCAGAGAGGACGGCTGCCCCAGCTCCAGCCCCGGACGCCACAGATAGTTACCCTCGCTGTCTTTCAGCAGACGGATGGCAAACAGGCTGTTGTTGTTCATCATGAACTTCGCGCCAGTGCGGTGTGCCTTACGCAGCGTGTAAATCAGTTTGATAATGGCGTCTGCGGTCACCGCCGTCGCTTCGCCGGATACAATATGCTGAAGTTTGCCGAACGCCCGGACCTTATCGGTTTCATCAGTGGATTCATACGCCAGGAACCCTTTCGGCTTCTTGGTGCCATCGCCTGAGGTAAAGGCAATTTCTTCCTGTTCGGCAAATTCGGTTGCCAGCTCGCTGTTGATCCAGGCCTCCACGTTGAAGAAGGCATCGTCCAGCATTTTCTGGGTGGCCTGCGGGTTGCCGTAGATTTCCCCCATGAGAGGTTCAATCAGCTCCAGTCTGGAGGTGGCAGTCTGGGATCGCGTATCCGTTTCCCCCACCCATCCGGAAGCCGTACCGCCCAGATTCACCAGTTTTTTGTAGTCGGAACCGCCAACGGTGATCACCGTGGCTTCCTGACGCATCACCACTTCATCTTTCAGCAGGTTAAGAATGTTGCGATCCAGTTCTTCCGGCACGGCGTAGCCACCGTCTTCATCGGTACCCACCTGCAATGCCTTACGCTCCAGATCGCGCAGACCGTCTTCACGGCCTTTACGCAGGAAGCCCACAAACGCCTCTTTATGCTCGGTGGCCAGTTTATTTTGCGCTCCACCTGCCGGACGTTTCAGCTCAAGCAGCTCTTTTTCAAGATCGCTTTTGAGGTTTTCCAGCTCGCTGAGTTTCCCGTTCAGGGTTTCCACCTGCCCGGCAAGTTTGCCTTTTTCCTGCTCAATCGCATCCACGCGCTTGTCGTTCTTTGCTTTGAAGTCGTCAAACTTCTGCTGCAGCTCCTGCGCGACCTGTTCGACATCTTTAATATCTACCGCCATCGTATTTCTCCTGATTAGAAGTTCAGATTTTTCAGTGCATTAAGTGCAGAGCCCACATCCTCAGCGTCGCGCAGGGACAGTGCGCCATAGCCCCCGGCCATGAATGCTTTGGCCTGGGTACGGGAGAGTCCGACATCACGCAGGACTCTTTCGATTTTTTTCTGTTCGGGGATTTCCCCGCGGGCCAGCGCGTTCTTGACGTCGCTGATCCGCGCCTCGTCGTTAGACGGAAACGTCACCAGACTGACTTCCCAGAGGTCGATTTCTTTCAGCAGAAAGGCTTCTTTCGTCCGGTCGTATTCCCAGTCCTTCAGGACGTACCCAATAGAAAGGCCGGTTAACGAACCGGCCTTCATGTGTGCATGTGCGCGTTTTGCCAGGGGATCATCATCAATGAGCAACCGCCCCCTGACGTAAAGCCCGACATCGTCTTCCTTCATTTCGGTATAAACACCGATGGGCTCATCCATGCGGTGCTGCCAGAGCAGCGCTGGTAACGCTTTTCTGTCACTCCACGCCCGCAGGGAAGCAGCAAATGCCCCGGACATCACCACATCATCGTGGCTGTCCTTTACACCAAAGACGGAGCCATACCCTTCAAACTCACCGGAGTCACTGACAGATTTCAGACTCAGCGGTACATCAAGACGTTGTTTCGTCTGCATTGGCGTTATCCTTCTGCTTACCGGCTTTACTGCCATCGGAGGGTTTCGTGGTCATGTTCATCGGTGTGAGATAGACATCACCACCGGGACGCGGATTCATATCTTCCAGGTCGCGGCAGTCATTGGGAGAGTAAATTCCCCAGTTAATCCCGGTGGCGTAGGCTTCAAAACGGGACTTCATATCCCCGCGCAGTAACGCCCCGGCGTTAAATTTGGCGTAATAAACGCCCTGCTTACTTTTTCGTACCAGTCCGGTGTTGATCCGCTGTTCGATGCGGGTCAGATACGGCACCAGTGAATAGTTGATAAATCCGAGCCCCAGTTCTTCGATATTGTTGAAGGTGGCGCGATCGGTGTTCTGCACCATGTGCAACGGTACCCGGAACAGACGACAGATTTCTTCAAGCTGAAACTTGCGGGTTTCCAGGAACTGGCTGTCCTCGGCGTTCAGCGCCATCGACTTCCAGTCCAGCCCCATCTCAAGGATCATCGGGCGGTGAGCATTGCCAAGCCCGGTGTGACGCTCCTCAAAATCTTTCTTCAGGCGCTCATAAGCCTGATCTGACAGCGTCTGCTCTGTACGCAACACACCCGACGTCACCGCGCCATTGCTGAACAGTCTGGCCCCGTGCTCTTCGGTCGCAGCTGCCAGCGATATTGCCTCGCGGGCATAGGCGATGGGATTCAGCCCCACCAGTCCGTCCAGCGTCAGCGTGCGCACATGCCAGATACCCAGTAATGAATTCTTTGTAGAGTTGTGATCAATACAACTCACTAATGGAGAGGCTTGTCCAACACGTTGGACAAGTTTCCTGTTTGATTTACTGGACACTATAGAAGGACAGAATGCCTTCATCACTCGAATAACATCAATTAAGGAGGTTCAACATGTTTCATTCCACAAATCATCAGGCTGTAATTATGGCTGCATCAGCTTGTACCACAGACCTTTTCCGCTTCACTTTGAGCCTGATTCATTTCTACCTGACCGGCTCGCCTCTATCTTTTTAATCCCCGCTTTATCCAAATTGCATTGCCAGAATGCCGACAACAGACTGACATTCAAATCCTGACTACCTCCAATAGTCTGACCGTACACCTATATAGTTTTAATTTTCATCAATCCATTTAACTATCGTTTAATTGTTGTCACATAGGATTCTGCCGTTTTTAACAATGCAGGATAATAAGATGAAAAAAATGTTGTTTTCTGCCGCTCTGGCAATGCTTATTACAGGATGTGCTCAACAGACGTTTACTGTTGGAAACAAACCGACAGCAGTAACACCAAAGGAAACCATCACCCATCATTTCTTCGTTTCGGGAATTGGACAGGAGAAAACTGTTGATGCAGCCAAAATTTGTGGCGGCGCAGAAAATGTTGTTAAAACAGAAACCCAGCAAACATTCGTAAATGGATTGCTCGGTTTTATTACTTTAGGCATTTATACTCCGCTGGAAGCGCGGGTGTATTGCTCACAATAATTGCATGAGTTGCCCATCGATATGGGCAGCGCTATCTGCACTGCTCATTAATATACTTCTGGGTTCCTTCCAGTTGTTTTTGCATAGTGATCAGCCTCTCTCTGAGGGTGAAATAATCCCGTTCAGCGGTGTCTGCCAGTCGGGGGGAGGCTGCATTATCCACGCCGGAGGCGGTGGTGGCTTCACGCACTGACTGACAGACTGCTTTGATGTGCAACCGACGACGACCAGCGGCAACATCATCACGCAGAGCATCATTTTCAGCTTTCGCATCAGCTAACTCCTTCGTGTATTTTGCATCGAGCGCAGCAACATCACGCTGACGCATCTGCATGTCAGTAATTGCCGCGTTCGCCAGCTTCAGTTCTCTGGCATTTTTGTCGCGCTGGGCTTTGTAGGTAATGGCGTTATCACGGTAATGATTAACAGCCCATGACAGGCAGACGATGATGCAGATAACCAGAGCGGAGATAATCGCGGTTACTCTGCTCATACCTCAATCTCTCTGACCGTTCCGCCTGCTTCTTTGAATTTTGCAATCAGGCTGTCAGCCTTATGCTCGAACTGACCATAACCAGCGCCCGGCAGTGAAGCCCAGATATTGCTGCAACGGTCAATTGCCTGACGAATATCACCGCGATCAATCATCGGTAAAGCGCCACGCTCCTTAATCTGCTGCAATGCCACAGCATCCTGGCTTTTCGGAGATAAGTCTTTCAGAGCAAGCTGCTTACGGTAAGCATCCCACCAGCGTGAAAGAAGCTGATAACGTCCGGCGGCTGTTGATTTGAGTTTGGGGTTTAGCGTGACAAGTTTGCGAGGGTGATCGGAGTAATCAGTGAACAGTTCACCACCAACAATAACATCATAACCGTGGTTACGTGTCGGTTGTAGCCCGTTATCCGTTCCTTCTGACCATGCCACCATATCCAGGAAAGCTTTACGCTGGGAATTTAGTGCCTGCATAAATTACTCCTTCGAGCTACCAAATTTGTTACCGATTACTCGCATTGCAGCCCCACGAATAGCATCGACACCGATCAGCCCCACGCCACCACCAATGGCAACAGAAAGCGATTTAGGCCATCCGACATACTCAAGAGCGGATGCAAAGGTCAGCGTCAGAGCGCCACATAGCAAAATCTCGAGCGTTTTTCGCTTCCAGCCACCACCACCGCCAAAATAGGCGATGCGCAAACCAGCCATAACGATCGACATAATCACTGCACCCAGCGGTGTGTCTCCACGCCACCAGCTCTGGACCAAGTCCAGCCAGGTATTTGGGTTATGAGGCATTTGTAGTTATCTCTCACCTCGCCAATACAGGAGGTGCAAATTGAGGGAACATCATGTACCGCAAATCAGAAGCGGAAACGTAAAAGAGGCCGAGCCAATGGATAACTGCGGTATAGACCAGGCTCAACAAATAGCCGGGTCCAGAAACGACAAACCCGCTCGACGGCGGGTTTAAGCTGTGTGGCGAAGTGACCACTCTTAACACGATACAATAGTTTTTGCGTACGCGTTAGCATTTTTGATGGAAGTTAATGGTTGTTAATCTTATACTCAGTAAACAAAATTTATGCCGCCTTGAGCATGATGCGACATTAGGCACATGTTTGGATCTTCCTCGAAGATTCGTGCGGTAGCTATGCTCAAAATCCAATCAGCTCATAAAACATACTATGGGTTTTAAATGCTCATTCCAACATCTCTATCAAAACAACCAGTAATCGAAGCTGCTTTCGAAATGCGTTTTTCTAAAGAAACACAAATATCGGAAATAGTTCCAGGGTTTCTTTTTCACGCTCTAGGTTGTACAAAACCAGTAATTAGTTTACCACCCAGTCAAATACCTAAAAATGTTCGTGAGGGAGATGAACAATTACATTACGCAGTTGTCAGTCGCCTCGAAATCGAAGGGTACTATATTGGACTAAGTGACCATGGTGTTGTTGTATCCACCAGCACCAAATATCAAGGGTGGAGTCATTTTAGAGAAAAAATCATTCATGTATTAAATGAGCTTAACAAATTAAATTTAAATGACAACATCATCCGCTACTCATTAAAGTATGTAGATTTTTTCCCAAAAGAAGACGATTCTAATTTATTTGATAAGCTAAACGTCAGCTTAAATATGGCTGGCGAGTCTATGTCTAATTATCCGATCAATATCAGAATCGATAAAAATGAAGGCGCATTTCTAAATATAATTCAAATATTATCTCATGCTTTAGTCATGTCAGATAATGGAGAATTTAATAAAAAAGGACTAATCCTAGACATAGACAGTATTAGGCAAATCACTAATACTGATGAAATAGATAAGTTTAAAAACGAACCAAAAAAAATTCTTGATGATCTTCACTCCTGTAATAAATTAGCTTTCTTTAGTTGCCTTAAAGAGTCAACAATTCAAGAACTAGAACCATCCTACAAATAGAAATGGTGGTATGATATGTATCCGTCTCATCATGTTTATCGAGCTCAACTTCAAGTATTAACTTTGGTTTTATATGGTCTGCATATAACAGCATTAACAGACATTGCCCAAAATCAACAGCATGGTCCTCAACAAAGTTTAATCGTCAAAAATCACGCTTTGGAGTATAAGTCTTCAACTACCGATTCAGTTCATTCCATCACACAAACATATAAAGCAGGGAGCACAATCTCAGTTGATCAAAGACTTGCAGTCTCGATGACAAACTTTTATGAAAAATTATCAACAAACCAGGTGTCTTTAGGCAGTGAAATAAATAAAGTCGTTCATGCTTCACTGTGGGATTTATACTTGGATTAAGTGATGAGTAATAACATTTTTGATATCGAGAAATTCAAAGATCAAATTCCATATTATTTAACAGCTCATCAAAAAGAAGGGCTAATAAATGCACTTAGAGATTTCCCTGAAAACACTAACTACTACCTTAGCAATTATCATGATGATCTGAAAAATGCTGCACTTCAGGGAGATATATTTAAGGAGCTTACAGTATATTCAATTAAAGGGACTAAAAAAACACGAGGAATTATATTAAGCAACAGTTGCGATATAGATACAAGTAATAATCGTGATGTGCCAATGCGTGCAGTCTTTGCTCCGTTAGTAAGTTTATCTAAGTTCGAAGCTATTCTTCTCTCCAACGGAGTTTCTAAGACTTCAATAGATAGCAAAATTGATGCTATAAGGAAGCAGTTAATTACTAATATTTTTTATCTTCCTGAATCAGACAACTTAGAAGAATGCATCGTTTTTCTTGATGATGTATACCAATTACCAACGGAAGAATTACAAAAACTCTTGAATGATAAATGCAAAGCCATAACTTTAAGTCAAGTTGGTTTCTACATTTTACTATTCAAAATATCTATTCACTTTTGTAGATTCCATGAAAACATACAACGATTCGATCATTAAGGCGGTACTACCGCCTTTTATTATTTTACACAAGTATACTTACAACCCCCTCTATAAAACCGATTGCGGTTTGCAACTCCTTCCTAATAGTGCCATCAGAGCACCTTCTCTTTTTGGCAATAGTGCGTAATGAGATACCAATAACAAAGTGGGCTATGATGAGCTCATATTCCTCTGGTTTATACCTTCTCAACCGAGCCACACAACTGTCTATCATAATGCCTTCGTCATCATCACACTGAATCCGTGACTTTTTGCCATGAGGTAAAAGCCCCTTGAAGCCTGCTGCTACCGACTGCCAGTCCACACCACTGTTGTCTGCTGCAGCCCATGCTCCCCAGCGGTCCAATACTTCATACATATCACGCATCAACTTACTCCACAAAAATCAGGCCAGCACGCCAATTGCCAGCGCACGATCGATAAAACGAAATATCAGCTCCAGCTGGGAGCCATACTTCTCTTCAAATGCCACGGTATCCGCATGCAGCTCGTCGTGATGCTTTCTGCACAAAGGCAACACAAAGAGATCATGCGCTTTTGTACCCATTCCACCCTGACCGTGGCCTATCAGGTGGTGGGGATCATCAGCAGGCTTTCCACAACATGCACACGGCTGCGTCTTAACCCAGCGCGTGTACTTTTCATTAACCCAGCGGCGACGTTTTGGGCGTAACATAAAAGACTCCGGCGACTCCGGATCCACTTTCAGCGCCAGCACCTTTTTCGCTTTATCCTGGATGATGCTGGTGGCAGGAACCGAAGGCACAAGGTCACTTTCCCGGGTGACAGATGGCACAACAGGCTTCGGTAATCTCAGTGCCTTACGGGCTGCACTTTCCGGTAAGGCATCCGCCAGGTCATTACGAATCAGCCACCAGCACAGTTCCGGCATTGTCACGGCATGGTTATCATCAAAACCGAGATCCCGACGGACTACAGACAACACCCAGCGGGCACAGTTATCCGTTGCCATTGATTCCAGCCGTTCCGTGAACTGATCGCGCAGCTGGTTATCGCAGTGCCAGCACAGACGGATTGCGCCCGGAGCGTGTCGCATTGTGGTCATGTTCTCGCTGTGCCAGTCGGAATGAGGCCACTGGCAGCCTTTTTCACGAAGTAACCAGCTTTCAAGACATTCCACGCCACCAGCACGACGGATCACTGCCTCATTGCGGAACACGGCCCGAACGGCAGGATCATCCGCCAGCGGTTGTGATGCCGCCGGAACGGCACCACTGGCGAAAGATGAATAACGTTCCGGCTCAGGCTCCAGCAGGACACGCCCCTGCATAAACAGGGGCATCAGCTCTGAACCTGGCCTGAACAATACGATCCCCATACGCGGGGCAATTTCAGGGGTCAGTAGTGCTCTCACGGTCACCTCAATGAACGGTATCGAGCAGCTTTAACAGCTCAGGGAATCGGGATTCGAAGAAATGCGGCTGCGTCTCGCGCGGATTTGCGGGACTGGTGATGTTCTTGCCGAACATGCAGCCTTTCGCTGTCAGCGACCAGAATTTTTTGATGTTGTTAATCGCGGTACGGCTGTATCGTTCGCGCTGCTCGACGATCCCCAGCTTCACCATCTGGTGATATGCCTGATTAGCCGTCAGGCGGATACCATACTGTTTCAGCAGTGCACTCAGTGACAGTGTCGGGCGACTTGAGCCATCGTGTGCATCAGCAGGAGCATCAATGGCATAGCGCGGTGCCAGATTCGGTAAGCCAACAGCCTCCTGGAGTTTCTGACAGGCACCAAGCACAGATGAGTTAGACAGGTTTAACTCCCGACGCATAAAGTCCAGCAGAATCACACCAGCCTGCATCTTGTCAGCAGCCTGTCCGGATAATTTTTCCGGTGCGCTGGTTACCATGTCGAAAGTACGGATCACCTTCAGATGGAATGACGGGCTGATCCACATTGCATAGGCATACACCAGTTCCTTGCAGACATAAGTTCCCCGTTCATTTCCCCCATGAATCACACTCACCGGGTCAACACCCAAATTCTGGGTGTTGGTCAATTCATGAACAAGTTCAACAGTTTGTTGGCTGGAAAGAAACTTTCCCGGCTCCTTGGTTCTGGCATTTGCACCAGATGCTACTGCTGCGCGATGCAGATCGTTCAGGCTGTAACGCCCATAAGCATCACGACGAACTTCAATACCATCAATGACCATCAGATTATTCATACTTCGTTTCTCCTCTTAATCAGGCGGCTGCACCCGCCGGTTTCTCATACTTACTGATAGTGATCTCGACCTTCCCTTTCGGGATAACCGGTCCCCACTCCACCAGCATTCTTTTCACCTGTCTGTCGTCTTCCCACACACCCGCGTGGGTCAGGGCGTCAAACAGCGCCTTGTTATAGTTGTCCAGATTGCGGATCCGGTTATCCGGAGGAAACAACACGATCTCCACTGAAGCAGGTGCCGACGTTGGTTTCGGCAGACGACGTAACTGCTCAACTATTGCTGCGCACGCCGCGCTCTGAAATTTTCGCCCCGCCTCGCTTATCAGGCTCTTACCAGCAAATGCCCCTTTGTTGGGGTGTCGCCAGTACGTGTTCACACTGGGCGGGAAAGGAAGGATCAGCTTCATACTTTCAGGCCCCTCTCATGTAACCAGTGGGTTGCACGCAGCCTGCCGTTTTCCTCACCGGCAAGCAGTGCGCGGATAATCCCGACCGCCTCGCTGTCGTCGTCCTTCACCGCGGTATGAAGCGTTATCCCCCGGGCCACGCCACGCTTTATCGTGATGACGCCTTTTTTCTCCAGTGCGCGAAGATGCTCTACCGCTGCATTCACTGAACGGTATCCCAGCATGGTTGCCACCTCCTGATTGGTTGGCGGAAAGCCACGCTCTTTCTGATAAGAAATCAGCATATCCAGCACCTGCTGCTGGCATTGAGTTAACGTCGTCATTACGCCCCCACGTAATTCCCTGACAGATACCACTCTTCACCCGATGCAGCGCGCTTGCTGCTTTTCTGTAAGCACTGCTCACGACGCGCCAGAAAATTGTTTCGTTCTGGCTGGGAGTGGCTTTCACGGAATGCCGCCATCCACACCGTTGCAGCACGACGGTATAGGCCCCTGGACTCCAGTTCTTCAGCCTGGCGGGTCAGGCACAAAATCACCCGTGGATCGTTAGTGCCGACATAGAAATTGCGCACAGGTCTGGTTTCACGAACTGGTTGTGGTTCCGGCTCCTGCGCTCTCTCAGTCAGGCGCGGGAAATGTCTGCGTGTATCCCCTTCACAACGGTGAACCACACGCCCACTCTGACGTAACTTGCTTGCTGACTGCAGAACGCGCTGCCGTGAGTAACCTGCAAAAGCATCCGCAATGTCTCCGGAAGTACAGCCCGGATGGGCTTCAATGAATTTCTGAACTTCATTCAAAAGACTCATGCTCACCCCCTGAATCCTGCCGGGATCTGGCTGTAGTCCACGTTGTCGTAACTGGATTTGAAGTACGGGTCCTCACGTCTGGCTGCAGATACCGCAGGAACTTCCCAGGATTCTTCGAAATGACGATCCGGACCAAAGAACGTGACAGCCTGTTTCACAAATTGTGTGCCGCTGTTACCCATCGCAGATACCCAGCCCGCATAGCGTTTCACACCTTCCAGCATGGTTTCGGGGTTTACCCCCTCATTCAAACGGGCTTTCCAGGCTTTGAAGGCTGCAGATTTTGAATTGCCACCAGCACGTTTGGGATATGCCAGCCATGCCTGCTCAAACTCCGGAGAATATTCCGGTCGGTTTGAACGAACTCGCACGGACTCATCAACTGATGCACCAACAGCTATTGGTTCATTGACTGGTTCTTTGACTGGTTCAAAAGAGTGACTGGTTCTGGGTGAATCTCCTGCACTACCCCCTGGTGCAACTCCTGCACTACCTGGTGAATTTGCTGCACCAGATAGTGAATTATTTGCACTACCCCCTAGTGAATCTCCTGCACCATCCAGATGAAGGAGATAGATATTACTTGAGTTACCTTTTTCACCTTTCCGGGTGACTTTTTTTACCAGCCCGGACTCACAAAGGGCCGCAATATGATTCATCACAGAACGTTTGCTAATCTCGCACTGATCAGCAATATGCTGGTAGCTGGGCCAGCACTCACCCTGATCGCTGGCATTATCAGCCAGCTTGATCAGAACCAGTTTTCGCAATGGATTACCCACTCGAATTTTCATCGCTTTAACCATCAGCTCCATACTCATGCTGCACCTCCGAGATGCTTCATGTTTTTTCCGGAGCGAAAGGTTATAAGCGGCATACTGACGCGGTAATTACGGCCCAGCGGTTCACAAATCACCTTCTGACATTCACGGTCAACCAGGCTAACACGTAGAACATGCCCTGCAGGCGTGGTGTACCACTGCCCAACTGTAGGAGTTGATGTTTTTTTACGCTGAAATAAACGGTAAATGTTGAGGATCAACGGATTAAGCATGACGATGCCCTCCGCTGATATTCAGGAGACGGTGAATATGAAAATTAGCCTTATCCGCCAGACGAATACGTTCAGCCTGCAAGTTAATAAGGGTTTCTACCAGAACCTGATGCGCCTGCGGATCCGAAAGAGTTACCTTGCGCAGAGCACGTAGTGCAGTTGTTACATAACTGAGTTTATGTAAGTCTTCATCATTCAGACGAGTGAGGGCTGGGACAGTAGCCATGATGGCAGCCTCCTTGATCGGTGAAATACTTCCACCACCGGAAACGCCAATTTCGCTGGTGGTGAACTGAACGGGGTTGGCGTAACCGGTGATCAAGGAAACCGGCGCATCTTTCGATGCCCCCGCCCAGCCCACCATAACTTTGATGTGAGCAAATGCGGACGATAAAAAAGACGCTGGCGCGTCATATATCGCCTTGATCAATTCCAGGACGCCAATCCCGGCACCCGCTTTATAAGGTGCCTGAACAGTGTAACGTCCCGGAATGGCAGAATCAATGTGCTGGTGGCCCTTCACACTCAACAAAATCACGCCTGAATTTCCACAAAGGACTAAAGCACTCATGCGGGTAGTCTTTGCGAAGATAGATAACGCGCTGTGTTTCTGGTTCCCAACGAATAACATGGACATAAAGCCCTCTTCCGTCACGAAACCAGCGGTTAAGTTCCCGCACAACTCGCCCCCCACAGTCAGGTAAAGTTCTCTGTGGTTACTTACAGCCAGGTGATTTGGTAATCTGCATTCATGCCGTAACAACAGGTGTTCAGCGACACTGACCACCAGCTGTTGCGACAAACGGTTATTTGCCGTTAAACTGTTCATGCGTTAGTTTCTCCACAGACACAAAACGCCACGACGCCCGGAGCTGCACACTCGCGGGCGTCACTCTTTTCTGGAGCGCAAAAGATTTTGTAGACCAGTGCTGCATGCTCTTGGAGCTTCGAAATTGACAGATACAACTCATCATTAATTGCTGTCTGCTCGTGTGGCTCCACGACCCCATCTTCGATTGCCGAACGAATCTGCTTTGAGTAATTCCCGATCTGTTCGATGACTTCCAGCAGGCGCTGGTTTATATCGGCGTTCTCTACTTCCTCAATTTCAGGAAGCGATACGAACACCCCACCAGCAGACTGTGCGACAGCATCCGCAATGTAGTGAGTGCCAGCCGCGCGCTGTAAAACCATTGCCCATCCCAGCGGGAAAATCTGATCGCCATCGGCACGAAGGCGGTTAAATAATGCGTTCTCTGTTACATCCAGCCAGTCAGCTGCTTCAGCGTAACCACCCGGCAACGCTGCGATAGTTTTTCTGACAGCTTTCACGTACCACTCAGGCTGTTTTTCTACTTTCCAGTGATACTTACCCACGGTTAGCCTCATCGTTCTGTGGTTAAAAATTGAAGGTGTTCTGTTAATCTTTCGGATAGATATCCGGCCTTAAGTCAGATTTCGTAATTGCACCTGACGTGCATTGCTCAAGTTTTTTCGCCAGCACAAAACTGGCTTTTTTATAACCATTGAAAACCAGCCGTAAGTAGCCAGGTGTTGAGCCAACTTTTCCGGCCAACTCGCCCTGCTGTTCTTTGGTTAAAGAGTCCCAATACGCTTTCATACAATATGTACCTCCGATATACATATTACATGATTGAAATGAACCTTCAAGATACTTGTACCTTATCGGTACAAAGGTTTTAATTTCGTTATGAAAACAATCCATGACATCCGGCGGTCTAACGCCAGAAAACTGAGAGATGGTGTTGGCGGGAATTCTTCCTTTGCCACCATGATTGATCGCGAGCCAACCCAGACCAGCAGGTTTATGGGAGATGGTGCTACTAAAAATATCGGTGACAGCATGGCGCGGCACATCGAAAAATGTTTCGACCTGCCTGTCGGATGGCTTGATCAAGAACACCAGACCACGAACATCACAAAAAAACCTGATGTTTCAATCACTAACAAACAAATAACGTTAGTCCCTGTCATATCATGGGTACAGGCCGGAGCATGGAAAGAAGTTGGCTATTCTGAGGTTGATTTGAGCACAGCAGAAACTTACCCCTGCCCTATACCCTGTGGCGAAATGACTTATATCTTGCGGGTGATTGGTGATTCAATGATTGATGAGTACCGCCCTGGAGACATGATTTTTGTTGATCCCGAAGTCCCTGCCTGCCACGGTGACGACGTTATTGCATTGATGCACGATACAGGCGAAACCACCTTCAAGCGATTGATAGAAGATGGAACACAGCGTTATCTCAAAGCATTAAACCCAAACTGGCCTGAGCCTTACATTAAGATTAACGGTAATTGCTCTATAATTGGTACAGTGATTTTCTCGGGAAAACCAAGAAGATACACAATAAAGGCCTAATCAATATTTATGAACCTGCTTCGGCAGGTTTTTTTATACTTGACAATGTACCCATGGGATACATAATGTATCCAAAAGAAACATGAGGCAGGCAAGATTCAAACAAAATTTGGTTGTAACACGGCGTATGGCACATGCGTCGTTAGCGGTCTGGGGACGTTAAAGGGGACAATCCACTTCTTGCTCGGGCAAACAAACCAGGTAGCCGGAATGTGCAAGTCAATGATGATGCTGATAAGACGCCTAACCAGCGTGGCGATCCGGTTTGACGCCTGGGAAGAGACCAGGGTGCAACGATGAGGGCATTTATAGAGCCGCGACAAAGTGTGGTGCCGTAACTGGCTAAGTGCTCTCAGCGTTGTGGTAATCCGCGAAATGGCGCGGCGGTAAGTATGGCGGGGTTACTCTTTCCCCGTTGAGGACACCGGATTGTCAGGTTGACCATACGCCTGAGTGACAACCCCACCACAACAGCCACTGCTTTGGCGGTACCAGTTTGTACACTTGCTTCCGGCTGGTACCGCTCTTTTTACAAAACAGAGAAGAGCATCACCGGACGACGGGCTCATAACCCAATCCATCCGGGCGGCTGCCACCGCAGGTGTTCTTCTCTGTTTTGTGGAGAAACCAACCGACCTTGCAGGGTCGATATGATGAGGAGCAGCAAAATGGCTAGCGAACGCAGTACTGATGTGCAGGCATTTATCGGGGAGCTGGACGGCGGCGTATTTGAAACCAAAATCGGCGCAGTTCTCAGTGAAGTCGCTTCCGGTGTGATGAACACGAAAACCAAAGGTAAGGTCTCACTCAACCTGGAAATCGAACCATTTGATGAGAACCGTGTGAAAATCAAACACAAACTCTCATATGTTCGCCCGACTAACCGCGGGAAAATTTCCGAAGAAGACACCACCGAAACGCCGATGTATGTCAATCGCGGTGGTCGCCTGACTATTCTGCAGGAAGACCAGGGACAATTACTGACTCTTGCCGGTGAACCTGACGGAAAACTACGCGCAGCAGGTCATTAATATCGTTCTTAATTAACTGATTATTTATCTCATCACTGAATATCTTTATATAGTGAGGACTTATTATGTCTCAGAACTTAGACGCAACCGCAATTAATCAAATCCATGCCCTTATTTCTGCTCAGGGTGTTAATGAAATTATCAGTAATATTGGTGCCGATGCTGTGGCATTGCCTGAGAATTTCCGCATTCATGATCTGGAAAAATTTAATTTAAATCGCTTCCGTTTCCGTGGTGCGCTTTCCACTGCCAGCATCGATGACTTTACCCGTTATTCTAAAGATCTTGCAGATGAAGGCACCCGCTGCTTTATCGATGCTGATAATATGCGTGCCGTCAGTGTACTTAACCTGGGTACTATTGATGAACCAGGTCACGCAGATAACACCGCCACTCTCAAACTGAAAAAGACAGCACCGTTCTCTGCCCTGTTGTCTGTTAACGGCGAGCGTAACTCCCAGAAGTCACTGGCAGAATGGATTGAAGACTGGGCCGACTACCTTGTGGGCTTTGATGCTAATGGTGACGCTATTCAGGCAACAAAAGCGGCTGCGGCAGTCCGTAAAATCACGATTGAAGCAAACCAGACCGCTGATTTTGAAGATAATGACTTCAGCGGCAAACGCTCCCTGATGGAGTCTGTCGAAGCGAAGACCAAAGACATTATGCCAGTGGCATTTGAATTTAAATGCGTTCCGTTTGAAGGTCTGAAAGAACGTCCGTTTAAATTACGCCTCAGCATTATCACTGGCGATCGTCCTGTACTGGTTCTGCGCATTATTCAGCTGGAGGCGGTGCAGGAAGAAATGGCTAACGAATTTCGTGATCTGCTTGTTGAGAAATTCAAGGACAGCAAAGTAGAAACCTTTATTGGTACTTTCACCGCCTGATTTCATTACTGCAAATGCCCCTGCGGGGGCATTTATGGAAACGTAATTTACTCAATAATCGCCGGATGGTGAGGGATTCTTTTTACCAGAATTCAGCGCGGTGCAGCGCATATACGTGGAGAACAAAATGTCATTTATCAAAACTTTTTCTGGGAAGCATTTTTATTATGACAGGATAAATAAAGACGACATCGATATTAACGATATCGCGGTTTCCCTTTCAAATATCTGTCGCTTTGCCGGTCATCTTTCGCACTTCTACAGCGTCGCCCAACATGCGGTTCTTTGCAGCCAGCTGGTGCCGCAGGAATTTGCTTTTGAAGCGTTAATGCATGATGCAACAGAAGCGTATTGCCAGGACATTCCCGCACCACTGAAACGCCTTCTTCCTGACTATAAACGGATGGAAGAAAAAATAGACGCCGTAATCCGTGAGAAATACGGGTTACCCCCGGTTATGAGTACACCCGTGAAATATGCCGATCTCATCATGCTGGCAACCGAACGCCGCGATCTCGGGCTTGATGATGGCTCTTTCTGGCCTGTACTGGAAGGCATCCCGGCAACAGAGATGTTCAACGTGATTCCACTGGCACCGGGCCATGCCTACGGGATGTTTATGGAACGTTTTAACGATTTATCGGAGTTACGCAAATGCGCATGAATGTTTTCGAAATGGAAGGGTTTCTTCGCGGGAAATGTGTACCGCGAGATCTGAAAGTGAACGAAACAAATGCTGAGTACCTGGTACGTAAATTCGACGCGCTTGAAGCTAAATGTGCGGCACTGGAAAACAAAATAATACCAGTGTCAACTGAACTGCCACCAGCAAATGAAAGTGTTCTGTTATTTGATGCTAATGGAGAAGGCTGGCTGATTGGCTGGCGTTCTCTCTGGTACACCTGGGGACAAAAAGAAACCGGAGAATGGCAGTGGACATTTCAGGTCGGGGACCTTGAAAACTTCAATATCACTCACTGGGCAGTAATGCCCAAAGCGCCGGAGGCTGGAGCATAATGACCACATTTACCAATAAAGAACTGATTAAAGAAATCAAAGAACGAATCAGCAGCCTAGAGGTTCGAGACGATATTGAGCGCCGTGCTTATGAAATTGCTCTGGCATCGCTGGAAGAGGAGCCGGTGGCATGGCTGCATTCAGACAATGGCTTAGGTATTCCGGCAATAACCAGGAGCAAAAACATTGCTGACAGTTGGTTATCAATGGGCTGGTATGTTCAGCCGCTATATATAGCCAAGCCAGTACTGGTGGTGCCAGATGCTCGTCCGTCTTTAAATAATGGCATAGTCGGTTTTGATGAAGGCTGGAACGCCTGCCGCGCCACCATGCTTCATGGTGCCAAACCTGTAAGCCAGACTTACAAGTTGAACAAGCTGTCGGGCAACTCTCCGGTAACTCAGGATGGTTGGATAAGCTGTAGTGAGCGAATGCCGAACGATAAACAGTATGTTTGGTGTTGGGGTAAGTCTTACGGCTGGACTGAGTGCGATACCTTCGAAGGGTATTACGATTGGTCGAGAAACAAATGGTGGGCAGTTACTGACGATGGGGAAGAACCGGCATCGAAAGTAACCCACTGGATGCCGCTACCGGAGCCACCGCAGGAGGTGAAGTAATGAACAACTTAATGACAACTAAACAAGTCGCCGACTTCTGTGGCGTTTCAGTATCGACCGTTCTTCGCTGGAACAGCGTAAACAGGAGAACTGGCCAGAAATACAGGCCTGACTTTCCAGATCCTGATATTAAATCCTGCCCAAATAAATGGGCATCACGCAAGATATACAGGTTTGCTGGAGTTATTGAGTGATGGGTATTAGCTCATATCAGAACTAATACCCATCAATGACACAGAGCCAACTACCCACCCTGTGTCAGGGGCTAACTTTTAACACCATAATTCACCGCTAGATAAAAACTGTATTGCATTGCACGAGCGGCGCAGCATTATCAGTTAGAGTGTCTTTACCTTGTTAGGCTCCACAGTTCGCACTGTCCAACGCCTGTCACTTTCACACGCTGCGCCTTCGAGAATATTCATTTAATCGCTGATAACGAACATCTTGCTCCAGTTGTGGAGCAGCTTGAACAATTTGAAGCAAGCATTGCCCCAACTCTCGAGGCCCCCAGTGTTGTTCGGCAATCACGGCATTCAGCAGGGATAGAGCGTCCGCAGGATATCGGCTGCAAATATCTGATTCTAGCAAAAGGCGAACGTCGTAGCTAAGGTGTTCGAGCGGTTGCAGCCAGTCCTGCACCACTGCCAAAGCCGCCGGAAATTCACCTCGGGCAGCAATCACCATACGAGTCAACGATTCGGATATGCGTGGGGTGGCCAAGTTGCGGGACTTTGGCCAAACCTGTTGCCAAAATGGCTGGACACGATTTTTCCAATACTCCTCGCGCTGATCGCCCGCACCTTCAAGTGCCTGGTATAACGCCTGCGCGGCTACCTCCAGACCTTCTTGTGGAAGAGCACTAATTGCCGTTCGGAACTCCTCCACGGTATATCCCTCGGTAGGGCCCAGAGCTGCATAAGTCAGGAAAATAGCGAATTGCTGCCGGTGCTCGCCAAGATCAGAATAGTGATTGGCGCTCTCCAAAAAATCTGACTTGAAAGCTATCAGCAACGGTTCATACAGGCGTGGCGACCAGAGGAAGCCTTCCCACACAGCTTTTGCTTCGACGGGATTACTCCAAGCAAACAAGGGCAATAGATACTGTTCGGTCCAAGGTCGATCTACGCGAAAAAATGCGATCAGCCGCGACCCCAGCAACACCCGACCATGGCGGAATAGCTCTATCTGTACATTACACAATTTGGTGAAAAGTGTTTTCAATTCAACAGGAAGCAAATCATTGTCATTCGGGTTCTGTTTGAACCATAGGGTGATCAGTGATTGCGTGACATGCCCAATGGGATGATTGATCGCCGTAGAAACAGGATCATAGGTCTCAATTCCGTTTCGAATGGTGCTAGACTCTGGGCTTGTTTCTATCATCAGAACCCGACGACAAAGGGCCAGTAGAATCTCCTCGTGGCAGAGGATGGTCTTCGAAGCCTCCTCCATCCACCAAGTGACAGCGTGGGAAATCTCCTGAAGTACTGCGTCAGGCATGTCAAGCACCAACGGTGCGGCGTACCGCCACGAACGCAAAATCATCCCTGGTTCAGCCCAAGTCTGCAGAGCTTCACGCCACCGACCAACAGGCCACACATCATCTTGTGATAGTTTACGTAACGCATACAGACTGTGAAAAAAGCGCGTACGGCAAACATCACTCCAAGTGTCCTCATAGAAAGGCAGTCTTTCTGGCATAGGCTTTGCGAGCCATTGCACTAATTCCTGCCACTTACGGGGCGCAATGTCGACATCTATACTCTCCTCGAAGCCTGGATCACCGGTTCCGCTCATCCAGTGAGAGAATTCATCACGCTCGTTGGTTGCCAGTTGCCATTTTGGGTATGCTGTGGATATTTCCGTCAAACGTGTAGCCGCAGACTCTCCCAAAACAAGGCCCGCTCCCCTGAGCTTCTCTAGACACAACCAGACGGAATGAGCCACCAAATAATGCCACCTGTCTGCTTCCAAATTATCCTCGTACATCTCGCGCGGAGGCCCTGCCAAGATAGCAGTTTCCAGACGCTCTTGTGCAATTCCTGTCAGATGTCGTCCCTGCAAAACAAACAGTCTGAATACCTCTCGCCGAGTATCCGTGGCCCACAACCACCATGAACCGTCCTCTAACAACCAATTAACCCACCGCTCAGGTGGTATGCAGTTGTCTTGGCTTGCGGCAAACAGTGCCAGACGTTTGAAGGTGGGATATGGCAACTCAAACCAATTCTGAGCAATGCGCGAGGCCTGATCGCTGTCTTTGGCTCGAACGGCTAACCATGAATCCCGAAGTAATTCAATCAGGCTCACCCAATCGCGGAACCCCCGGTTCTGCCAGTGCGGAGTGATGGACGGCAAATCCCAATGCGAGCAGTCGTGACGATCGTCGGACTCTCCCAACTCCCGCAACAAGTCCAGTGCATCACGCAACAACTGCTGAAAATCTTCCAACAGGTATGGCAAGGACGATTTCCATGACTCGTCAGCAAGGTCGAACAGGGTTGAACGTACGTAATCAGCAGTCAGCACCAGCTCCCAATCCACCAATTGCTTGATTCGCAAGGGTTCATCAGTGCTGCTCGAATCGTCTTCACTATAGCGAAACGGCCGCCTCAACATAACCTTGGGAGAAAGCAACTCGCGTAACTCCAAGCGCAATGTAGTCGTCAAGCCTTCATTCTTTAAGCGGTTTTGCCAACGATACAAATCCAGGTTCTGCAATGGCGATTTCACACGACCACTAAGCAGAAGCCGCCATAAAGTAGACATAGGTGGACCAGGAATAGCCAGGGGGGAATGCAAGAGAATTTCATCTAACTCAGAAGTCTTACGCTCCCGCATCAGTGCTGCTAAGCGATCTAGTTCGCTCTCAATCAGAAACATCCAACGGTCGTGTATTTGTCCGCCGCGTTCAGCAATCCATATGATCAACCTAGGGTCGCCCAGATAACGAACTAGCCAACGGGCTATATGGGACATTACGTCATCCCATTTGCTAGCACTGACACATCCAGAAACCAGCGACATCTGCGGGGCCAGCTCATAGGGCGCAGGACGCTGAACCAGACTGAATCGGAGTTTCGGGTCAATTTCGACATGCGGAGATACACAAAAGCGTGGCAGATCGCTGTATTTAAATCGTTCGTCCGAAAAAGCTTTCAATAACCAATCCAGCGGCGGTGCAGGATTGAGTTCCGCAAAGCGTTTTGCTGGTAAACCTGATTTATCTGACAAGGCCCACAACATCCGACCAACGAAATCGTCCTGACGAGTGCTGTCCTGCGGGCGGGCCAGAGCATGTTTGACGACTATAGCCTCTTTGCCCTGTATACCATCTCGATAAGTATCTGCCCAAGCGTGCAACGTTTGATGCAGCACTGAATGATCAGTGGAGCTCGCCGGTACGGTGTAAAGGATAGGAGTGACCCCTTTGGCCTCCCACTCGATGGCTTTCCGGTGCTCCTGCCCCGGCTCACACTCCCCCAGTGCCCATACTTGTGGTGTGACTTCACCGAGCCTCCGATCTGCTGCAAGCGCATCCATCATGTAGCGCAGTACCGGGTCGTTGATGCTGTAGCCAACGAAGCAGACCACATAGTTACGAAATAACTCACTCACAAAGCGAGCTGCCCAACGCTCAGTGAGATAAGCCAAGCCAAAGTCACCGCTGGTAACAACCAGACGATTCAGGGCAGTATCATCCGCCTTTTCCGGTAACAGCCCATGCAGGTATACAAGTCCATCCCAGCGGCTGTTTTTTGGAATTGGCAGCATCGGCGCTACATAGGCCTGAAAAGCCTGGCCTGTACGTTTAGCTGCCACATGAAAGAGACGGTCAAAGTTGGTAGTGACCAATCGAAGGGCACCCTCGCGGCTACGGGCTAAACGTAACAGCGCCGCCTGAGTATCAATAGCGCCCCTACGACGGAGCTTTGGCTTAAGGGCTTTTTCCAACGCGCGTCGGACGGCTATACGCTGCCCTGGTAAGCGCCGTTCCAGCAAATCTAATGTGCCGTCAAATTGCCCACGCTCGAAAACCTCACGCTCAATTTCTGAAAGTGTTGTTCCGTTCCTCTGGTAAATTAGTTCTACCAACCCTTTGAAACCAGGTAAACCAGCAGGGTAGGAAATGCCTGCTCCACAGAAGAACACAACGCGCCCTTCCTCGTGCGCCTGCAAAAGCTCATCAGGAATATCAGGGCCGTTGGTAATGAATTGCATTCCTTTTCCTCCTATCCAATGTGCACGTTCATTCGAGTAAATGAAGGCAAGGGGTTACATCTTATTATACCGACCGTGCAAATCCGGCTTCCTAGCAAGCTACTTTACTTGCCAACTCATAATGTCCGAACTCCGAACAAAGCGGACTGCTAGATTTGATTGCGTTCTAGCTACGCAAAATATCATTTCGAGCCTGAACGAGTACAAGTAACAATCGATTCAACTCTCTCCCACCATGCCTGGTAGGCTTTACGCTGTTCTTCTAGATAATCACTCTTGTCATAAACTTGCCATACACCTGGCAGTTTATGACCGAGCATTATTTCAGCAATATGAGGCGCAGTAAGATCAGAAAAGTTTGTTCGTGCTGTTCGTCTCAAATCATGAAGAGACCAATGAGGAAATTGATACCCCAAACGCCGCCATGCGTACTGCATTAAATTGTAAGGCAGCGACTGCAATGATGTCCGACCAACTGGTTCCCTGCTTCCTTCCTTAGTAAAAAGCATATCGGAACCGTTGTTCATAGAGATAACGTATTTTATAAGCTCTTCAACCGGTTCAATAATGGGCCGCTTTAGCGGTTCGCCTGTTATATCCCCTGTCTTATGTCGTTCTGGTGGTACAGTCCATATTTTATTAATGAAATCAAAATCGTCCACCTTGGCAGTAATTAGCTCTGAACTACGGCAACCAAAATGCAGCAATAGTTTAATGAAGGCCCGGTATTTAGGAACCATTCGAGAACCATCGATCGCAGCATAAAGGATTTTAATTTCATCATGTGTCAGAAACCGTTTCTTCTGACCTTTACGGATATCCATATCTTTACCCGTGATATCCGACAGCGGGCGAGTTTCAATGAGCTTTCTCTTATACGCCCAGACATGGGCCTGCTTTGCGTTAATTAGCAATCGGTCTGCTATTGCTGGAGTCTTAGTGCTAAGAGGCTCCAGGACTTCTAACCAATCATGCAATGTAGCTGCATCGTGAGGGATATTCCCGATTTTAGAGAACAGGTGCAGCTCAAACGAGCGGAGTATCTGTTCAGAACCTTTTTTATTTTTTACACAATATGCTTCATACCAAGCACGGATCACAGATTCTACCGTCATGGCTTCAGTAGCTTTACGTTTTTCTGCCAGCTTGACCAATCGTGGATTGCGGTTTGACTCGAGTTCACCACGAAGACGGATAACTTCTTCTCTGGCCTCTTTTAGTCCAGTTGCCGGGTAAGTTCCGATATCAAGACGCTCACCTTTCCCCGCCCACTGATAACGATATTGGAACACTACGCGACCTTTCGGTGATACTCTAACAGACAGACCATCACGATCGGATTTAACCAAAACCTTATCACGTTCCTTTCCAACGACTGAACGCAACCACGCATCAGACAGCGCCATTACTCACCTTGTACAAATAACAAAAAACCTCTGCTGTTTTGTACATTATGTACAAGCACATGTACAGATTTTTGATGAAAGTAACCTGATCAATTTAAAGTTACATGAAAGAATTTTCAATCAAAGAAATCACATAACATCATGTTATTAAATGAGTTATATAATTATCACTCAATTAATTGAAAGGATTTTGAAAGAGTAAAAGAGCTTTTATTTGGGCTTAATTATTGGGGTGAGAAATAATGGCAAAAGTGCGGCGCTTCGCCACCTCTTGCAAATAAGGAGACAACGTCATAATTCTTTCTTCTTGAGTAAGCGGCATCGCGCCGCGCTTGTTGAAAACGAAAAATTGCGGCTATTTTACCCATCAACGGGGGGGAGGCAATCAGTGTTTACACAGGAGCTGCTCCAGTTCGTGCAACGAAGAAACGGTCCAGGTGGGCGCGATGCCTTCTGGTTGCTCGCGATGGTGCGCATTCAGCCAGCAGGTCGCAAGCCCGGCGTTGATGCCACCGAGAATATCGGACTCGGCAGTGTCGCCAACCATCAGCACGCGTGAACGGTCAGGATTGCCCGCCTGTTCCAGCGCATAATCGAAAATTTTCTTATTCGGTTTGGCAACGCCAACTTCTTCGGAAATCACCAGCAAATCGAAGTAATCACGCAGGCCCGTGCGTTCCAGACGCACTTGCTGCAAGGCGCTAAAGCCGTTGGTGATGATGCCGATTTTGGCGTTGCCACGAATGGCGTTAAGCAGAGAAACCGCGCCCGGCAGCGGCGTGCAGATTTCCGCCATCGCATTAATAAAGGCATCGTTAAGCAAGCCTGCTTCAACTTTCAGCCGTTCGGCCCAGCTCTCAAAACGCCCGTGCTGAAGCTGTAATGAAGTGATCGCGCCGTTTTGATAATCCACCCACAGTGGCTTGTTAACGGCCTGATAGTCCTGAAAATCTTCAGCGGTAAAGGTGACGCTGTAATCAAGAAACATCCGCTGCAGGCCGGTGAATGAGTCAAAGGTAAACAGCGTTTCATCGGCATCAAAGAAAATCCAGTCCCACTTCATTATTCCACCTTGTCTTACATACTGATTGGCAACGCCATGATGATGGCGTCTTCGCGACCGTCCGTGGTGGGGTAGTAATTGCGGCGAATCGTCGCCTCGTTAAAGCCTAAACTTTCGTACAGGGCAATGGCGGCAGCATTTGAGGCACGGACTTCCAGCCATAGTGTCGCCACGCCGCGTTTTTCCAGTTCGTCGATCAGATGTTCCAGCAGCACCCTTCCCAATCCCTGACGCTGATAGTCAGGATCGACCGCAATATTGAACAATGTAGCTTCATCCAGCACCACTTGCGTAATCGCAAACGCCGCCATTTTGCCGTTTTGCGTTAACTGAAAGTTGAGATAACGCTCGCCCTGGTTGCTGGCAAAGGTTTTTTCACTCCACGGAAAGGCGTGGGCGCGTTGTTCAATGTGGTAAGCCGCCGGTAAATCAGTCGTTTCGAGGGAAGAAATCGTGTTCATATGTGCAAATTTGTTGCCATAACGCGGCGCGTGCCGTTGGGTTTGCCCGTAATTCGGTGAGCGCCGGTGATGCCACCTGAGCGCCTTCCAGTGATAGCGGTTCGTCAGTACCCAACCGCCAGCTGTTGCAGCGACTGCCTTGCGGCAGCATCGCGATTTTTTCTGGCGTCAGTTGCAGCACTTGATCGGGGCTGACGGTTAATGCGCGCAGAACATCGCTCACTAAAGGATCGGTCAGGGCGGGAAGATCGTTTGCCACCATCACCAGACGGACGTGTGCCGGGATCGCAATGGCAATCTCCCCCTGCAACGCGCCAGGGCGACGCAGCGACCACTGGGTAATGCCCAGTTGCTGTAACTGCCAGTCTCGTCGGGATGTCATAGCGAATCGCTCCTGTTGTCAGGGGCGCAAATATAGCAAATTCGTCGATACCGCGCCAACATATGGCTATAATCGCCGCCAGTATCAATTGAGGAGCATTCCATGTCTGCATTTACCCCGGCAAGTGAAGTCTTGCTGCGTCACAGTGATGATTTCGAACAAAGCCGTATTCTGTTTGCCGGAGACTTACAGGATGACCTGCCCGCGCGTTTAGATACCGCGGCCAGCCGTGCTCATACCCAGCAATTCCACCACTGGCAGGTATTAAGCCGCCAGATGGGGGATAACGCCCGTTTCAGTCTGGTCGCCACGGTGGATGACGTCGCAGATTGCGATACGCTGATTTACTACTGGCCGAAGAACAAACCGGAAGCCCAGTTCCAGTTGATGAATTTACTTTCTCTGCTGCCAGTGGGGACAGATATTTTTGTCGTTGGCGAGAACCGCAGCGGCGTGCGCAGCGCCGAGCAGATGCTGGCAGATTATGCGCCGTTGAATAAAGTCGACAGCGCTCGTCGCTGTGGCCTCTATTTTGGTCGTCTGGAAAAACAGCCGGTATTTGATGCCGATAAATTCTGGGGCGAATACAGCGTCGATGGCCTGACGGTCAAAACGCTGCCTGGCGTGTTTAGCCGCGACGGTCTGGATGTCGGTAGCCAGTTGCTGCTCTCGACGTTAACCCCGCACACGAAAGGTAAAGTGCTGGATGTCGGCTGTGGCGCGGGTGTGCTTTCAGTTGCCTTTGCGCGCCATTCGCCGAAAATTCGTCTCACCTTGTGCGATGTCTCTGCGCCAGCGGTAGAAGCCAGCCGCGCAACACTTGCGGCCAACGGTGTTGAAGGTGAAGTCTTTGCCAGCAACGTCTTTTCCGAGGTGAAAGGTCGTTTTGATATGATCATCTCCAACCCGCCGTTCCACGATGGGATGCAAACCAGCCTGGATGCGGCGCAAACGCTGATTCGCGGCGCGGTGCGTCATCTTAATAGCGGCGGCGAGCTGCGAATTGTAGCGAACGCCTTCCTGCCTTACCCGGACGTGCTGGATGAGACATTTGGCTTCCATGAAGTGATTGCGCAAACCGGGCGTTTCAAGGTGTATCGCGCCATTATGACCCGCCAGGCGAAGAAAGGTTAATTATCTCGCCGAATACCGTGTCGGATGCGGCGTGAACGCCTTATCCGACCTACAAAACCTGCACGTTAGCCCTTCGTAGGCCAGATAAGACGCGCCCGCGTCGCATCTGGCATCTGCACCCAAATACCGTGTCGGATGCGGCGTGAACGCCTTATCCGACCTACAAAACTACCAAACCTGCACGTTAGTTTCCTGATGGACATTTTTTCAGCAATTACACCTCCGGCGATAATTAACTATTGACGAAAAGCTGAAAACCACTAGAATGCGCCTCCGTGGTAGCAATTCTTTTTAAGAATTGATGGTATGCGAAGGTGGCGGAATTGGTAGACGCGCTAGCTTCAGGTGTTAGTGTCCTTACG
>ERZ1643251.724-NODE-724-length-43428-cov-27.706937_pt1 | contig 43428 bp, 43 predicted proteins | sample MGYA00579261_ERZ1643251 | MGnify/ENA primary metagenome ERZ1643251 (study PRJEB29033, sample SAMEA4952267) | chicken gut metagenome | biome: Broiler Chicken; feature: Gastrointestinal Tract; material: Caecum | place: Ireland | collected 2018 | study: Broiler... | reverse complement strand
TCAATTATATCACACTTTTTTACTTTATCAGTCATAAAGTTGAACACAACTTTTAGAAAATAATTATAATGTTGAATATATCTATATGAACACAAGACCTAAAAGAAGGTAAAGGCACAAATTAGTATTACAATAAATACAGAAATTGTACCTCTTTTCTATTATAAAGTGGGTTATCAGATGATGGCAGTTGTAAAAATACCAAAAGTCTTGTACTCTTATATAATGGATTGGAAGTAATTAAGCATCCAAATAAAATGTAATTAGGAATGAGCTATTTTATTAATTAGTTTGTTCCTTTTTTAATTGCTATTTACCAAAGTATTTTATATACTAAATAGTTTTTTAGAAAATAAAAAATAATTCAAAATATCTTGAAAAAATAGAAGATTTATAGTATATTTATTTATAGAGTAATGGAGGATTACTATGTTTGCAAAGATTAGCAGTTTTTTTCACAAACGAATAGTTATTATTATGCTCTTTATTTTACTTATTGGACTAATAATTTTGACTGGAACTTATGCCTGGTTTACTTGGAGTAGTACTGATAATACTAATTTAAAGATGTCTATTGGAGAAATAGCAGATGTTATTTTTAAAGGCGGTCCTGAAATAAATACTGATCAATTAACGCCTGTTTTCAACTATACAGATGGCGAAAAAATTTCTTTTAGTATCGAGAATAAAAGCTCCTCAACAATTTACCATTCTGTTGACTTTCATTTAGCAAGTCTGCCAGGAGAACTTCAGGCCTTTAGTTTCAAATATATTCTTTTAAAGATTGAAAATAATAGTTCAACGGAAGTTGCTAGTGGGGACTTTTCTGGAGCCGCTAATAATGATATCCTTAATTTAATAATTGATGCACCTTTGTCTCCTGGAACAACTTCATATGACTTTTATTTATATATTGATGCCAATTTAGAAAGTGAATTAGAAATGATTAACAAAACTTTTTCAGGTACATTAACTGTCTCTGCTAGAGAAATTTAATATTATTTTGCTTTGTGTTAAAGAATACAAATTATACTAAAATTAAAAGGAAAGAAAAGAGGTAAAAAAAGATGAATGAACAAGAATTAATGATGAAAAAAAAGATAGAAAAGAGAGAAAAAATTGATAATATTATTGCATACATATTATTACTATTATTAATTATATGCATTGCTATAGTTGTGTATGTCAAGTTCTTTAGAAAAGAACAAGAGAAATTAGATAATGAATACATGCCTAATTATATTACTTTGGCTGATATAGCAAGTGGCTTATCATCACGCTTTACTACTGATAATGATATGGAAAATCCTGCTACTGTCACTTCAAATATTGAAGCTAATTCATTAATTGTCAATTATGAACAAGGTGATAGAAATGTCAGTTTAAATATTCCATTAAACGTTAATGAACTAGAAGTAACTATCGATAAGGAAAATCAAGATATTATTGAAAAAATTTATAAAGAGATAGCTGTTATTATTTGTGAATTTTATGGAAATAATTCTTCTTCTTGTTATAACACTATTGACAAAGTAGATATCAATAATCCTATTGATGGTATAAGATTTGAGAGTATAGGAGATAATACTATTGTTTATCTAGATATAAATAAAAAGATAGCAGTTATTGATACACCAATATATAATTCGATGACTATTTTTGAACTTGCTAATACAGACTATATTCTAAATTTAAATAATATTACTATTAATAATATTGCTGTTAATGTAACAGATACAAATATTTCAGTTATGGGTGATATAGAAAATCTCAATAATGAAAGTAATAGTTTTCAAGTAGTAGCTAAATTATATGATACTAACAATAATGTAATCAGCGAATCTACATATGATTTTACTGAAGATAATTTTGCTAATAAAACAAGTCATTTTACAATTACTTTTTCTGCTAATGATGTAGTAGATATAGCAAATGTGCAAAAGTATAGTATCGATGTAAATAGACAAGGAGAGTAAATATGAGTATACATATCGAAAGTAAAAATGATGATATTGCTTCTAATGTTCTTATGCCAGGAGACCCAAAACGATGTGAATACATAGCTAGAAAGTTTCTATCTAACGCAAGAATTATCAATAATGTTCGGGGAATGACGGGATATACAGGATACTATAAAAGTAAAAAAATAACTATTTTTCCTTCCGGTATGGGAATTCCTTCAATGGGAATCTATTCCTATGAGTTGTTTAAAGAATATGCAGTTAATAATATAATTAGAATAGGAACAATGGGAAGTTATACCAATCTTAATTTGCGGGATATCGTTTTAGTTACTAATTCCATTACCAACTCTAATTTTGGAAAATACTTATGTAATTATTCTTATAATTATGTTGCAGCTGATGATAGTTTAAATAATATAGTTGAAACAGTTGCCAATAATTTAAATATTCAATTGCATAAAGGAAATATATATTCTTCTGATGTTTTTTATGAGCAGAACAATAATTTTAGAGAAAAAGTAGAAAAGTTTTCAGTACTGGGTGTAGAGATGGAATCGTTCGCTTTATTTACTGTTGCTAAAATGCTAGGCAAAAAAGCATCTTGTTTGCTCATGGTTAGTGACAGTTTTAATAATTCAGATAAACTATCTAGTAAAGAGCGGGAACAAGGCCTAGATGATTTAATCGTTTTAGCATTAGAAACAAGTTTAAAATTGTAAAAGTAGTACATAATATAGGGGAAGAGGTGAAAAGTATGAATTTTGAAACTATTAATATGGGAGCATATAACTTACACTTAATTAAAACTAAAAAATTTAAAACAATAACTATAGATGTGGACTTTTATCGAGAAATAAAAAAAGAAGAAATTACTAAAAGAAACTTACTTAAGATGATATTATTAGATTCGAGCAAAAATTATAAAACTGAAAGATCATTAATTGTCGAGGGTGAACAGTTATATGATATTAAAATATCATCTTCAATATCACGTATTGGTAGTTTTAGTAATCTATCTTTTCAGACAAAATTTTTGAATGAAAAATATACTGAAAAAGATTTAAATGAAGAGTCTATCATCTTTTTTCTTGACTTGATTTTTAATCCTCAAATTGTCGACAATTCATTTATTCATATTGAAAAACAAAAAAATAAATTAAGACAATCAATTTTGAGAATTAAAGATAATAAAGTTAAGTATGCTGTGTTAAAGTTAATGGAAAAAATGAAAGGGAAACCTTATTCGTATAATACTTATGGTGATATTGAAGATCTAGAAAAAATTACTGGTAAAACATTATATGAATATTATTGTAGCGTGCTTAAAGAAGATCAAGTAGATGTCTTTGTTTTAGGCGATTTTGATTCCTCGAAAATAAAAGAAATATTCAAAAACTATTTTAAGATAAATACTTTCAAAAAAGAAAATAAGAAGCTTATTATATCAGAATTAATTCCACGTAAAAGAACCGTTCATTATCGTGAGTATGATGAAGTAAGTCAGACTCAACTTATTATCCTTTGTAGCCTCCATAATCTTACTGCTTATGAACGAGGTTATGTTATAAAATTATATAATGAAATTCTTGGTGGAACATCAAATTCTCTTCTTTTTGATACAGTAAGAGAAAAGAATTCTTATTGCTACTATATTAACTCTTCAGTCAAGGCATATGATAATATTCTCATTATTAATTCTGGTATCGAAGGTAAAAATGTTGATAAATGTATCAAATTAATTAAGAAGACTCTAGCCAATTTAGCCAATGGCAAAATCAAAAATGAACAATTGGAATCTGCTAAAAATACTATTATATCAGCTATAAAATCGTCCTTTGACAATCCTATAGGTGTTATTAATACATATTTTTCTAAAATATTAGTAAATTCTGATGACGAAAAGGAAAGAATAGAAAAATTTAAGAAAGTGACACTTAAGGAAATAGAAGCAGTAAGTAAGAAAGTAAAGATACATACCATTTTGACTCTTGAAAATAAGGAGGAAAAAAATGAAGAAGATTAAGATAAAGGGTATTGAAGAATCTATTTACTATGAAAAGCTTCCAAATGGTCTAGAAGTGTTTCTTTATGCTAAAGATGATATTTATAGTAACTATGTAACATTTACAACTAAATATGGTTCTATTTATAATGAATTTATTCCAATCGATTCTGAAAAAATGATTAAAGTTCCAAAAGGGATAGCTCATTTTCTAGAACATAAAGTTTTCGCCCAAAAAGAAGATCCTCAACCGATGGAATTTTTTGCTCAATCAGGATCAGTTTGTAATGCTTATACTACATTTAATAATACAACATATTTATTTTATGCTACTGAAAAATTAGAAGAAAATATAAATTATTTGTTAGATTATGTTCAAGAACTTTACCTTACTGATGAATCCGTAGAAGCAGAAAAAGGAATTATTTCAGAAGAAATCCATATGTATGATGATCGTCCTAGTGAAGTTTTACTTGAAAAAATAAGATTTAATACTTTGTTAGATAATCCCTACCGAGACAGCATTATTGCTACTGTTTCTGACATTGAGAGTATCACTAAAAGTGATCTCGAAACTTGCTACAACACTTTTTATCATCCTGCCAATATGTTTTTAGTAGTGACAGGTAATTTTGATCCAGAAAAAATAATGCAAATAATAAGAGAAAATCAAGAAAAAAAGAAATTTTGTGATCAAAAGGAAATTGTTGTCAAAGAAATTAAGGAGCCGGATAATGTTTTTAAAGAAAAAGAAGAAATTACGATTGAAACCAATGTACCTAAAATAGCTTATACTATAAAAATTCCTCTAAAGAATATCAAATTATCTAGAAGAAAACTTCATCTTTATATGCATATATTATTTACTAGTCTATTTGATGAAACTTCTACTTTTGATGAAATGTTAAAGAATGATGGAATTATTACTACTACCACATATATAAACATGCTAAATTGTGATACTCATATGTTATTATCCATAATTAATGAAACAAATAAATACGAAGATTTTTTAGAGCAAGTAAAAGAAAGATTAGATAAACTTACTATTACCAATGATGACTTTGAAAGAAAGAAAAAGGTCCTTATCAGCAATCAAATATTTGCGTATGAGGCAGTAGAGAATATTAATGATATCATTATTGATAATATTATTTTTAATGGACATATTGAAGATGATCCAATTGAAAATATTAAATCTTTAAATCTAGAAGAGTTAAACAAATTGATTGAAAAGATAAATATTAAAAATACTAGTATAGTCATTTTAAAGAATGAATAAGTAAAAATGTAAAGATAAGTAAAAATAGATTTTCAAAAAGATAAAATTGTGCTATTATTATAATAGGGAAGGAGATAATTAATGAAAAAATTATTGTCCAAGTTAGATAGGCCCTTATTAATAGTTACTATTATCTTTTTTTTGTTTGGTTTGATTATGATTTTAAGTGCATCATCCATGGAATCATTTATGCGCTATAATTATAGTCCGTATCATTACTTTTTTCGTCAATTGATTTTTCTTATTATGGGGCTAACACTTTCTATTTTTATTTTAATTTTTCCAACAAAAAATTATAAAAATATATCTAGTTTTATATTATTTGCTATTATCTTGAGTTTGGTAGGATTAATATTTTACGGTTATAGTTCTAATGAGGCTGTCAGTTGGTATAAGATAGGGCCTATGACAATTCAACCGTCTGAATTTGCCAAAATAGCTATTATTTTATATATTGCCACATATTATGAAAAAAACAGTGATAATTTAAATAATCAATGGAGTATTATTAAGCCTATTTTATTTTCAATAATTATATTTGTTCTTGTAGCTATTCAACCTGATATGGGGACCGCTTTTATCATTATATTAATTACCATGATGCTTTTTTATGCAGTTCCTATTGATAAGAAGCACCGTATGATATTTAATAAAATTTTTTTAGGAGGAATTTTGGTTGTTGCAGTAGTACTTTTAGCTACAGGAGGGAAGTTTTTAAAAGATTATCAATTAGAAAGATTTAATTTTATTGATCCTTGTGAAAGATATCAGGAAGATTCAGGCTATCAGTTATGTAATAGTTTTATTGCTTTCAAAAATGGAGGAATAAAAGGTCAAGGTATTGGCGAATCGACTCAAAAATACCTATATTTACCAGAATCATATACGGACTTCATTTTTCCAATTATTGTGGAAGAATGGGGATTAATTGTCGGAATAGTAATACTGTGCTTATATGCTTTTATCTTATTTCGTATTATTAAAATAGCTCGAAATGCCACCAATCTTAAAAATAGCTTGATCAGTTATGGTGTTTTTGCTTATTTGCTTACACATATTATTATTAATTTGATGGGTGTTATGGGACTAATTCCTCTTACAGGTGTTCCCTTACCATTTTTATCATATGGTGGAAGTTATGCCATATGTTTAATGATAGCTTTGGGATTAGTTCAAAGGGTTGCCATTGAAACGAGTAAGCAAAAAAATAAATAAATATTGTGTAAAATATATACTTTTTCTTTATTTTTTGTTATAATTAGACTGTATCATTTTAGGGAGAGTCGATATCGTGAAAAAAATATATACTGCTATTGACATTGGATCTGATACAATTAAGTTTGTTGTAGGTGAGATATTAAAAGATAAGTTAAATATTTTATCATCATATACAATAAAGTCAAAAGGAATAAGAAAAGGTTTAATTGTTGATCCGAATTTGGCCATTAATTCTATTAAAGATGGCGTTAAAGAAATAAGTAACTTACTTGGAATAAATATTAGTAAAGCAATCGTAACTGTTCCAGATTATAATTCCAAGTTTATGTTTGTTACGGGAGAAGTTAACATTGTCGACGAAGACGAATTAGTTACAACCGAGTCGGTTAACAAAGTCATTAAAGATTCTGTATATGCCAAATTAGCACAAGATTTTGAATTAATTACAGTCATTCCCTTAACTTTTATGATAGATGACAAACCTGTCGAATATCCAATTGGTAAAACGGGCAAAAAATTGGGACTAAAGGGTATCATGATATCTGCTCCTAAAAAAAATATTTATTCGGTGCTATCAATAATGGATGGTGCGGGCATTGATGTAGTGGATATTACTATATCTGGTCTTGGTGATTATTTTGCAGTAAGAAATAAAAACCTCGATAAGAAAGTCGGTGCTATAATCAATTTAGGTCATGAAACAACAAGTGTTTCAGTTTATAATCGTGGCCGACTTATGAATACTGAAACAATACAGCTAGGCGGGACTAATATTGATAAAGATTTGGCCTATATGTTTAATATAAATATATTTGATGCTAGAGTCATTAAAGAAAAATTTGCTTCCTCCCATAAAAGATTTATTGCTTTAAATGATATCTATGAAGTAAAAAATACAGCTGGTGAAGAAATAAAACTTAATCAAATTGAAGTGACAGAGATTGTGATGGGAAGATTAGCAGAAATTCTTGATTTAGCAAGGAAGCAAATCTTGCTATTGACAAAACAAAATATTTCTTATATAGTAATTACAGGTGGGCTAACAGAGATAAAGGCTTTTAAGAATTTGGTCTATGAAATTTTAGGAAAAGATGTTATAATATACAATGAAGAAACGTTAGGTGTAAGAGATAATAAATATACAACAGCAGTTGGAATGATCAAATACTTTAATGATAAAATGGAAATTAGGGGGAAGGATTATTCAATGATTGAAAAAAGAGATGAGGATTTATTAATAAATCCTAATAGTAAGAATAGAAAGGATAAAACAGTAATCACTAAGTTTTTTGAAAGCTTTATTGGTACTAAGGAGGATTGAAAATGAACAATATGTTTGGTTTGGAAATGGATCAATTAGCAAAAATTAAAGTAATCGGAATAGGTGGCGGTGGTTGTAACGCAGTAAATAGAATGATAGAGTCCGGACTTAAGGGCGTTGAATTCATAGTTGCAAATACTGATTTACAAGTTTTAAATAATTCTTTAGCACCAATTAAACTACAAATAGGAAGAGAACTGACTGATGGTTTAGGCGCTGGTGCTAATCCGGAAATAGGAAGAGAAGCTGCTTTGGAATCAAAGGCGGAAATTGAGGAAGCTATAAAAGGTGCCGATATGGTATTTATAACATGTGGTATGGGTGGTGGAACAGGAACTGGAGCTGCTCCTGTTATCGCTGAAATATCACAAGATTTGGGGGCTTTAACAGTTGGGATTGTTACCAAGCCATTTAGTTTTGAAGGAAAAAAAAGAATGACCCAAGCTATCGGTGGGCTAGACGAGTTAAAAAAACATGTTGATACTTTAATTGTAATACCAAATGATCGTCTTAGAGAGTTAATTGATAAATCAACGCCAATGCTAGAAGCATTCCGTGAAGTTGACAATGTCCTTCATCGTGGTGTGCAATCTATATCAGATTTAATAGCAGTATCAGGTTTAGTTAATCTTGATTTTGCCGATGTTAAGACGGTTATGAAAGATAGAGGAAATGCCCTTATCGGTATTGGTGTTGGATCTGGAGAAAATAGGGCGGTAGAAGCAGCAAAACAGGCTGTCTCTTCACCATTACTAGAAACTTCGATCAATGGAGCTACGGATGCTATTATTAATGTTACTGGTGGATCTTCGCTAACACTTTATGAAGTAGAAGAGGCCGCAGAAGTTATAAGAACTGCCGCTAATACTGATATAAACACTATATTTGGTGCGGTAATAAATGAAAATTTAAATGATGAAGTAATTGTTACTGTCATAGCAACTGGGTTTGAAAATCAAAGTGAACCTTTATATCATAGTTTTAATTCTACTAAACGTGAAGATATATTTCGTGAAGGAATAAATGATATTGATAACGAGTTAGATATCCCACCTTTTTTAAGAGATAGAGATAATTATTAAGAACAAGCGATTGTTCTTTTTATTAACACTTTGTAAACTTTATAGACATTTTTAATGCATATGATATAATTATAATAGGATGTGGTATGATGTTAGAACTAGATGACATCGATGGTATAGGACCTAAAACTAAAGATTTATTAAAAAAATTAAAAATTAATAATGGTTTAGAATTGCTTAAATTTTATCCCTATCGCTATGATATTATTAGAAGAAGCGATCTACAGCATTTAATGGATGGTAGTAAAATAATAGTAGATGGTATAATTGATGGACAACCCGCTATTATATATATAAATAAAAGTTTAAGAAAAATCATATTTAGAATTAATGTGAAACAGACAATTCTCAATGTAACTTTATATAATCGGATTCATATGTATCAAGATTTAAAATGTGGGAAAGCAATAACAGTAATTGGAAAATATAATAAAATTAAAAATACAATTATTGCTTCAGAAATACGTTTTAGTCTATTACCACCTAATACGAAAATAGAACCAGTTTATTATACAACCGCGGGTCTATCGAGCAAACAAATAGGAAAATTTATAAATAATGTTTTATATTCCAGATATATACCTGATAGTTTATTACCAAAATATATTGAAGAAAAATATCATTTTTTATCTATAAGTGATGCTTTATTTAATGTTCATATCCCTAAAGATATATTGAATTTACAGAAAGCCCGTCAGCGAATAAAATATGAGGAACTATTTATGTATATGTTAAAAGTTAGGTACTTAAAATATAAAATAGAAGAATCTACTAGTGCTATAGAACGCACAATTGATGATAAAAAAATAACTAAATTCATAGAAAATCTTCCATTTAAATTAACTCTCGATCAAGAAGTTGCTGTTAAAGCAATAATTTCTGATTTGAAAACAAACAAAAGGATGAATAGGTTATTACAAGGAGACGTTGGTTCTGGAAAGACAATCATAGCTTTTATTACTATTTATGTTAACTATCTTTCAAAGTATCAATCAGCTTTGATGGCTCCAACGGAAATATTGGCTCTTCAGCACTATAATGAAGCCAAGAAAATATTTTCTAATTATGAATTAAGTATTGCTCTTCTAACTTCAAGTACTACTGCAAAAGAAAAAGAGGCTATATATAACGATCTAGCAAAGGGAAAAATAGATTTAGTAATAGGTACGCAGGCCCTTATTCAAGAAAATGTTCATTATAAAAATTTGGGTCTTGTAATTACTGACGAACAGCATCGTTTTGGTGTTAATCAGCGTAATAATTTGAAAAATAAAGGTACATTTCCCGATGTTTTATCGATGTCTGCTACCCCTATCCCAAGAACTTATGCCCTTACCATTTACGGTGATATGGATATATCTTCTCTCAAAATGAAGCCAGAAGGACGTAAGGAAGTAAAAACTTGTTTTAAAAAAGAAAAAGAAATTATTGATGTTTTGAAAATGATGAAAAGGGAATTAGATAAAAAACATCAAGTGTATGTGGTAGCCCCGATGGTAGAAGATAGTGAAAATAGCGAAATAGAAAGCATTAACTCCTTAAAAATGAAAATGCACAAAGCATTTGGTAAAATATTTAATATTGATATAATACATGGCAAACTTGATAATAAAGAAAAGAAAACAATTATGAATAATTTTTCATCTGGCAAAATAGATATTCTAATTTCTACAACTGTAATTGAAGTTGGAGTTAATGTACCTAATGCAACAATGATAGTAGTATTCAATGCTAATATGTTTGGATTATCTACTCTCCATCAATTACGTGGTAGAGTTGGGAGAAGTGACATTCAAAGTTATTGCATTTTAGTTGCTAAAGAATCTGAAGAGAGATTACATATATTGGAAAAAACTACAGATGGATTTGAAATTAGTGATTATGATTTTCAGAATCGTGGCGAAGGAGATTTATTTGGAATTAGACAAAGTGGAGAGTTGGGACTAAATATGGCCAATATAAAAAAAGATTTTAAAATGCTTCAAAAAGCAAAAGAAGATGTTGACGATTTTATAGACATACTGTTTACCTCAAATGAGAACGACCAATATTCTTCTATTATGAATGAATTACGAAAAATCGAAAATTTAGATTGATTTTACACTTCTTTAAATTATTGTGTAAAATTTAAAAAAAGGTCTTGTGTTTTATTAAAAAATATATTATTATTAATATGTCATAGAGATATGACCACACGCTACGAAATAAAATGTAGGTGTGATAACCAAAACCCCCTGAAGAGACGCTACGGCGTCTCATTTTGTTTATTTATAAGGGTTTGTAAGCATTTTAAACATTGTTAGGCGAAATTTAGGCGAAAATGCTGATTTTTACATAGAAAAATGTTATAATTAAAATAGCTTAGATATCATTAGAATTATGATATCTTTTTTGTTTGGAGGTAATATTATGTCAAAACACTCAACCTGGAAAAGAGTTGATATGCATATTCATTCTAAAAAAAGTAATGAAGTTAAAGATAACGATTATAAAGGTAAAGAGTATTCAGCAAAAGAACTTTTAGATAAGTTATTAGAAGATAATATAAAGGTTGATATTTTCTCGGTAACTGATCATAATTGTATTAATGTAGAATTATATAAAGATTTGGAAACATTAATAGTTACTGATGAATACAAAGATAGAATCAACTATATTGTTGGTGTTGAATTAGATGTTTATGATACTAGTATATATACGGATGTATTTCATTGTTTGTGCTTTTTTGGAAACAACGATATAGATAATATTAAAAGTGCTATTGATTTGATGTTTGATAATAAGGAATTAAAAGAACGAAATATTCAAGAAAATTATCCTAATATTACTACCATTTTTAAAACTTTAAGTGACAAAAATATTCAGGATATTGTTTTAATTCCCCATTATAATAATAAAACAAAAGGATTACCGTCAAAAATAGCAATAGAAAATTTAAATTATTTGTGTTTTAATGCTTATGAAGATAGTAATAATATAGCTAATATTAATAAATCGTTAAATATTTATTTAAAAGCTGGTTATGATAATTTTCCTTTTGCTGTCTTTAGCGATTGTCATAATATAGAAAATTATCCTAATGAAGATAATCAAGATTTTATACCGTGCTATATATTAGGAAATTTAGATTATCCATTTAATTCTGTAAAAACTGCTTTTCAAGAACCTAGACTTAGAATAAGTTTAGATAACATAAATAATATTAGAAGTAAATTACTACCAGAAAAATATATTGAAAAAGTATTATTAAATGGAACGTATTATACATTATCTCCATATCAAAATACTATAATTGGTAAATTTGGTAGTGGGAAATCATTACTACTTCAAAAAATAAAAGAAGGAAGTTCTAGTTTAAAAAATCATGAAAAATATGATAGTTTTTATTCTCCTGAAGAAAACTTTAAATTATATGTATCAAATAATCCAGTTGATTCTATAGATGAAATATTAGCAATTAATAGTGATATAAAAAAATATGAGTTTTTACAACAAGAAGATTATTCTTTCAAAAGTTATTTAACATTAACAGAAGCTAAAAGTCTTTTTGGACGTATTAATATAAAATATGAATTTATAAAAAATAAAACTTTTGATTTTAATATTGATGAGATAGTAGATTCGTTTAAGGATGCATATGATAATATAAATTCTAATGGAGATATTAACAATTTAAATTATGAAAAAGCTTTTTCAGAAGAAGAATATTATTCAATTAATTTTAATGAATACAAAACAAACTATAATTTAATATTTACGGACTTAAATCAAAATAGACAAAATTTAGAAGGTTTAAAATCCAAAAAGGTTAGCCAAACTTCTATTTTTGATAGTAACGAATTGACAAGTATTAGTAATGTTAAAAATATAATTGATTATAAGTTGAATTCTATAAATTATTTAAATAATAGTTCGTTTGAAGAAGATATAAAACAAATTATAAGTAATTACAATAATGAATATATTAATAATAATGCAAAGCAATCCAAAAATAAGTTTGTAAATGATTTAGATGAATTGCTTAAATCAATAAAGAAACTTAATGATTCATGTAATACATTTGAATTAAAATATAATAGTAATACACATGAAAAATTTAAAGAACCTATAATAACTGATTTATATGAAAATTATAAAATTTCTGCTTCGTATATGAATTTAGAGGAATTCAAGAACCCTATAAAACAAATAATAAAAGATTCGGATAGAAAAGATAATTTCTTTAATTCTCTTATTTCAGTTATTTTTAATAAAAGTTTATTAGCTCAAAATAAAAAAATTAGTGAATTTAGAAGTGTAATAAAAAAATATTGTGAATCAATAGAAAATATTTTTGGAGAATCAAATGTAATTTATGATATTTTATATGGAAAAGAAAGTATGTTAAAAAAATCAGCTGGCGAGAAGTCATCTTTATTTATAAAATTAATTTTTGATTTGATTGAGAATGATTTAAAAAATAATAAAAATATTATTTTAATATTGGACCAACCAGAATCAAATATTGATAATGATAATATATATAAAGAAATTTCTAGTAAATTAAGAACATTGAAAATCCAATATAACAATTTTCAATCAATAATAATTACTCATAATGCTAATGTCGGAATTACAGCAGATTCAGAAAATATAATTATAGCTAAAGAAGAAGTTGACAAAGAATATAAAAAACATTTTTCTTATTCCAATGGATGTATAGAGAATACAGAATTTATTTTAGAAGTATGTAATATTTTAGAGGGTGGAAAAAAAGCAATGGAACAAAGAACGATAAAATATGGAATTAATATTATAAAGAAGGTGGATAAAAATGAATTATAAAGTTTATTATTATGAAAATGAAAACATTTGTGTTATTTCAGAACTGCTTGAAGAAAAACCAAAATTGGAAGTACTTATAACTAATGCTTCTAATCTAAAAATCAATTTAAATGAGAAAAATGTTGAAAATATATTTAGTTTTTTTAAAGAAAACACTATAAAGCAAATATTATCATCAGACCCACAAGTTATTAAAATTGATTATTCTGAAATTTCTGAATTACCATTTTTCATAGAGGATAATTTTAAAAAGTTAAAAAATTTAATTGATGAATCAGTAAATAAATGTAATGAAACAATAAAGGATTATATTGAAAAGACTTTGAATAAAGAAATAACTAATGAATAATATGAAAAAGGTTATCAAATATATGAGAATTAATGCCTATTAATTATTTATACTATAATAGTGTAAAACTATTATCTTGTAAAAAAAATAGCGAGAAAATGGTTGAAATTAGTTATTAAAAAAAGTTTGATGAACTAGTAGGCAAGTTTTTGAAAATATGTTATTATTTTATTAGATTAAAAATTGAAAAAAGAAAAATGAAATAGTAGCAACAACTCATACGTTTATAAAACTTAGTCATATACTAATATCATAATAAGTAGATACATCACAGTATCTGCTTTTTTTATGTAGAAATTCAGGAACAGTAAAGAAATTTAAAAATATTTAGTATCTCTATATTAGAGGTGATTTTATGTGGATAAAAGAAAAATTTTAATGAAAGAGGAAGAACGTGTTCAAAAGAAATATATAATAATGTATTTATCAATAGTTATTGATTTACATTATAAACATTTTAAGAATGAAGAATTTGACACATTTGAACAATATTTTAATAGTATAAGTACTATTAAATATTGTAAAAAAGAAAAGAAAGAAATTTTTAGAAAAGTAGATTCTATGTTAGAAAAAAGATATGGCTTATTTTTCGCTCATTATGATTGGAATAAACCAATTTATTTAGTAGACATAGCTAATGAAAGAAAGGAATCAATATAAAATGTTAAATCAAGTAGTATTAGTAGGTAGGTTAACAAAGGAACCTGAATTTATAGAATTAGAAAATGGTAAAAAGGTATTAAATGTATTATTAGCTGTACCAAGATCATACAAGAATGAAAATGGTGAATATGACACGGATTTTATAGATTGTGTATTGTGGGAAGCGTTAGCAGAAAATACAACAGAGTACTGTCATAAAGGGGATATGGTTGGGATAAAAGGTAGAGTTAATACAGAATATTATGAAAAGGATGAAGATAAAATAAAAATAACAAATATTATTGCAGAAAAAGTTACATTCTTATCTAACAAAAAAGAGAATTTATAAAATGAATATATATCAAAAAATAGCTATAAATATATCAAATTTTATAGATGAACTAAATAATGATGAAACCTTTAAGAAAGAAAATCCTAATATTAGTGCTAAAGAGTATGTGTCTATTCAAACTGGAATAAAAATAAAAAGGTTAAATAATATTATCAAAGGTGTTGCTAAAACACGTATATATGAGGTACACCGTATTGCAGTTGTTCTAGGAATTGAAATAACAGATTTAATTAAAGATATTGAATAATATGATTTTCATAGATATTATTGAGGTGATAAAATATGCAAAAAAGAAATGCTTTATTAACTAATTTATTGGATTCTAATATACATGAGAATAATATTAAAGTATTTTTACAAAAATTATCAGAAGAAGAATTGTTAATTCCATTTTACAATAATCATTTAATTGAATTATATACAAATAACAATGTTTATTATATTCCTTTATTTACTGACGAAGAACAAGTTATTGGAATTGAATATACTAGATTAGATAAAGTAAAATTAGACGTTGTTATAAGAGATATATATAGTTCTGGAAAATATTATGCTATAAATATTAATCCTTTTACTCATGATTTTATTTTGAATAAAAAAATAATATCCTTGTTACAAAACATATTTTATACTAAGATGCAAATAGGAACATATAATAAACGATGTCTATCGTTTGATTCGATTGACATCGTTTTTGTCATTTGGTATAATAATAATGGAGGTAGTTATGAATAAGGGAATAAGCTATAATCAATTTTATAATATACTTTTAAATTTAAGGGAAGAATTTCATAGAAGCGGTAGAATAGATGATTCGAACGCTAAATTAGATGAGGTTTTAAAAATTTTAATTACAAGTTACTCTTTAGCTAGAAGAGGAATTATATTTAATATAGAGTATGTTAGAGATTTTTCTCAAAATAAATATGGAAATCAAAATAAGATCGCGCGCTCTATAAAGGATATTTTTAGCATTGAGTCTAAAAATGATATTTTTATAAATAATGATGGTTCAAATATTTTTGGAAGTAAAGCAACATTATCATTGGATAACAACGATGATAGTTTTGCTGAATTGCTGATTTCAGAAATATCAAAAATTGATTTTAACAGTCTATTGAATGTTAAAAATGAAAATAATTTTGATATAATTAATGAGTGTTTTGGACATTTTGTTAGAGATAATTTTAGAAATAATAAGGAAGATGGTCAATATATGACTCCAGCAGAGGTATCTAAGCCTATTTCAAAAATTATAGTTCAAGATATATTTAATGATAAAAATTCAATTGAAGATTTAGAAAAAATGGAATTTAAAATATTAGATCCTACTTGTGGGGTTGGAACTCTTGCAATAGAACTAGAAAATGAAATAATCAACTATTATAAATGTGATGAATTAAAGACTAAGTTTAAAAAAGAATGTGTATTTGCACAAGATAAAGTTGAACGAATGGTTAGAATGTCAAAAATAAATTTTATGTTGTTAAATAATAATATATCTAATGCATTTATAGGTAATTCAATTATAGGTGATTCAAAAATAGATGAATTGAAAGGAAAAATAAATGTAATAATTAGTAATCCTCCTTTTGGCGCAGATTTTGAATTGAACGAATTAGATTTAACAAAATATCCGTTTATTAATTCATTAAATGGTAAATATAAAAAAATTAAATCTGAAATTTTAATATTAGACAAGAGTCTTGACTTGCTAAAAAAAGGTGGATATTTAGCTATAGTTCTTCCTGATGGGGTTTTTTCTTCAAAAGGAATATTTGCGGATTTAAGAAATTATTTGTTGGAAAATTATCAAATTAAATGGATTATTGATTTACCATCTGTTGCCTTTGCACAGGCTGGAACCAGAACAAATACTGCAATTTTATTCTTAAAAAAAGAAGCACCTAAAAATAAAAATCAAAAAATTAAAATGGTTGTTTGCGATGACATTGGTTATGATGTAAAAGAAAGAATGGGTGTTCCGGTAAAAATAGAAAAAGGAAAAAATGAATTAATAGAAATTGTGAATAAAATAAACGAAAAGAAAGACGGTATAATATCAATAAAACCTTCAATAGTTAGCATAAAGTATAATCAATTATTAAATAATATACTAAAACCAAATTTTTATAGTTCAACAAGAATGAAAATTGTAAACGATGAAGTGATGGATGAAGAAAATTCAGAATTAGTAAAATTAGAAAGCATTGTTACCACAGAAACGAAAAATAGAAAAAGTTATTTTAGTGATGATTCAATAAAACATGTTAGTATATTACATATTGATGATGATGGTGTAATTAATTTTAAAGAAGTTGAATCTTTTTCTCCTATTTCAAAAGGACGTGAAATTTTTGAGGGCGATATATTATTTTCAAAAATAAATCCAAGAATATCAAGAGTATGTATCGTTCCTAAAAGTAAATATAAGTTAGTTTGTTCAAATGAGTTTGAGATACTGAGAGCAAAAAATGAATTATATACTGAACTAATTTGCCGTTTATTAAAAATGGATTTGGTGAAAAATCAAATTGAAAGTTTAGCCTCTGGAACTTCATCATCTCATAATCGTATCAAAACTGAACAGCTTTTAGATTTGTTGGTTCCTGCTCCTGATAAATGTTATTCTAATTTAATGGAAGACATAAAAAAAGTCAAAGACTCATTAAATAAAATATATGAATCTAAGACAAATATTATTTCGCTTGATAAAAAATTAAATAACTTGTTTAATAAAAATCAACAATAAATCCATTCTCTGTTTGTAGGGCTTGAAAAATCAGTTTACTTGATTGATTATTTTCAAGTTCTATTTTTATTGCAGGAAAACCATTAGTTCTATTATTCCCGTGTCTTGCAAAATTATCATTTGTTTTATTTCGTGGTGGAAAAAGTTGAAAATTAACAGATTCTTGTGAATTATTTGCAAATTTTACATATCCTTTTTTGTTCATCCATTCTATGTATCTATCTGAAAGTTGTGTATGTTTAGTTATATCTGTTTGCCATATTCTTATTCTTATTTTATTATTGGGGTTCAAATCAACGGATAATAAATATAGGGAATTATAATTTAAAAATCTTTCCATTATTGCTGGGGTAACAGCTGTAAAGTTCCATCTTGGCGCTATTGCGCCTTTTTTGTCTAGAGAATCTAAGAAATTGGCGGCTTTAACCTCTGAACCATCAAATAAATCGTCTCCTTTACCACGCATTCCTTGACCAGGAATTTGGGTTCTTAAAGAAACTAAGTGTTGCGCTATATATCCAGTATCAATTTGTGAAGATTGTGCAGTAATTGTTCCCCATTTATTTAGCTTTGATCTTTGTACAATTATTTGTTCGTCTAGTAAATTTTTACACAATTCTTTTCTCTGTTCTTCTGATAGTAAATTTAGTATAAATTTTGATATCATAACTTTATTTTCTACACTATATTCGTATTTTGCAATATTAATATATATTTCATCAAAAATATAACTTAAAGGTTTGTGTTGTTTTATTCCTTCATTATATATAGTTAATATTTTTTCTTCAATAGGTTTAAAGTCTAAATCTTTCATAAAATACACCTCGATTTAATTATAACATAAATTTATACAAATTTATCATTATATAAAATAAAAGAAATGGTTGTTTTTACATTTAAATTGTGGTATCTTCATCATCAAAATTAAAGGGATTATAGCAATTGTTTTTATATATTTAAGAATTAACCTTTGATTTTATATTTGAGGAGAGTGAGTTTAAATGATTTATGGTTATGCTAGGTGTAGTACCAATGAAAATATGCAGGATATTTCAAGACAATTTAGAGAATTAGAAAAATTAGGAGTAGATAAAGAAAATATATTTGCTGAATATGAAAGTGGAATGAAGACTGACAGGATTCAATTAAACAAATTGTTAAATATTGTTTCAAAAGGAGATACAATAATTTCAACTGAAGCAAGCCGTATTAGTAGGTCAATTAAACAGTTATTAGAAATTTTGGAATTAGCAAAAGATAAACAAATAAAACTTATATTAGGGAGTTTTGTGGTGGATTTTACTAACGCCATTCCTGATCCAATGACATTAGCAACTGTTCAAATAATGGCTGTTTTCTCAGAACTTGAAAGAAATATAATTAGTGAACGAGTAAAAAGTGGAATGGAAAATGCAAGAGCAAAAGGAAAGCAAATAGGAAGAAAAATTGTTACAAAAGAAAATATACCAGAAAAGTTTTTAAAATATTATCAACTTTATAAAGAAGGTAGAATAACAAAAGTAATGTTATCAGAATTTTCTAAAATAAGTTATCCAACTTGTCTTAAATATTGTAAAATGCTTGAATGTGATAAAACGATAGATTAGCTTCTATCGTTTTCCTTTTTTGTTAGTTTTTCTCTTTCTTGATGTGTAAATATTATTTTTAATAAGATATCTTCTAGTTGCACTTTCACTTTTTGTAATATTATATAATTTTTTTATTCTTTCACTAGCTTCTTTATAACTATATGGTGGAGTTTCTTTAAATTCATTAATTAAATCAGATTTTATGTTTTCTAATTCAGAAACTTTGTAAACAACATTGCCAATTATACCATTCATATCTCTTTTACAATATGCTTCTAAATATTTTATAATTGTTCCTTTGCTCAAGTTAGTTTCATTCATAATTTCTTTGATGCTTTTGCCATTTGACCTGAGTAAAACAACTTTTGCTTTTGTCTTTTTCTTTAAATTATGACGAAAATTTTTTTCTGATGATATGAATTCTAATTTCTCTTTTCGTTTTCTATCTAATTTAATTCTAAACTTTGTCATAATTTACTCCTCCAAAAATATATCTTTTTATAATTTTAAATCAAAAATTAAAAAAGTTCAATAATTACGCACGAAAGCATTTAAAAAAGTTTGTTTAATAGTGAAAAAAGCCTTATAAATAAAGGACTTTTAAGACCTTTGCTGGTTTTCTCATAAACAATATCAGCAAGGAGGTAATAAATATGAAGACATAAAATATTTTATAAAAGCTAATGAAAGGAGGAAATATGGAAAAGAGTAAAGAGTTAAAAAAATTGATATCAGGTATAAATAAATCTGAAGAAGAAAAACATCAAGTAATCCCTACAGATATTAAATCTTTAGATTATATACTTGGTGGAGGTATTGAACTTGGAAGTAAAGTTCAAATTGTTGCTGAATCTTCTACAGGTAAAAGTACAATTGCTCTTAATATTTGTAGAAACTTTTGTGAGAAAAATTTTAATGTGTTATATATTGATACTGAAAATTCTATTACAAAAGATTTACTTAAATCAACAAATTGTGAGCAATATTGCAATAATGAAGAAGACACTGATTATGGAGATTTATTGTTAGTAAAGGAAAGTGAATTTAAACAAGTTAGTAAAATATTAGATAATTGTTTAAAAACAAAACACTTTCATTTAGTTATAATTGATAGCTTAGCAAATTTAGTTAATGAATGTTATACAGATATAGATGGCAAAAAGAAAACTAAATCTGAAGTTAAAGATTTAACTAATAATAATACTAATTATGAATCAAGACCATTAAATTTATTTATAAATAAGTATTCTTCATTAGCAAAAGAATACAATGTTGGAATGATTTATATAAATCAATATCGTAATAAAGTTGATCCTACAAAAGGAACAATACTTAAAGAATTTGGTATTAAAAGTGTAAGGTACAACAGTGATATTATTATAAAAATCAAGAAAGATAAAGAAGAATATATACTTGATGAAAATAACATAATGATAGAAAATTCTTCTAAATCTTTACTTCCTACTGAATATTCTAAATTAGTATTTATAGTAGAAAAGAGCAACAAATTGTTAACCAATATAACTGCAGAAACTTATATAAAGTATGGTTATGGTGTTGATGAAACACTAGATAAGATAACTAGTTTAATACGAGAAAAAACTATTCCATGTACTAATGGTTGGTATGAAATAAATTTAAATAATTCTACTAATAGAGTTCAAGGGATGAAAGAGCTTATTAAACTTATTTACATGAATTTAGATGAATTTAATCAAAAATATTTTAATCAAACGTTCAATGAAGATACAACTGCAGGTATAAAAGTATATGGTTGGGATGACGAAGATTAATTAAAAGAGCCAGACTTAATTGTTGTATTGTCCAAGCAGTACCTATGGCCATAAAACTTGGAAGAATAATAGTAGTAAAACCATAAATAATAAAGTTACTTACTACTTTATTAAAAACATCTTCAAAAGAGTGAAAAAGAGTTTCGGAGAAGAGCATTCTTTAACCGGTTAAGTAGTTAATAATACCTGACCGGTTATGAATGAATTAGGAGGCTAAAAATGATATATGGATACTTTTATATCAATGTATATAAGAATCCAAATATACAATGGATTAATGTTAATCATATGATTGATATTACAAAAGATTATTTTTACAAAACACATAATGTTGATAGGATAATTTATGACTATAAGTCGAAACCATCAAATCAAAATTATCAAAAATTTTTAGAAATGATTTTAGGAATGTTGAATGCTACGGATACCCTAGTAGTTCGAAGTGTATTTCAACTAGGAAATACTAAGGCAAAAATATATGAAACATTAAGTATTATGAGAACAAAACAGGTTAAGTTAATGATTAACAAATGGGAAGTAGATATTTCCAATACATTAAAAAAGGTAAAGGAACTATCTGTAGAAGATTTAGCAATTTATGAAAATCAACATTTAATAAAGAATAATGATTTTGATTATTATGTTGAAAAGAACACTTATCAAAAATTATCAGGATATGTGTTGAATGAGAACTACATTAGTAATGAAATAAAAAAATATATTACTAGTTGTAACAGAGCGTAAAAAGAAAGAGGTATTAAAATATGGAACAAATAAAAGAAAATAATATTAATAAAACTGAAACATTTAAAGAAGATTCAATAATATGCAAATTGAATGAAATAAAGAGAATTAATAGAAAAGGTAAGAGGTTATTATTAGAGTGTGTAAACTTAAAATATAATTATGATATAACTTGGAATAATATGTATTTACAGAAAGGACCGTTTGTTTTTAATGGAAATATTAATTATCAAAAGTTTACTGATGACTATTTTAGCGCGGTTACTGTGCTAGGGGATGTTATTAATAAAGGTATTTATTTATATGACTACAAAGATATAGAAAACAATGATTCTTTTAATCTGATTTTAGGGGAATGCCTAGCCAATTATTTTGCATTGTTTGGAGAGTATGACCATTTGTTGTGTAATATACAAGACTTTATAGATGGTGGATATGCTGTCGAAGGTTATGACAAACTTATTGAAGTGAGAGAAGCAATGAATAATATTATTGCAGCAATAAACTTATCTACCTGGAAAAATCTATCGTGTTGTCAAAGTTTAAAGTATTGACCTACTAATAGAATTTGAAATAGTTCAATATCAGGTATATAAGAAAATAAATTAAGGTTATTATAGTATTAAAAAGGAGGATATTATGAGTTATAAAGAAATAATAAATGTAATACAAAAACCATGGATAGATGTAGAAGGAATAATGAAAATTGCTCAATGTGGAAAATATAGTGCAACTAGAATTAGAAGTGAAATAGAAGAACAAATTATAGCAAGTGGCAAGAAAATTCCTTCTTCTTGTAGAAAGCGAGTTCCTACAAAACTTCTTTTAGATTATTTAGGTTTAAATGAAGATTATATCTATTCAATGGCAAGTAGAATGGCTTAGATATGGCAGTTAGACAAGTAAATGAAAAAGAATGGACCAAAGATGGTCGTAAATGGATATATGAGACTAGATATAATGGAAAAACCTATAAATCAAAGAAGTATTTAACTAAGAAAGAAGCATTAAAAGCTGAACGTGATTTTCTAAATGAAATGGAAGAAAAACATAATCCAATAGAAATGACATTAGGTGGATTATTTGAAGAACATTATAATTACCAAAAGGATAAGGTGAAATATACCACCTTATCCAACTATGGTAAGAAACTTAAACATTTTGACTCATTAAAAAAAATTAAAATTGCTGATTTAAATATTGACCACATCGAGAAATGGAAAAGAGAGATTAATGATAAAGAACTAGCAACAAGAACTAAGAATGATTTGTTTAAATATTTAAAGAGTGTATTAAATTATGGTACTAAGTGGCATGACTTTAATTTTGCTTCAATGTATAATAAGATGACTAATTTTAATGACCCTAATGAATTACCAAAGGAAATGGAATTTTATACTTATGAAGAGTTTAAAAAGTTTATAAGTGTAGAAGAAGATATTAAATGGATATGCTTATTTAAAGTATTGTATTACTGTGGACTTCGTAGAGGGGAACTAAGAGGATTAACTTGGAAGAATATAGATTTTGAAAAGAGAACTCTATCAATTGTCCAAAATGTAGTTAATGTAAGTGGAGACCATGGATATTGGCAAATTACAACTCCTAAAACTAGAACTAGTACAAGAACTATTCCTATACCTTCAAAAGTTTGTGATGACTTAATTGAATATAAAAAGGAATGTAAAAAGTATTATGGTTTTAATGAAAAGTGGTTTGTATTTGGTGATGTTAATCCATTACATCCTGATGTATTAAGAAGAAAGAAAAATGAAAACGCTGAAAAAGCAGGAGTTAAACAAATTCGGATTCATGATTTTAGGCATTCGTGTGCTTCATTATTAATTAATAATGGTGCTAATGTTACTATGGTAGCTAAATACTTAGGGCATGCTAAAATAGATGAAACTCTAAATACCTATTCTCATATATTTCAAAACAAACTTGATGAGGTAGTAAACACAATTAATAATTTAAACGAGCAATAAATGTTGCTCGTTTTGTGTTATAATATAATTGATTAATTACTTGGGGAATGATTATTATGAAAAATAAATTACTTGAATCATCATATCATGCTTTACAAGAGGCAAATAGGTGGAAACACATAGCTAAGAGTATTGATAATAAAAACAATTTATGTAGAGAATATGGTGTTATTTTGTCATATGCATCAGAATTGTATTTAAAATGCATTCTTATGTTTAATGGTATTAAATGTACTGGGCATAATTTATATGATTTATATAACCAATTACCAAATAACATAAAAGATATTTTTAAGTCTAAATATAATTTAGATACTATAATAAAAAAAGATTTCTTTACAGAGGAACTGGTTGAGACATATACAGGGTTTGAAGAAGGAATAAAATTAGTTTCATATGACTTTGTTGATTTAAGATATATTTATGAAAAATATGATATGGGAAAAACTGTATATGTAGCAAATGAGGTTCATTTAGAAATAAATAATATTTTAGAAGAATACTCAAGAAGTTTAACATTTAACTGGGATGATTAAGTAAGGGTGATTTAACTATGAGCAGATGGGAAGGACCAATAGATTTTGAAAAATATTATGGTGAAAGAAAATATAAAGAAATACAAACACAATTAGCAAAAAAAGATTATTCCAAAAAAGAAAAATTGCAAATGTCTATGGATATGATAAAACTTATTCAAGAAAAAGATTTTAATTTATATCATGATTTTATGGACTACATTTCTGAAAATGAACCTGATTGGTTTAATATGTTAACATTTGATAGAAAAGAAAATAAGTTTATTTTGGAATATATTAAATCTAAAACAATATCAAAATATAGATAAAAGAAAGGGAGGTGTATATTTATGGTTAATATACCAACACCATGTAAAAGTGAAGTAAAAAAATATTTGGATAAATGGGATTCTTTAGAAAACTATGTGTTACAAGAAAATAGTTTAGACAAATTATTTTTTAAAACTTATCCAAACAATGATGATATTAATGATATATTAATAAAAGCTAGTTCATTAAATGACTTTTATAGTACAAACATATTTTCAATTTTTTCAGTAGCAAAACATATACATAGTTTAAATATTGATGAAAGATTGAAAAAACATGATGAGTCTTTAGTAAATGATATTGCTAATATAGAAATTAGTGGTAAAAAAATCACATTTTATTCTTTTGCTACTAAATATTGTAGTCATCATGATCCTGTTAATTTTCCGATATATGATAGTTATGTAGAAAAAATATTAGTTCATTTTAATAAAAAAGATAATTTCTCTAAATTTACAAAAAAGGATTTGAAAGATTATGCTAAATTCAAAAAGGTATTAATAGATTTTAAAAAATATTATGGTATAGATGAATATAATTTAAAAGATATTGATAGGTATATATGGCAATTAGGCAAAGAATATTATCCTAATAAATATAAATAAAATTAATAATATGTTTAGGCGAAATCCTAGGCGAAAATCTAGGCGAAAAAGTATCTAAAAAGTGGTGAAAAACACCATTTTTTAATTTTCTCAAAACTTTATAAAACCTTTATAAATCAAGGATTTCTTATTTTGTTTATACTTATAGAAAGTAGCCCCCTGAAGGAGCCGAAAGGCTCCACTTTTTGTTTGTTTATAAGAGTTTGTGCTTTGCTAAAAAGACTTTAAGTAATATTTTTATATAAAAAGGATGGTAAGCTACAGATAACTTACACACTTTTATTATTGACAAACTCGAATTACCAATATTTGTTATTAATTACATTCTGATTTCAGCATTTAATGGTAGTACAAATTTTTTATCCTTAACAAAAATTAAAGATGAAATGAATAATTGTAATTCTAAAACTTTAGGTCATGGTCATGAAAAAACATTTGTATTGATGGTGTATCTATTTCATATAAGTGTGGGGATACTAATTCTTGTGCTAAATATAAAACAAATGGTATTGTTGGAAAGGCAACAACATTTTTATTAACTTTTAAGATTTTGTCATTAAAGTCAATATCAATCCAAGTAAGTCCACAAAGGTCTCCACGTCGAAGACCACAATCATAAAATGTTTCATATATAGTTTTATAGAGTATATCTTCTTCTGATATTGAATTCATCATAAGGGAAGAATAAGATTTCTCTTAATTACTTTTTAGTCTTTTTTGTAAAGTGACAATATTTACTGGTTAAAATTCTAAATTATTGTTGTATAATTATTATAGGTGGTTATCATTATGAATAAAAAAGAACTTTTAAAAAGGACTGATGACATTATTTAAAGGAGAATAATATTTAACCATCTGAATTAGATAAAGTACGTCAATGTCAAAAATATACTAAAAATTTTGTTGATGACTTATTGCTTAATATTAAAATAAAAAAATATAGACCATCTTCTGAAATAAGAAAGTAGGGGTAATATGAATAATTTAAATAATGGAAGTGTTGTTGATTTTAGTCAAATTTATGATTATCAAAAAGCAGCTAAAGATTTTGCTGAAGGAAATAAAGAGTTAGAACGGTTGTTATTAAACTGTTTTAGTAAAGGGATTAAAACTACTGCCTGTTGCGGAGGACATGAAGATAAAAATAGAAAGCCTTATATTTCATTTTCATACTCTTCTGAAAATGAACAATTGATTTATGCAATAATATCTAAATTAAAAGATAGTGGATTCAATTTTAGATATAATAAGCTTTCAAGCGGAAAGTCTTTCTTTAGTGTAGAAGAAGATTCGTCATTTGATTTTAGTAAAGTATCTACATTATTTAATGCTATAAATAATATTATTAATTCTTTTGATATTGAAAAAGACTCTTATGCAGAACTTCCTAGAGATTTACAAATATATAGTTTTATCATTAAGACTTCTGAAAATGATGAATTTTTAAGGACAGGCGGAACATCAGATTATTTTCAAATGTGTTATAGAAAGGTTCCTGATGGATATGAATACGCAATGTTCACAACTGATCCATACTATAATAGTGTTGCAGAAAAAGCAGGTTTTACAAAACTTTCAATGATGGGAATGTTTCCTGGTTATAATTTGAAAGTTCCTAATCGAGAAATGGCTATTCAGAGGTTAAACAAAATAGGAACAAATATTCAATCCTTTTGGCATAAACAAGCAGGAGCATCAAATCTCCAACAATTACCACTATCAAAACATGATGAGTTAGAAATTGAATTTGAATATGATGATGGAACAAGAAGCAATCCATTTATAAACCGTTTAAGAGTTAATTTTGGTGATAGTATTGAAATTGTTGCGAGAAAACTTATAGCATGTAGAGAAAAAGGAATAAATGCTTTTGCCATCTTTAACGGCATTGAAGTAAATAATTATGGAAATAATGATTTATATCAAATAATTGGAGAGTACAATCAAAGCAGAAATAAAAGTGGAGGTAAAAAGCGGTGATTTTAGACGACTTGATATGATATGTCAAAGAGAAGATAACTACTTTAGAACAAGATCATATACCGAAGGGGAAAAAAGAAAAGCTATAGAACGTCAAAAACTAATAAAAGGTATGCAACAAGCATATTTAGATAATTTAGAAAGTAGCGTTTTAGTTGGAGATACAGATCCAAATACTATTGTTCAAACTTCACAAGCAATTGAACAATTGAATGGATTAGGGCAAATCAACAGTTAATAGAAGTATTAGGACAAAATTCAACCGATCAAAATAAAGCATATGAACACTTTATTCGTATGCGTACTACCCAAAGACAGCAAGATTAGTTAATTAGACAACAATAAAACGAAGATTTTATATATGAAGATGTCTATAATATTCAAAAAGAATTAATAACAATTTTTACTGCAATTTCTTCGAAAAATATATAACTTTCTAACCAACCATTCAATCGCCAAAACAGAAGATTTTCATTTTAAAGTAGTAAACTTATTTAAACTGTTATAAATTAAGAGCTTTTAAAAATTAATGATTTGCTAATATAAAAAATAAGAGAGTACGTGATATTTATTAGTTTGCTCCTCTGAAAGTCGGTACGACTCAATATGCCGACTACTTTTTTAATAAATATAATGATTTGCAAAGATTTGCTTGTTTTAAAATATACTGTTGGGTGGCAAATAGGTAGCATTTCCCCTTGTTTTTATATTGAATGTTGAGTTATAATACATATGTTACAAATTTTAAAGGAGATACCAATTTAGTATAATTAAGTTGAAAGACAAAAATTATACAGGAAGAGTGGTATCTATGAAAATTATAACGGAAGAAATAAGATTTAGGAAGAGATTATGTGAGTTTACTTTAAGAAATAGAGAATCCGTTGACAAGAATTTTTAAATTGCTATAATGAATTAAAAGAAACTATCATTTTGATGATTCTATATAGAAGACAAAAGTTACTATTTATACAATTTTTTTGAAAGCCTTGAAGTATAAAGTTCAAGATGAAGTTCGAAGATGTAAAATTTGTCATTTGACTTGAACAACGTCATACTAAAAATTTTTAGTTGTGTTAAAGAAAACAGAATATAAATTCAATTTTATAACAAATAGAAAGGATTTTTATGAGAAATTTAAGCAATAAAAGTGTTGTCGATTTTGACCAAATACAAAATTACGAGCAGGCAGCAAAAGATTTTGCTGAAGGAAATTATGAATTAGAAGAATTACTGTTAAGCTGTTTTAACAAAAGAATAAAAACTATTGCCTGTTGTAGTGGACATGAAGATAGGAGATTAAGGCCGTATATTGCTTTTTCATATTCCAATGAAAATGTACCATACATTTACGCCTTAATTTCTAGATTGAAAGATCATGGATTTAACTTTAGATATAATAAAGGATCTAACGGAGAATCATTTTTTAGTATTGAGGAAAGACAAGCATTTTCTTTTGATAAACCCTCAACCTTATTTAGGGCAGTAAATGATGTAATAAATTCTTTTGATCAAGAAAAAAACTACTATGGAGAATTACCCAAAGATTTACAGACATTTCTCGAAGTTATTCAAAAAGCCGAAATTGATATATTTTTAAAAGCTAGTAGAATATCAGGCTATTTTCAAATGTGCTATAAAAAGAAGACGATGGATTGTTATGAATATTCGATTATTACAAGTAATAAATATTATAATAAAGCTGCTGAAAGGGGAGGCTTTGTAAAGATATTGGAAAAAGGTGCATTTTACAGTAGCCTCACTCTAAAAGTTGCTAGCCGTGAAATGGCAGTTAGTGGTTTAAATAAGTTAAATGATAGTATAACTATTTTTTCTAAAAATATAAATGAAAGAACAAACAGCAATCCCCTTAATAATAGTATTGATCTACAGCAAGTATCTATAAAACGAAAGAGATAAGAGATCAAATAAGAAATTAGAACTATCTAAAGAGCTAAATAATTTCTCTTTTATATAAATATTTAAAATTTGCCAGCTCCTTATAATATGCGTTCTTGTGATATAAAGTTGATAACTTAATTGATTTATAACCTAATAAATTCAGATCGTTTAGAAAGAATGGCATTTGATTTTTAATGCCTATCTCTTCTATTTTTTAGGAAATAAATAACTTTTATTAACAGTATGACTAAACATAATATAATTATTAATGAAATGTGGTGATAATTTTGAAAACAATAATGATTATTGAAGACGAAAAAACAATTAGAAATGAATTAAAAGAGCTTTTAGAGGCATCGGGGTATAGAGTGATAGTATTAGATAAATTTGATAATGTTTTAGAAGATATCTTAAACAGTAAATTTGATTTATTGTTACTAGATATAAATTTGCCTAGAATAAATGGTGAATTTCTTTTAAAAGAGATACGAAAAAAATCAAATGTTCCGATTATTATGGTAACAAGTAAGGTGGGAGAAACAGATGAAGTTTTATCTATAAGTTATGGTGCGGATGACTATATTACCAAACCATATAATCCTACGATTCTTCTACTTAGAATTGCTAATATTTTTAAAAGAATGGAAAAAAGTTCGGACTTTCTTACTTATGATAATGTCAAAGTTTACCAAAATAAAGGTATCCTAATCCAAGACGATGAGATATTAGATTTAACAAAGAACGAAATGATTATCTTTTCTTATTTACTAAATAATCGTGGTAATATTGTATCGCGTGATGAACTTATGACGGAACTCTGGAATAATGAAGAATATATAAATGAAAATGCTCTAACCGTTAATATAAGTAGATTAAGGGCAAAATTAGAGTCGTTTGGAATAGAAAAGGCAATTGAGACTAGAAAGGGTCAAGGATATAAATTATTATGAAATTTAGTAAGTATATTTTTGATAAATGGCTGGAAATATTAATTATTTTATGTGGAACTTTTCTTATTTTAATGATGCTTTTTGCTTTTAAAGTAGCAAAAGAAGTTATTGTTGGCATTTCGATAGTCTTTTTCCTGATTTTTATTGCTATTATATTAACCGATTATTTTAAGCGAAGAAAGTTTTATACTAATTTAATTAATAATGTAGATAGACTTGATAAAAAATATCTTGTTCTAGAAATGCTGAATGAACCTTCTTTTTATGATGGTAAAGTTCTTTATCAAGTATTATATGAAATTAATAAATCAATGAATGAAAATGTTAAAGATTTAGAAATTAGTCTAACAGATTTTAAGGAATATATAGAACTTTGGATACATGAGATTAAATTACCTATTGCTAGTTTAATGTTAATGAATCATAATCAAAAGAGCAAACTAGATAAAAAGTATGAAGAGCAAATAAAAAGAATAGATGATTATGTAGATCAAATTCTCTATTTCGTTAGGTCTGAAAATGCCGAAAAAGATTATTTAATTAAAGATATCAGTTTAAAAAAAGTAATTAATTCTGTCGCCATGAAAAATAAAAATGATCTTTTGGAAAAAAGAATTAATTTTGAAGTAAAACTAGATGATATTAAAGTTTTAACAGACGCTAAATGGTTAGAATTTATTGTAAATCAAATTGTTAGTAATAGTATGAAATATATAAGAAAAGATGTGGATAATATTATTAGAATTTCAGTAGAAGAATCTATAAAACAAATAGATTTAATTATTTATGATAATGGTATAGGAATACCAGAAAAAGATATTAGAAGAGTGTTTGAGAAAACCTTTACTGGTGAAAATGGGAGAACTACATCTAAATCTACTGGAATGGGATTATATATTGTAAAAAAATTATGTGAAAAGTTAGGCCATAAAATAACTATTAAATCTAAAGTTAATGAATATACTAAAATTATCATAACTTTTTCAAAAAATGATTTTTATAAAATAGAGGATTAACTGAAATTTTAATGTTACGAATTTGTAATGTTTTGTAATATTAGAACAACGACAAAATCCTTTTTTTATCATAAAATGGGTGCAGAAAGGAGAAATATTATGGAAAATATTTTAAAGATTGATAAGGTGGAAAAATATTACGGAAGTCGATCTAGCCTTACAAAAGCAATTGATAATATCTCTTTTGAGGTAGATAGAGGAGAATTTGTTGCGATAATGGGGGCAAGTGGTTCCGGAAAAACGACTCTTTTAAATTGTATTTCTACGATTGATAAAGTAACTTCTGGGCACATCTTTGTCGGTGGTGATGATATTACTAAATTAAAAGGGAATAGGTTAAATAAATTTAGAAGAGAGGAACTAGGTTTTATTTTTCAAGACTTTAATTTACTTGATACTTTAACAGCCTATGAAAACATTGCTCTGGCATTATCTATTCAAAATGTAAGTGCCGATGAAATTGAAAGGAGAATAGATAAAGTTACTAAAGAACTAGCTATTAAAGATGTTTTAAAAAAATATCCATATCAAATGAGTGGCGGACAAAAGCAAAGAGTTGCTTCTGCTAGAGCCATTGTTACCAATCCTAAACTGGTTCTTGCAGATGAACCAACTGGAGCATTAGACTCTAAATCTGCTAAAATGCTTCTTGAAAGGTTTACTTATTTAAATAAAGAGTTAGAAGCAACTATTTTAATGGTTACTCACGATGCTTTTACAGCTAGTTATGCAACTCGTGTAATATTTATTAAAGATGGTAAAATCTTTAGTGAGTTACATAGAGGAAATGATTCCCGAAAAGAATTTTTTGATAAAATTATTGATGTTGTAACCCTTTTAGGTGGGGATTTGAATGATGCTATTTAAATTATCTATAAAAAATATTGCTAAAAGTATCAAAGATTATGCTATCTATTTTTTTACTTTAATATTAGGTGTGGCAATATTTTATATATTTAATGCGATAGATAGTCAAACAGTCATGATGCAAGTATCCGCATCCACACATGATATTATTGACCTCATGACTAATATGCTTTCCGGAGTAAGCGTATTTGTCGCTTGTGTATTAGGATTTTTAATTATATATGCCAATAGATTTTTGATGAAAAGAAGAAATAAAGAGTTTGGTATATATTTAACACTTGGAATGAGTAAAAGAAAAATATCTTTAATATTATTTTTTGAAACTTTAATAGTTGGTTGTATATCTCTTCTAGTGGGACTTGTTCTAGGTACAGGATTATCACAACTTATGAGTTTACTTGTTGCTAATATGTTTGAAGCAAAGATGACAGACTTTAAGTTTATATTTTCATCAGCGGCTTGTATAAAAACACTTATTTATTTTGGCATTATGTATATATTGGTTATGATTTTTAATACATATAATGTAAGTCGTTGTAAATTAATTGATTTATTAAATGCTAATAAGAAATCCGAAAAAGTAAAATTAAAAAATTCTTGGCTTTGTATAATGGTATTTATTATTTCGACTTGTGTACTAGGATATGCTTATTGGTGTGTAACTGTTGGTGTAGTCGAGTTGCAAACAGCCAATAAAATACTAATTCCCATTGCTTTAGGATTTATTTCGACTTTCTTTATATTTTGGTCTTTATCAGGATTATTGCTTAAAATATTTATGAGTATGAAAAATGTTTATTACAAAGGCTTGAATAGTTTTACCTTAAGACAATTTAGTAGCAAGATTAATACGACAGTATTTTCGATGACAATTATTTGTATTATGCTTTTCTTTACCATTTGTGTATTATCAAGTGCTATTTCGATTAGAAACTCTATGACTACTAATTTAAAAACTATGGCTCCGGTAGACATACAATTTGATAAAAAACTGGATTTAGCAATCGATTCTGGTTATTCTTTAGATGTTATAGAAGATTCTAGAGTATCAATTAGAGAGTCGTTGAATAGATTAGGTTTTGACATAGATAAGTATCTCAAAGATATAATTGAGTTTAATTTATATGCAAGTAACGATATTTTAGTTAAAAATACTTTAGGTGATGCTTATCAAAATTTAGCGGAACAATTTTCGTATTTAGACTATGATGCTGCTGAAACATTTATTAGGGAAAGTGATTATAACAAACTTGCTAGATTGTATAATTTAGAGCCAATACATTTGGAAAATGATGAATATGTTATAGTTGCTGATTTTGAATCTTGGGTTAATATTAGAAATGAGGGATTAAAAAGAAAAACATCAATTACTATCAATGGTATAACTTTGACTCCGAAATATGATGAGTGTATTAATGGTTTTGTTTATATGACAAGTAGTCATGTTAATACGGGGATATTTATTGTACCAGATGATATCCTTAATAATTCATTAAGAGAAATTGGAATTTTAGTGGCTAATTATAGCGCTAATACAGATAAAGAAAAGCAAGAAATTGAAGATATAATTATGGAATTAAATAATAATTCTTATGCTGCAAATACAAATATAGATGCAAGTACAAGATTATCTTTATATGAAGGTAGTATTGGACTGGGAGCAATGATTACATTTATTGGGTTATATTTAGGAATTATATTCTTAATTGCAAGTGCAGCCATTTTAGCTTTAAAAGAATTATCTGAATCTACTGATAATAAAGAAAGGTTTAGAATGTTAAGAAGAATAGGTACAGATGAAAAAATGCTTAATAGAGCCTTGTTTAGACAGATTGGAATATTTTTCTTATTTCCATTAATGCTTGCTCTTGTTCATTCAATATTTGGAATTAAATTCTGTTCGTATCTTTTGGAAACTTTTGGCAATAAAGAATTGCTTAAATCTATTATTGTGACTGCTGGAATTATCGTATTCGTTTATGGAGGATATTTCTTAATAACATATCTATGTAGTCAGAATATTATAAAGGAAAAATAAGCAATATTGTTACTATATAAAAGGATATTAATTTAATATGAGTTATTTAGAGACAATAAAGACAGCAATCATTATTTTTCCAACGGTAGCTTTTCTCTTTACTATTCCTTTTATCTTACATCAATATCACAAGTACGGATCAATTAACAAGTTTAGAGTATGCATTATTTATTCATTTATTTTATATTTAATAACAATTTATTTTTTAGTGATATTACCCCTTCCTAGTATTGAAGAAGTCACTAATATGACAGGGAGAACTATACAATTAATACCATTTTCCTTTATTAAAGATATTGCCAGAGAAACTAATTTTGATATATTAGATTTATCCACGTATATTTCTACTATATCTCATCCGAGTGTATATACAATGTTATTTAATATTGTAATGACTGTACCATTTGGTATGTATTTAAGGTATTATTATAAATGTGATTTAAAAAAGACTTTTCTTCTTACCTTAACTCTTTCCTTATTCTTTGAATTAACACAACTTTCTGGCTTATATGGAATATATCCAAGACCCTATAGATTATGTGATGTCGATGATTTGATAACCAATACTTTAGGTGGAATAGTAGGCTATTTCATGATGGGAGTAGTAGGTAATTTTTTACCATCAAGAGAAAAAATTGATGAAGATACATTAGAAGAAGGCAAGAAGGTATCTGGATTACGAAGAATTACATTATTCTGTTTAGATATTTTTGGATATTTATTTTTATCAATTATCATATCATTATTTTCTGGGGTTACATTTATGATGATAGTGGTATTTATTATTTATTATGCCGTTATACCTTATTTTTGGAATGGTAAAACACTAGCGGGAAATTTCTTAAATGTCAAGATGCATTTCCCTAATATGTTGTTCATAAGACTAATTATTAAAGCAATTTTTAATTATTTATATTACATTATACTTCCAGTATGTATTCTAGCTATTGGAATGATAATTGTTAATAACATAAATATATCAGTCATAGGGTCGCTTTGGGTATATAATGTATGTTTTATAATTATAATTATATTTAATTTTATAAATATAATATTACTTTTAAAAAATGGAACAATCTATTATGATCGAATACTTAAAATAACATATATAAGTACAATAGATGAAAAAGATAGGAGGAAAAAAGATGGAAAATGTTAAAGGTAAAATATTTACTGGTATTGCAATAGTTATCGTAGTTTTAGTTTTATGTATAGTTTATTGGCTATTATTTTATCAAAATTCTACTTACTATACTAAAATAGATAATACCAAAGTAGAAGTATTAAGTTCTTCGGAAATGAAATATCAATATACATTAGATGCTTATGATGAAAATGGTAAAATAAAGAAGATAGTGTTTAAAACGCGCCGCGAATTAAAAGATGGAGCATACCTTCTTTTAGAAGTAATGCTAACTAGAGGCGTTAAGTCATGGAAAGAAGTGCCATTTAATAACCTTCCTGATAAAGTTCAAGATAAATATAAATAATAATACAATAACTTCCAACTTATTTTGATCTTACCCTTTTCAAAATATAAGTATATTCTACTTTTTGGCCATTATTTATCTACTCTATTAATATCCATCGGCTTGTTTCTATGTAAAGTTTGGTTAAAAAAATATAAAATATTTTCTGCAAATCAACGTAACTGTTGATTTTTCTTTTTTTATAAAATGTCACTTACTTGTCATTTTAACTATCATATAATTAAGACAACAAAGGAGGAAAAATAATGGAAATATTAAAGGTTGAAAATCTTTCTAAAATATATGGAAAAGGAGAGAATAAGGTTATTGCTTTAGATAGTATCTCTTTTTGTGTTGAAAAGGGAGAATTTGTTGCCATTGTAGGAGCGAGTGGTTCTGGTAAATCAACTCTTCTTCATTTAATTGGAGGAGTAGATAGGCCTACAAAGGGCAAAGTATTTATTGGTGGTAAAGATATTTATAATATGAATGATGATAAACTTGCCATCTTTCGGAGAAGACAAGTGGGATTAATTTATCAGTTTTATAATTTGATCCCCATATTAAATGTTGAAGAAAATATTACCTTGCCATTAGAGTTGGATAATAGAGATGTTGATCATAAAAATTTAAAAGAATTGTTAGAACTACTTGGACTTGAAAACAGAAGCAAACATTTACCTAATGAATTATCGGGAGGACAACAGCAACGAGTATCTATTGGACGGGCTCTAATTACTAATCCTTCAATAATTTTGGCAGATGAACCAACAGGTAATTTAGATTCCAAATCAAGCGGTGAAATAGTTTCGCTCTTAAAAAAATCTAATAAAAATTATAACCAAACAATAATTATTATTACTCATAATATGGAAATTGCCAAAGAAGCTGATAGAATTATTAAAATCGAAGATGGAAAAATTGTGAAGGAGGTTTAAAGATGAAAGTTTTAAATAGACTATCGTTAAAGAATCTTCTTCTAAATAAAAAGCGAAGTATAGGAACTTTAATTGGTATTACTTTGTCCGTTTCCTTAATTTGTGCCGTATCGGGAATGTTTATAAGTCTTCAAGATGCTTTAGTACAAACTTCTATCAAAAGTAAAGGTAACTATCATATCACACTTTATAATCAAACGGATGAAGAAATAAAAATATTAGAAAATAACCGTGATATAGAACAAATAGATATTTTAAATGACGTTGGATATTCTGAAACTGATACAAAGTGGGATGAAAGACCTTATATTCATCTTTATTCCTATGAAGATAAAAAGTCTTTCTCTGATTTAGCAATAGATTTAATATCAGGAAAATATCCTGAAAATAGTAGTGAAATTGTTATCAGCGAAGAATTATCTTTGATGAATAAAGATAAATATACGATTGGTGAAGAAATTACTTTAAACATAGGAGATAGAATAACTTCTGATGGATATATTATGACAAAAGAAAACCCATATACTGAAGATGAAGTAATTGTCAATAAACAAGAAAAAACATTTATAATAACTGGTATTATGAAAAGAGATTATGAATTAGATCCTCATGGTGATCCTGGTATTTCTGCTCTTACTCTTAATTTAAAAAATAAATCTCAAAGTCAAAAAGATGTTTATATAAGAATTAAGAAACCATCTAGTTATGAAAAGACTTTTTCGGAAATTCTAGGAATTAATTTTACCAATAATTCTCCTAAAGAAACTGATGATTACAGTATTAATGCTGAACTATTAAGATACCAAGCTTTAAAATTTGATTCAAGAACAACAGCGATGCTTTATTCTGTAGTAGCCGTAGTAATAGCTATTATTGTTGGGACTAGTGTGTTTTGTATTAAAAATTCTTTTGATATTTCTGTTATGGAAAAGAAAAAGAACTATGGTATGCTTGCAAGTGTAGGCGCTACAAAAAAACAAATCAAAAAGAATGTGATAATGGAAGGTTTAATGCTAGGTATCATTGCAATTCCGCTAGGAATTATAATTGGATATTTAGCTACCTTTATCTTAACAATTGTTGTAAATTCAGTTATTGGAAATTTTATTACTACAGGTGTAACCATGAGATTAATTATTTCATTATTTCCTGTTCTAATATCTATATTACTTGGAATTCTAACTATTTATTTTTCTAGTGTAAGGGCTGCTAAAAGAGCTAGCAAAGTAAGTCCTATCGATCTAATTAGAAGTAGCGATGATATTAAAATTGATAAAAAGAAATTAAAAAGCCCACCCTTTATTAAAAAAATATTTGCAGTAGGAGGAGTAATTGCTTACAAGAACTTAAAGAGAAGTAAAAAGAAATATCGTACTACTGTCATTTCTCTAGCAATTAGTGTTTTCGTATTTATTAGTATGAATGCTTTTATCTATTACACATTTAAAGTCACAAACTCCTATTATTCGAATCTAGCATACAATATAATGGTCACTTCTGATTTTGATGATGCTCATAAATTAGAAGAGGCTTTAAAGTTAGAGGAAATAAAAAATTATACTATGCTTTATCAAAGTAAACTGACAACTAATGGTTATTTAGAAATTAGTACTTTGTCTAATTTAACTAATTTTGGAAAAGAAATTATGGAAAATGGCTTAAAAGAGCAAGGATGCTTCGACGAACGAAAGGATGTTTTTGATATTGATTGTGAAAAGAAACTTAAAATGAACATCATTGGTGTTGATGAGAAATCGTTTAAAGAATATGTTAAAAAACTTGGTTTAAACTACAATGACGTCAAAGCAGAAGGTATTTTAGTGAATAATTATGAGTATGTAACGGAAGATGGAGTTCGCCAAGAAAAAGAAATATATAATTATAAAAAGAACGATATAATTAAGGGAACATATAATAGTGAACCATTAGAAATTAAAGTTGCTTTGGTGACAAACAAAAGACCAAATGGATTAGAAACCTTTAATAGTTATGGTGGATATTTAATTGTATCAGAAGAATATTATCGTAATTTAGCTTTTGTTCCTTATATTTTAACGATAGATTCTGATAATCCGACTCAAGTTACTTTAGACATTAATAAAAATTTACCTGATTTATATGCTACAAATATTGAAGAAAATGCTCAAGCTGAAAGATCCATATATTTACTAACATCGATTTTCTTATATGGCTTTATTATCGTAATTACTCTGATTGGTGTAACAAATATTTTCAACACAATCACTTCTAACTTGGAACTTCGACAAAAGGAGTTTGCAATGCTAAAAAGTATTGGTATGACAAAGAGAGAATTTAATAGAATGATTCATCTAGAAACATTGTTTTATAGTATCAAAGCTTTAATATACGGTATTGCTTTAGGGACAGTTGGTTCTTATTTTGTATATCTAGCAATGGCTAGAAAAATGGATTATGGATATTATTTTCCATTTTCAGCAACTATCATTTCTATTATTGCTGTATTCATATTAGTCTATATTATTATGCGTTATTCGATGAGGAAAATTAATAAGCAAAATATCATTGAAACAATAAGAAAGGATAACATTTAAAAGACGAATATTGTCTTTTTTTGCTATAATAGATATAATAAGTTAATATGAAAGGAGAGCATTATGCATATTTTATTAATTGAAGATAACGAAAATATTAGTTCAGGATTAGAATATTCTCTAAAAAATGAAAATTATAGTGTAACTATCTGTCGAGGAGTAAAAGAAGCCTTAATTTATCTATTGGAGGATAAAAAAATAGATATAGCAATTATTGATATATCTTTGCCTGATGGCAATGGTTTTGATTTATATGAAAATAGCATGAGAGCAAAAAATATTCCTAGCATCTTTTTAACAGCCAAAGATAGTGAAGATGACATTGTAAAAGGATTAGAACTTGGGGCAGATGATTACATGACCAAACCTTTTTCAACTAAAGAATTATTAGCTAGAATTAAAAAAATAATAATGAAAAATAAGAACGAATCAGTTATTACAATTGGAGGAATTCAGTTTGATTTTGATAAAATGGAAGTAAGAAATAAATTGGGAGTTATTGCTTTAACAAGATTGGAATTAAAAATACTATATTTATTATTTAGTAATTTAGGAAAAGTAATTAGAAGAGATTATATTATCGAAAAAATCTGGGAATGGACGGGAAATGATGTTAATGACAATACTGTTACTGTTTACTTAAAAAGAATTAGAGAGAAGTTAGAATCAGATATTATTATTACAATTAAAGGAATAGGATATCGCATTGATGATACTAGAAAATAAAGTTCAATTTAAAAGATTTTTATTTTGGTCTTTGCTGGTTCTTTTCTTCTTTCTAATTCTTGGTAATCTCTTTTTCTTCTATCAGTACAAGACCTATAATAAAAATTATAATAATAAATTAACTTTGATTGTCGAGATGCTCGAAGAAAAATATCCAGATATAACTAAAAATGAAATTATTGCTCTTTTAAACCAAGATACTATAGCTACTAATAGTGATATATTTAGTAAATATGGGATCGATATAAAAACTGATTCTTTACTTTTAGAAAATGATAAAGTTTTTTCTTTTTTTGCTATTATTTATAATTTAATATTGCTTGTTTTATCTTTAACTTTTCTTTGCTTATATTTAAAGCATGAGAAAAAATATGAATCTGAAATAAAGAAAATCGTAAAACTAATTGAAGAAATTAACAAAAGTAATTATTCTCTTGTCATCGATGAAAATAGTGAAGATGAACTCTCTATTTTGAAAAATGAAATTTATAAAACCACTATCATGTTAAGAGAAGTCGCGGAAAATGAATCATTAGATAAGTTGAAATTAAAAGACTCTTTATCGGATATATCTCATCAATTAAAAACTCCTTTAACTTCAATCAATATTATGCTTGATAATATACTAGATGATCCAGACATGAATAATACTACTAAAACCAAATTTCTGCAAAATATAAAAAGAGAAATTACGAATATTAGTTCTTTGGTAGAAGAAATTTTAAAATTATCTAAATTCGATGCAAATGTAATTAAGTTTGAAAAAAGGAATGTATTTTTAAGAGAAATAGTAAAAAAAGCAATTACTAATGTCGAAATGCTAGCAGAACTAAAAAATGTGAAGATAAATATTATAACTGTTGTAGATGATACGTTATCTTGCGATTTAAAATGGCAAGTAGAAGCAATTACTAATATTTTAAAAAATTGTATCGAACATTCTAAAAAAAACTCGAAAATTGATGTATATATAAATTCTAATAAAATCTATAAATCAATTGTCATCAAAGATAATGGTGAGGGGATTGACAAACACGATTTACCTCATATATTTGAACGATTTTATAAAGGAAAAAATTTATCGAAAGATAGTGTCGGTATTGGCCTAGCTTTATCAAAAACTATCATTGAAAAAGATAAAGGATCTATTATCGTAGATTCTCAAAAAGATGCAACCACTATCTTTACTATAAAATATTACTCATAGAAAAGAATATATAAGAAAGTAGGTAATTATGATAAGAAAGAAGAGAAGATTTTTAGTAGTGTTTTTAATTATTTTTTTATGTTGTAGTGGCATTTTCATTTTTTATATTTCAAATCCTGCCAATTTTAGAGATTTAAAAAATGAAATTAGAAATGCATTTAGAGAAGATACAATCCAAGATTCTTATAATGCCAAATCTCTTTTAATGGTTGATCTTTCTAATAATGAAATTTTTATTTCTAAAAATGAAGAAAAGCAACAATTACCCGCTAGTTTAGCCAAATTGTTTGTTATTGAATATGCAGCGACTTTAATAAATTTAGACGATATTGTTTTAGTAAGTTCTGAAACCATCGCATTAACAAAACCAGGTTCATCAATTGCTAATATTCAAGAAAAAGAATATTACATTCACAATTTATTTGCAGCGATGCTAGTTCCTTCTGGCAATGATGCTGCCTACGTAATAGCTGATTACTGCGGAGAGCTACTTTCCCCTAATGCCAAAACGAGTCAAGAACGTATAGAAATTTTTATGGATCAACTAAATCAATATTTAAAGGAAGAAGAGTATAAAAATACTGTTTTATATGATCCAAGTGGTTTTGATACTGAAGCACGTACGACAGTAATAGATCTAGAAAAAGTTGTGAAAAAATTGTTGACATATAAGTGGTTTCGAGACATTGTATCACAGCAGACTTATACAGCAACACTTCCTGATAAAACAATTCAAACTTGGGAAAATACGAATATCTTTTTAGATACTACATCAGAATACTATAATGAGAATGTGATTGGTATTAAAACAGGGTCATTATCTGATGATTATAATCTAGTTGTTCTATATAAAATGCACGGCAAAGAATTTTTAATATGTAGTTTAGGGTCACAGTCAAACTACTCAAGATATGACGATGTTAATTATATCTTAAAAACTATCGATGAGTCAGATTATTTAAAAAAATAGCTTATTAACATTTTTAACTGTAAATAATAATTTATTAAGAAAAAAAATAATGCCATTCTAAATATAAAAGTAATAAGGTTTTTATTAAGGGGATTGCCATTTTGGTTAATCTCCTTTTTATATTACAAAAAGTTTTAAGAAAGATTTTTAATTACTTGACTTAAATTTTTTAATATTTTATCATTTAAACAGAGCAAGATCTTACTTAAAAAAATATGAGGAGGGATAGTAGAAATGTATCATGCAAGATTTAAAAAAACTCACTATGAAGCAGGTTATAAGTGGGGAAGTATGTTATATAAAAAGGGAAATATTATAAGTGATCAACATACTTTTGTAATAACGCAAGAAAGAAAAAAATTTGCTAAAAAGTGTTTGCCAATATATGAAAAATATTATCCAGAAATACTTAAAGAAATAAGAGGTATTGCAGATGGCCAAAAGAGTTCTTATAAAGATTTATATACTTTTTTAATTAGTATGTATTGTTTCGAATTTAATAATTATTGTACTTGTTTTGCATTTAAAGATAATGATAATATCATTTTCGGAAGAAATAGCGATTTTTTCGTATCATTAGAAAACTTATATATGAATTGTTTATATAATTTAGAGAATAGTTATACATTTAATGGAAATACGACAGCCTTTGTACAAATGGAGGATGGAATAAATGAATTTAGTCTTGCTATAGGACTCACCTTTGTATATTCTAAAATAAAACAAGCAGGCTTTAATGCAGGAATGTTAGTTCGTTATTTGTTAGAAAAATGTAAAACGACAGAAGAAGCAATCTTAAAACTAAAAGAAATACCTATTGCTTCAGCTCAAACTTTAACTATTGTAGACAAAGCAGGAGATATGGTAGTAATAGAATGTAATCCTAAACATATAGAAATTATTAGACCAAATGCTGAAGGAAACTTTGTTGTTACTACTAATAACTTTAATTCATTGAGAATGAAAGAATATAGAAATGTTGGAATTGATGACTGGAACTCTGATGAAAGATATAAGGTAGCATATAATTCATTAAAACAAAATAAGTATTCTTTAGAATTAGCTAAAGATATATTATCTGGAAAATTTGGGTTTATGTGCCAATATAATAGAAAAACGGGAGCAGATACCGTATGGTCGGTAGTATATGATTTGAAAAATAGTAAAATATATAGAGTTGAGGGAAATCCCTCACGAAAACAGTTTAAAGAAGATACAAAAATGAAATTTTGTTAATATGGAAGAGCTTATCATCAGGATAAACGCATGAAATTTTAATCATGGGTTTGTCAAATAAAAGTGTGTAAGTTGTCTATTATTTCTATATAAAATAATTATCAAAGAACTTATATCTTTTTTTGCTATTTATTATATAATTACAATTGCAAATAAAGATTAAATATACTTACGAACCCTATCTTTAAAATTTGGATCAGAATC
>ERZ1643251.723-NODE-723-length-43434-cov-8.937412_pt1 | contig 43434 bp, 47 predicted proteins | sample MGYA00579261_ERZ1643251 | MGnify/ENA primary metagenome ERZ1643251 (study PRJEB29033, sample SAMEA4952267) | chicken gut metagenome | biome: Broiler Chicken; feature: Gastrointestinal Tract; material: Caecum | place: Ireland | collected 2018 | study: Broiler... | reverse complement strand
CCCGCCGCCGGTACGGGTTCCCGGAATGCACCGGTCATCGACACCCCCACCGCACGGACTGCCCTGCGTGGTTTGCGGGACGCATTCGGTATCGTACACCGTGCGATAAGGCCGCCGTCCGCCACCCGCTGACGGGGTGGGGACGGCGGCCTTCGGCTTTGCCGGGGATTGCGCCATCTGCGGATGGCGCTTTGGGACGACTGGGGATTTCGCCCGCTGCGGCGGGCGGGTGTTTCGCCCGTTGCGACGGGCGACCAGAGGCCCTGCCTCTGGACTCCGCGATTTTTTGAAAAAAATCGAGTAAAACTTTTATCTTTGGGTGCGGTGGAGCTTAGTATGCTACGCCCCAATAAATCATCTTATCGGCCTTCTTACCGCAGCAAACGCAGGTCTCGCCCACCTTCTCCTGATGGAGCGGCATGCAGCGGGACGTGACGCCCACTTCCTCTTTCATCTTCAATTCGCATTCCAAATCGCCGCACCACATGGTCCGTGCAAAACCGCCCTCGTTCTGCATAAAGTCCTTGACTTCGTCCATGGTCTGGCACGTCTTGGTATGCTCCTCCAGATTCTTCTTGGCACGGGCATACATACCATCGTGAACGGCGTCCAGCAGCTTGGCAACCTGCTCCTCCAGCTCCGTCAGCGGTACAAAGACCTTCTCGCCGCTGTCGCGGCGGCAGATGCAGCACTGACCCTTTTCCATATCCTTGGGGCCGATTTCCACCCGCAGCGGCACGCCCTTCATCTCATATTCGGCGGCCTTCCAGCCCATGGACTGGTCGGAATCGTCCATCTTGGCCCGGACACCGGCGGCTTTCAGCCGGTTCAGCAGCTCGGTGGCGGCGTCCAGAACCCCCTCCTTGTGCTGGGCCACGGGAATCACAATGGCCTGCACCGGTGCAATACGGGGAGGCAGCACCAGACCGTTGTTATCGCCGTGGGTCATAATGATGCCGCCAATCAGACGGGTGGACACGCCCCAGGAGGTCTGGAACGGGTTGTGCAGCTTGTTGTCCTTGCCGGTAAAGGTGATGTCGAAGGCTTTGGCGAAGCCGTCACCGAAGAAGTGGCTGGTGCCGCCCTGCAAGGCCTTGCGGTCATGCATCATGCACTCTACGGTGTAGGTGGCTTCGGCGCCGGAGAATTTTTCCTTGTCGGTCTTCTTGCCCTTGACCACAGGCATGGCCAGCACATTCTCCATGAAATCGGCGTAGATGTTCAGCATTTGCTCCGTCTCGGCAATGGCTTCCTCGGCGGTGGCGTGCATGGTGTGGCCCTCCTGCCACAGGAATTCCCGGTGGCGCAGGAAGGGGCGGCTGGTCTTCTCCCAGCGGAGGACGCTGCACCACTGGTTGTACAGCTTGGGCAGGTCTCTCCAAGAGTGGATGACGTTGGCGTAGTGCTCACAGAACAGCGTCTCGGAGGTGGGACGGATGCAGTACCGCTCCTCCAGCTTGTCGCTGCCGCCGTAGGTGACCCAGGCGCACTCGGGGGCGAAACCCTCCACATGGTCCTTCTCCCGCTGGAGCAGGGATTCGGGAATCAGCATGGGCAGATAGACGTTTTCGTGACCCGTTTCCTTGAACCGCTCGTCCAGACCCTTCTGGATATTCTCCCAGATGGCGTAGCCATAGGGGCGGTAAATGAACATACCCTTGATGGAGGAATAATCAATCAGCTCTGCCTTTTTGCACACATCGGTGTACCACTGGGCAAAGTCTACCTCCATATCGGTAATCTGTTCGACTTTTTTCTCTTTGGCCATGGTGTTACTTCCATCCTTTCGGGGAAAAGGCCCCGGTATTTTTCAAATCAGTGTTTACTATTATAACACGTCTGTCAATCCCTGCATAGGATAAACTACCATTTTTGCAGGAGGTAGCGCCATGGGAAGCGAGCTGCATTTTTACATCCATATGAAGCCTGGGGAACGTGTGGAGACGGATCTGACCCTGCCGCCGGACGGCGGTGCCATTCTCACCGGAGTGGTACGGCGGGCCGATGGACGGCCGGTATCCGACGCAGTGGTTCTGGCCTTGGACGGAGAGACGGGGGAACCCCGCTGTCATTGTGTCACAAACTGGGATGGCCGGTATGTTCTGGGGCCTCTGTCCCCTGCCCTCTATGAACTGTGTGTCCATGACGGCAGCGCCCCAATCCGTACCGTGGACCTGTCCCTTTGAAGGGAGGATGTTATGGAACCATATACCATTGTACTGGACCCGACGGCGGCGGCCTTTTATGAACAGGTAGCTGTCTGGACGGGGCGCAGCGTGGAGCAGGTTTTGGCCGATGCACTGTTTAAGCTGGCCGGGGAGCTGTCTTTGGAGGCGCTGCACCGGAAAAATACGCCGGGCGGTTGAGTTCCCCAACGGAATTTGATATACTTATGGTATAGCTAATACGAAGGGAACGAGCGATATGAAGTCCATCCGCGATCTCTATAAAATCGGCAAAGGCCCGTCCAGCTCCCATACCATTGGACCGGAGCGGGCGGCGCACCTGCTGAAAGAGCGGCACCCCGACGCGGACCGTTATACGGTGGTGTTGTACGGCTCACTGTCCAAGACGGGCCAGGGCCACGGCACCGACCGGGTGCTCCATACGGTCCTGTCCCCCACGCCCACGGAGATCATTTTTTCCGATGAACCCATGGGGCAGATTTATACGCACCCCAACACCATGGACCTGTACGCCTGGCACGGCGAGGAGCGGTCTCCCCGGCTGCGGGTGGAGAGCATCGGCGGCGGTGATATCCGGGTGGAGGGCTGCGCGGCCATGGAGCCGCCGGAGGTGTACCCGGAAAATTCCTTTGCAGAGATTGCGGACTTCTGCCGTCTGCGGAACCTGACGCTGTGGGAGTATGTGGAGATCAACGAGGGGCCGGAGATTTGGGACTTTCTGGCGGGCATCTGGCAGACCATGCAAAAGGCCATCGACGCGGGCATTGCCACGGAGGGCATCCTGCCCGGCGGGCTGGGGGTGGAGCGGAAAGCGAAAACCCTCTATGAAAAGGTCATTGCAAACGAATTTACAGCCCTGCGGGAATGCCGGATTGTCAGCGCCTATGCCTACGCCGTCAGCGAGCAGAACGCCGATTGCGGCACCATTGTCACAGCGCCCACCTGCGGCGCCTGCGGCGTACTGCCGGCGGTGCTGCGGTATTTGAAGGAGCGGCGGAAACTCACGGACGAAAAGGTGCTGCAAGCGTTGGCCGTGGCGGGCCTGTTTGGCTCTCTGATTAAACGGAACGCGTCCATCTCCGGGGCTGAGTGCGGCTGTCAGGCAGAAATTGGTTCGGCCTGCGCCATGGCGGCGGCTGCTGCCTGTGTTCTGTGCGATTTGAATACGGCACAGACCCAGTACGCGGCGGAAATCGCGCTGGAGCACCATTTGGGATTGACCTGTGACCCCATCTGCGGTCTGGTGCAAATTCCCTGTATCGAGCGGAACGCCGTGGCGGCGTCCCGTGCGCTGAATTGTCTGAATCTGGCCTTTATTCTGTCGGATACCCAGCGAATCACCTTTGATATGGTGGTTAAGACCATGTATGAGACGGGAATTCATTTGTCGCAGCAGTATCGGGAGACGGCGGAGGGCGGCCTTGCCAAGCTGTATGACCGGCGTTCCCGCCGGTAACCATCCCCGCGCCGCAGCCCCATAAACGCGAACTATAAAAGTTTTACTCGATTTTTTTCTTGTGGGGCTGCCCACCGCCCGTGTGTCTGCGGTGCTCGCCGGGCCTTTTGCGCCATGCCTGCGGTGCGGTTTCTTGCCATACATCCAGTATGGCTGCGAACCCACACCTTGGCCTGACGCAAAATTCCTCGGCGACCACTCTTGCCAACGGACGGCGTGCAGCCCAAAATCGCGGAGTCCAGAGGCAGGGCCTCTGGTCGCCCGTCGCAACGGGCGAAACACCCGCGCCGCGCACGACGCGACACACCCCATCGTCCCAAAGCGCCATCCGCAGATGGCGCAAACCCCGGCAAAGCCGAAAGCCGCCGTCCCCACCCCATCGCGGGTGGCGGACGGCGGCTTTCCACTGTTTTATTCCCGGCCAATCTGCCCCTGGAGCCGCCGGTAATGCTTATCGTCATACATCTCCTGGTCTGCCTGGGACAGCAGGGCATAAAAGCTGTCGCCCACCCGCTCCTTCCAGACGGAGCCCATGGCCATATCCACCCGGCCCGTCTGCTCGCTGACGGCCCGGACAATGGCGTTGAACGTCAACCGGTCCACATCCTCACACAGAACCATAAACTCATCGCCGCCCAACCGGTACACGGGCTGTCCCTGGCACCGTTCCACCAGGAATTGATAGGCCCGGCGCAACAGCGCGTCGCCGTGCTCATGGCCCAGGGTGTCGTTAATATGCTTCAAGCCCATGACATCACAATAGAGAATGCCCACGCTCTCCTCCGGGTCCATCTGTTCCAGCGTCCGGGCCAGACCGTGACGGTTCAGGGCGCCGGTGAGCTGGTCGTAATAGCTCATACGCTCCAGCCGTCCCAGCAGGTCCCGCCGGTGGAACATACACAGGATAAAATTGCTCATAATATCCAGAATGGTGGAGATATGGTACAGATTATTGAGGGGCGGATTGTCCATGCCGAAAAAGCCCATGACCCGGTCGTGGCTGACGATGGGGCAGGCAATCAGGCTGTGGATGGCCTGGGGCTGCAACACCTGGTACAGCTCCGGCTCGTGTTCCCGGATTTCCTCCACATTGTAGAGAATCACATGCTCGCCCCGGTGGAACGCTTCATACCAGCGTCTCACCGCTTCCCAGGGCACCGCCTGGAGATTGGCCAGCTGGGACTCCACCCCCGGTTTGCACCATTCATAGGTGTTGGTTACGGTGTTGCCTTCGGTCCCCTCAAAGATGTACATGCGGTCGCCGCCCAGCTTGCCGCCCATATAGCTGAGGAATGCCTGAACCGGCTCCTCCTGATCGTCGTAGCAGCTCAGGGCCACCCGCAGCGCCTCGTTGAGGAGCTGTTCATTGCTCTCATAGGAGCGGATGGTGTTCTTCTGCTGGGCCTCGGTGCTCATATCAAAGGACAGCTCCACCCGAATCCGCCGGTCCTCCTGCTGGACCATGGTATCCTTGACGGCAAAATGACGCTGCAAGGCGGAATTGTAGTAAACCCACTCATAAAATGCCCCGCATTGCAGTTTGTCGTTGGTACAGAAGGGACAGGGCGTGTCGCGGCCCTGGAGCAGGGCGTAGCACTTCTCCCCTTCCAACGGTTCGTCCGGCTCCAGACCGAAGCAGCGGCGGGCCTGCCCGTTCATATAGTACAGCTCATAAGTGTCCATATCGGCCATATAGACAATCTCATGGAGCGGTTCCAAAAACTTCTTCATCACTTCCAGCTGCGATTCCATGATACGCCCCCTGACATTCCGGAAAACCATCCGGCCTTCCTTGCCCGCACCGCGGCGAACTCCGCGGCGTCTATGGTTCATTATAAACGACAACGCGAAAAAAAGCAAACCCGGATCGGCCGTTCCCACAATCCATTCCAACGAAAAACCGCGCCGTTCCGTACCGCCAAGACGGCATAGACGGCGCGATGGAGATTCAATCGAGACAGCGGAGTTTCCGGCGGCCCTTCTGGGTGCGTTTCACTTCATACAGGACCTCGTCAGCCAGCTGGTACAGCTCGTCGAAGGTCCGGCGGCGGTGGCCGCAGACGCCGCCCACCGACAGGGTGGACTGGGCCGCCGGCCAGCGGCGCAGCATGGTCTGCCGGTATTCCTCAATCAGCGTGTCCAATTTCTGCCGCACTGGTTCCTCGTCGCCGCAGTTCACGGCAAAAACGGCAAATTCATCGCCGCCCACCCGAAAAACCACATCGATTTTACGGAACCGCTCCTGCAACAGCTGGGCCACGGTGCAGAGGGCCCGGTCCCCCTCCTCATGGCCGTACCGGTCATTGACCTGCTTGAAATTATCCAAATCCAGCATCAGAAACAGGTATTGTTCCGTCTGCTGCATCTGCTGCTCCATACGGAGCTGGCCGCCCTTGCGGTTCAGGATGCCGGTCAGGGGGTCCGTCACAGCTTCGGTCTCCAGCGTGGCCTGGGCCTGCATCTGCCGGGTGATATCGATGATCACGCTGATAATGGCGTCCCGGCCGTCGGCGGACAGGGTCCGCCGTCCGATGTCGTGAATCCACAGATAGGAGCCGTCCTTTTTCAGCATCCGGTACTGAATCTCATACTGGTCGCCCAGATTGGGAATGGTCTCCATCTCCCGGCAGACAAACGCCCGGTCATCGGGGTGGACGCTGTTGAGAATGCACCCGTGAATCGTCTGTTCAAATTCCTCACAGTTGTCATATCCCAGCATATGCAGCATCCGTTCGTTGGCCACATACAGAGGAAACCCCTCCTCCATATAGCCGCCCAGGATGCCGCCGGGCATAATCTGCCCGATGATTTCCAGCAAATCCAGCCGCGTCTCCCGGCTCAGGGATTCCACGCCGCGGGAGAGGAATTTCAGGGGAATCAGTTCCCCGTCCTCCAAAAAAAGACTGGCTTCGGAAGCGTGGATCATCTGAATCCGCAGGCCGTCGGGACGGCGGCACACGGCGGCGGTGACCCGCATGGGATAGCCGACCTGTTGACCGTCGGGCAGCGTCACAATGGTTGCCAGATTGCAGAAGCAAACCCATACGTCCTCCGCCCGCTGCCGTTGGATAAAATCGCTCAGGGAAAAGCGGATGGGCTGTTCCAGAACGGCAAATTCCTCTTCCAACAGCTGCCGGAATGCGGTTTTATCCAGCGCCACCTCTCCCTCGCCGGAACCGATGCTGATAATACTGTCATCCACCAGCGCCAGCGTGCCCTCGGGATCGCGCTGCGTCAGATAGCGGCGGAAAAATTCCTCCAGCAGGTCCCGCACCGAAGAACGTTCAGCGGACCATTCCTCAGATTTCTGCGCCATGGGCGTCGCCCCCTTCTTCGGTCTGCTCGTCGCTGCGGCTGATGAGCCGGTACACGTCGCTAAGCTCCATGGGGCGGTAGTAGTAATAGCCCTGGATCAGGTCGCAGCCCGTATTGCGGATCATTTCGTTTTCGTCGGCCCGCTCCACGCCTTCCATGCAGACGGTTTTGCCGAACTGGTGGCAGGCATAGACGATACTGCGGATAAAGTTCATCTTGGCTTCGGACTCGGTGGCCTCCATGACCAGGGAGCGGTCCAGCTTGATGATGCTGGACGGATATTGGAGCAGCATCCGCAGGGACGAATAGCCGCTGCCGAAGTCGTCCAGCGCAATGCGCATACCGAGATTCTGGCAGGCGCCCACAAAATCCAGCAGTTTTTCCGGTTCCTCGTCCAGACAGCTCTCCGTCAGCTCGGCCACCAGACCGCCGCCGCACAGGCCGTATTTCTGGAGGATTTTTTCCATTTCGGGCATCAGCAGCGGGTCTGACAACTGCTGCAGGCTGACATTGAAGGTCAGATAGAAATTGGGGTCATAGGCCCGCAGCCGCACGCAGGTACACACGGCCTGTTCAAAGACCCAGCGGCCCACCTCATGAATCAGTTTTTCCTTTTCGAGAATGGGGATAAAGACGGCGGGCGATACGTTCTGATCTTCAAACCGCCACCGGATCAGGACTTCGCCGCCCTTGGGCCGTCCCGTTTCGGCGGAAACCACCGGCTGCACCACAATGCGGAAATGCTCCATATTGTGGTCCACATCCTGCCGCAGGGCCATGGTCATATTGGACATCCGCCGGATGCGGCGGACGCTCTCCTCCGAATAGTCCACATAGCTCAGACTGTTCTCCTGCTTGGCCACACGGATCAGGGAGATGATATTTTCCAGCAGGTCCTCGGGCTTCCAGCCGGGGCCGGGGTATTCCATGACGCCGAAGGAGCACACCTTCTGACCGGCCACGCCCATGGTCTCGTAGCATTCCACGGCAATGGCGCGGATCTGTTCCACCAGAGCCGACGCACCCTCCCCCATGCACAGGGGGTTGACGATGGCCAGGAACCGCATGCCCTCCAGACGGTAGAAGGACATTTTCCAGCACAATCCCTCCATCAGGCAATCCGTAAACCGCTTCAGGAGCCGGTCGCCGTAGGCGCGGCCCTTGGTGCTGTTGATCTCCGTCAGGCCGTTGAGGGAAAAGCCGATGACCACGGTTTTGGTCCCGTCCTTGCGCAGCTCCTCCAGCTGTTGGAGGGCGGCGTGTTCGCGGGGGAAGCTGGTGACCGGGTCCACCACAAAGTCGTTGTCCTGATGGGTCACGCGTCCGGAGAAAAACACCGGTTTCGTCTTGTCGGCGTTCCAGGTGAGCACGCCGTAGCAGCGAATCCATTTGCTGTTGCCGTGGGCGTCGCGGACCCGGTAGCGCAGGTCGTGGACCGAGCGCTTTTCCCGCAGCATGCTGGACAAATCCTGCCAGTAGAGGTCCTGGAACTCCGGCGAACTGATGCGTTTGGCCCACACCGTCAGCAAATCCTGCACCAGATTGCTCTGGAAGCCGAAGTCGTCGCGCATATTGTCGGAGATGTAGAACAGCCCTTTCTGCATGTCGCCCATGTAGAAATAGCTGGAGCTGTTGTCTTGGGCCATGGACTGGACCATGGCCTCCATGTCATAGGCCGCCGTTGCCATATAGCACTGCAAAGGCGTCTCGGGCGCGGGCTTGTCCTGCACCGTGTCGCCGCCGTCGTCCACCTCCCGGACCTTCCGGCGTTCCACACCGGGCAGACGGCTGTTTCGCCGGTAATAATCCCGTTTGTCCTGGTACATGACCTGATCGGCCTGGGTGATCAGATCCTCCAGAATGAGGGGCTGGTCCTTGGACCAGGTGCTGCCGATGGCCATATGGTATTCATCCTGCCGGACGGCGTGGCGCAGCCGCCGCAGGGCCCGTTCAAAATCGTTCTCCGCCACATTGGGGCACAGGGCGATAAACTCGTCCCCGCCGGAGCGGTAGATAAGCTTTGTGTCCACGGATTTGCGGATCAGGTCGTAACAGTAGCGGATCATCCGGTCTCCGGCCTCATGGCCCTGGGTGTCGTTGATGCGCTTGAGACCGGTGATGTCGCAGTAGAGGACACCGGCGGAGTCCATGGACAGCTGACCGTAGTATTCGGCCAACGCGTTGCGGTTGAGGGCGCCGGTGAGCTGGTCGTGGTAGCTGAGCTCGTGGAGTTTGGCCAGCAGGTCCCGCCGCTTGAGCAGCGTGGATGCGAAGTAGCCCACCACCTTCAGCAGGGAGGTGATCAGACGGATCATTTCCGGTTCCGGGTTGTCCACGCCGATAAAGCCAATAAGCTTGCCGTCCTCCCGGATGGGACCGGCGGCCAGGGAGCGGATGTTCTGGGGTTTTAAAATGGCGTAGGTCTCGGGATACTCCTGCCGAATCTGCTCCAGATCGGGGATAATGATAATCTGGCTCTTGTCGAAGGAGCGGTACCACCAGTCCAGGGCCAACGCCGGGACGTTTTGGAGCATTTCCTTTTGTGGTACCACGCCCTCGGCGCACCATTCGTAGGTATTGTCAGTCCTCCCCCCATGGAGCTCAAAGATATACGCCCGTTCACAGGAGAAGGTTTGGCCGATGTAGGCCAGAAGCCGTTCGGCGGATTCCTCCGGGTCGGCGGAGGTGAACATCTGCTGGAGACACTCGTTGAGGATGGTCTCGCTGCGGGCGTAATAATAGGGCGTGCCGCTGGCGGTCTCGGAGTCCAGATTGATGGCGATTTCCACCCGGTAGCGCCGCCCGCCCATCTCCACCATACTGTCCTTAATCAGAAACCGCTGGTTGAGCACAGGGTTTTTGTGGGTCCAGGAGACAAATTCTCCGGGCCGGAGCTGGGCGTTGTTGCAGAAGGAGCAGGGCTCTTCGCAGCCTTGCAGCACCTCATAGCACTTCCGGCCGCGGTACTCCTCATGGGTACGGTATTCCAGCGCGCTGCGCAGATGGCGGTTCATATAGACCAGTTCGTTGGTCGCCACGTCGGTGACATAGACCATCTCGTCCAGACTTTCAAAAAAGCTCCATTTCTCATTATCAGGCATACCGTGTCCGCTCCTTCTCTTTTCGTATGCGTTCCGATTCCATGACCGTGCAGTCGGAATGGTATATTGTATCACCTTTTTCGTTTCCCCTTGGGGGCGGGCAAAAGGACTAAATTCAATATGATACCCGTATCTGCGGCTATTATACCGCAGCCACAGGCTGGAAATCAAGGGTACAATCCGCCCGGCGGGCGCGGTGCAGCGCCACAAGGCTATTGAGAATTTATCGATGCAGTGTTATAATTGGAGAAATCCCCTTAGGAGGTTCCGTCATGCGGGAATTGCGTTATGGGCTGAAGCAGACCTTCCCCATTTTTTTTACCTATCTTTTTATGGGCGTAGCCTTCGGCGTTATGATGGCCAAGGCCGGATATGGGCCGCTGTGGTCTCTGGCCAGCGCCTTTTTTGTGTACGCCGGCTCGCTGCAATTTGTCATGGTGCCGCTGCTGCAGGCCCATACGCCGCTGCTGACCATGGCGGTGATGGCGTTTTTCATCAATGCCCGCCATATTTTTTACGGCGTGGGCATGATTGATAGGTTCCGCACCATGGGCTGGCGGTTTCCCTATATGGTCTTTTCCCTCACCGATGAGACGTATTCGGTGCTCTGCTCCATCCAGCATCCCAAGGGGCTGGACCGGCAGCGGGCAGACTTTTTCATTGCCCTCTGCGACCATTGCTATTGGATGGCCGGTTGTTTTCTGGGGGGCTGGACCGGTGCGCTGCTGCCGGTGGATTTGACGGGCATCGACTTTTCCGCCACGGCCTTTTTCGTGGTGGTGGCGGTCAACCAGTGGCGGCAATACCCTTCCAAGCTGCCGGCCCTGTCGGGTCTTTGCAGCGCGGTGGTGTTCTATCTGCTGCTGGGCCCTGACTATTTTCTCATTCCGGCCCTGTCGGTGAGTTTGGTGGTGCTGATTGTCCGCCGCCGCTCCGTCCAGGCCAAACTGGAGGCGTACTATGGGAAATAATGCGTATGCTGCCGCCGTCATAGCCGTCTGCGCGGTGGTGACGCTGCTGACACGGGCCCTGCCCTTTCTGGTCTTCGGCAAACGGCCCCTGCCGGGGATGATGCGGTATCTGGGCAATGTGCTGCCCCCGGCCATTATGGTGATACTGGTGTGCTACTGTCTGCGGAATCTGAACTTTACGGCCTTTCCCTTTGGATTGGCGGAGATTCTGTCCTGTGTGGTGGTGGCGCTGCTCCAGTGGTTCCGGAAAAACATCTATCTGTCCATTCTGGTGGGAACCGTTTTGTATATGGTGCTCATCCGCACGGTGTTCCCCGCCTGAGCCGGTCTTCCACACTATTTCATCTTCATCATATCATAAGCAGGAGAAAAATGGAACAAGGACGCATTGCAAATTCTTTGCAATGCGTCCTTGTTTTCCGTACACGGTTCGTGTCACGGATTCCGATACAGATAAACCATAACAGCCATGGCAATCAACAGCAAAATCACCAGCGCAAAGACCAATCGATTGCCGATTTTCGCGGCATGGACCATCTTTTCCATCCATTGGTCGTCGCTTTCGTCGTCCTCCCAGGGGTCCCGGTTGGGTTCCCGCTCCATTTACGCTCCCTCCTCGATGTCCATGGTGTCCAGCTCCGCCGCCGTCCGGCCGAACCGCTGACCGTAGCGGGTCCAGTAGGTGGTGGAGGCCCGCAAAAACATTCCCTTGGAAATAGGCATGGTGCATAGGAGCGACACGGCCCGTCCCGAGGCCATGGCCCCGGCCAGCTTCCGCAGCTTCCGCCCCACCAGAAAGCGGAACGGCGTATCGAGAATGGCCTCGCCGCTGCCGATGGCCAGCACGCTGCCAAAGGGGCAGCCGGTTTGTTTGCAGAACAGCCGCACCATATCCACAGCCACCCGGTTTTGTTCCGGCTCATAGAATCCGCAGTTGATGAGCACAGAAACCGTGGGCTTTTTCTCCCCCATGGACTGTGCCCAGGCTTTCAGAAACGACAGCAGCACCGTGGGCAGCCCGTCGGCGTACAGGGGAAACACCAGCAAAACCTGGTCAGCGGCTCCGTTCTTGGCACACAGGGCGTTGACATCGCCCCGGAGCAGGGATTCCGTTTCGACGGTACCGCGCCAGTAGCGGCAAAAGGCTTCGGCATACCGTTTGGAGTTGGACCGGGGCGCACGGGGGCTGCCGTTGAGAATCAGCAAACTCATTGGGCCAGCACCTCCTCCACCGTCTCGTCCAGCCGGTCCGCTGTGGTAAAGTGGACCCGGACGGCGGTAAAATTCATATTTTTGGCGTTGCGCTCCACCAGACGGCGGAACAGGTCCCGTTCCTCCTGGGTGTCGGCGCCGTAAGCGACAATGTCGGCCACCTTGGGGGCCACATCCCGTTGGACGTGGTGGGTCTCCCCGTCCAGCAGACGGATATAGGGTTTTTGAATGGGAATGGCCCGTTCCAGCATGGTTTTCATGGGCACATCATAGCCGCCGAAGACCACAGCGCTGACGTAGAGGACCCGGCTGCTTTTGGCAATGCGGGGATAGATGGTCACGGCGTCATCCCGGAGCACACAGCGGCCGGGGGTTTTGGTCCAGCAGCCGAAGCAGCCGAGACAGGGGGCGATGGTCTGTTGGGACAGGTCCACCATATCCCAGCCCTCCGGCAGAGAGATGGTCAGAGGGCGGTCAGTGAGCAATATGTTCATAGGCACGTCCTTTCCAAATGATGCAAGTTTTTCTATATCATATTATATAGATAGGCTTTCGTCAAGTTCGGAATGAACGATGATAAAAGGGAGTGCCGTATGTACGGCACTCCCTTTTTGCAATCGGATATCAGGTGGGGCGGCCGAGCACATCGCGCAGCGCAAAACCCGCCCGCATTCCCAGGCGATACGCCAGGGCAAAGCTGCCAATCAGCAGCAGCATGCTCCCATAACCGCCAAGGAATCCCGTCCAGAGACGGCGGCGGTTGCAGCTTTCGTAGGGGGTTTTCAGCTGAATCACCCCGTCCGCCATGGCGGGCAGCAGCAGGAGCAGCCCCCAAATCAGGGGCGGATGCCAGACGGCGTACAGCGCCGCCGACAGGGCAAAGCCCAGCAGCATCCCCGTACAGCGGGCGCAGACGGGAAACTGTCTGCCCCGGAAGAAAAAGGAGCGGTCCGGCCTGCAATGGCAGCCGCAGAAAATGGGCAGCCAACGGTAAAGCCACGATATCATGGCTCACACGGCGACAGCAGACATTGCCGCCGCTATCACCACGAAATTGAAAATCAGTGTGCCGATGGACAGCAGCACATTGACACCGGTACCGATGAGGGCGCCGATGCCGCTGACCCGTGCGGACTTGGGCTTTTCCTGCCGCCAGACCAGAAACAGAATCAGGCCCACAATGGGCAGGAAAAACGAGAGCACGCCCCAGCCCAGACTGCCGCTGTCGTTCAGGCTTTCGCCGGAACCGGACTGGGCCACGCCGCAGCGGGGACAAATCACCGCCTTATCGGAAATGGGTGCGCCGCAATTTCTGCAATATGCCATACCCTCACCTCTCTTTTGGGATGGTTGCTGTTTGACCGCCGGAAGCGTTTCCATTAATAGTAGGTTCCGACAGACAGCGCCGCGCCGAGACCCAGCACAATGGCCAGCACATAGAGCACAACGCCGACGATGACGCTGATCAGAGCGCCCTTACCGGCCGTCTTGGCGGTTTTGGGCTTGGTGTCCTTCCAAACCAGGAACAGAATCAGACCCACGACGGGAACGCAGAAGCCCAGCAGGCCCCAGCCGAAGCCGCCGTTGTCGGCCTCCTGTACGCCGTTGTTGTTGACGGCTACGCCGCAGTGGACGCAGACCGCTGCCTTATCGTCGATCTGAGCACCGCAGTTCTTGCAATATGCCATAGTAATCTCCTCCGTTTTTTCAATGTTTGTTTTTCCTCATGTCAACCGGATGCCGCCCCTACCGGCGGCAGGTCGTACCGGGGCCAGTATATCATATTCCGTCGAATTTTGCAATCTTTTTCCTATCATCTTGCTGTTCATCTTGCTGTTCTTGAAAAACTCCATTCCGGGACTCATGTTTTTTCCCGCCGCTGGCAATACTACGGGCAGAAAGGCGGTGAAATTTTGCAAACGTTTCATTGTAAACCCCGGATTTTTTACGGCGACGGCGCGTTGGAGCAGCTGGGCCGCTGTCCGGGCCGTTCGGTTCTGGTGGTCACCGACCGGTATTTTGCCCAATCGGGACTGGCCCAGGCCGTGGGCAGCCGGGTGCCGGGGGCGTCGGTGACGGTGTTTTCTGAAGTGACGCCGGACCCGTCGGCGGAGCTGGCGGCCCGCGGTGCGGCCCTCTGCGCCCGCAACGGTCACGATGTGCTCATTGCCCTGGGCGGCGGCAGTCCCATGGACTGCGCCAAGGGGATCGTCTATGTACAGGAGCAGCGGCCCCTGTTTATTGCCATCCCCACCACCTCCGGCACCGGCAGCGAGGTGACCAGTTTTTCGATTCTCTCCCACAACGGCGTCAAGCATCCCATTGTGGATGACGCCCTGTTGCCCGACTGGGCCATTCTGGACCCGTCGCTGTTGCAGCAGCTTCCCCAATCCCTCATTGCCGACGCGGGCATGGACGTGCTGGCCCACTGTCTGGAAGCCATGGCGTCCCGGAATGCCTCCCCCTTCTCCGACGGCTATGCGGCCATGGCGTTCCGCTGGTGTTATCAGAACCTTTCCCGCTCCTTTGACGGCGATTCGTCGGTGCGCGGTACGGTCCACGCCGCCGCCACCATGGCGGGACTGGCCTTTGACCATGCGGGATTGGGCATCAGTCACGCACTGGCCCACGCGCTGGGGGGCCGGTTCCATGTGGCCCACGGACGGCTCAACGGCATTTTGCTGCCCACCGTCCTGGAATACAACGGCGCGGCCTGTCTGGGACAATATGCGGAGCTGGCACGGGTGGCGGGCATTGAGGGCGGCACGGAGCGGCTCCTGCTGCGCAATCTGATCACCGCCCTCCGGCGGCTGCGCCGCCGCCTGCATCTGCCGGAGACGCTGACGGCGGCAGGCATTGCCCCGGCGGACCTGGACAGCGCGTTGGACGCCCTGGTGACGGCGGCCCTGGCGGACCCCTGCTGCAAAACCAATCCCCGGACCCCCACCCGGCAGGACTTGACGGCCCTGCTGCGGCAGGTGCGCTAGATGGAGCGGGCGCTGTTGTCGGTGGGGCTGGATATCGGCACCAGCACCACCCAGATGGTGCTGTCCCGGCTGACGGTGGAGAACAAGGCGTCAGCCTTTGCCGTGCCGGATTTGGCCATCACGGACCGGGAAATCATCTATCGCTCCGCCATCCACTTTACGCCCCTGCAATCGGATACGGTCATTGACGCCGAAGCCATCCAGGCCATTGTGGACGAGGAATACCGCAAAGCGGGCATTGAAAAATCGGCCATTGAGACGGGGGCCGTCATTATCACCGGCGAGACGGCCCGCAAGGACAACGCCAAACAGGTGTTGTCGGCCCTGTCGGGCTATGCCGGAGAGTTCGTCGTTGCCACGGCGGGGCCGGACCTGGAGGGCATTCTGGCGGCCCGTGGGGCCGGGTGCGACGAGTATTCCAGAGCGCATGACACGGCGGTGCTCAATTTTGATATCGGCGGCGGCACCGCCAACGCCTGTCTCTTTGACCGGGGCCGCTGTGTGGATACGGGATGTTTAAATGTGGGCGGGCGGCTCATCAAGTTGGACGAAAGCCACCGTATCACCTACGTTTCCCCGGTGCTGGACGGTCTCACGACCCTTTCTGTCGGCCAGACCGTGACGGAAGCGGAGTTGCAGCCCGTGGCGGACCTGCTGACGAAAGCACTGGAGGAGGCCGCCGGACTGCGGCCCCGGACAGAGCTTTCCCAACGGCTCACCACCAACCGTCTCCCCGCCGTCCCGGCAGGCTCTCCGGTGCTGTCTTTTTCCGGCGGCGTGGCGGATATGATTTACACGGAAACGCCGCCCCCCTGGGACGCCTTTGGCGACATCGGTGTGATTCTGGGCCGGACCATTGCCCGCTCCCCCCTGCTTCAGGGGCCGCACATCCGGCCAAAGGAGACCATCCGGGCCACGGTGGTGGGGGCCGGAAGCCACGCTACCACGCTGTCGGGCAGTACCATCGCCTATGAGGGCGTGGACTTTCCCTTAAAGAATCTGCCGGTGCTGTCGCTGACCGCCGAGGAGACGGCGGGCACTCCACAGGAGGTTGCACAGACTGTGGAGAAAAAACTCCGCTGGTTCTGGGACGATGGCGAACCGTCGCCGGTTGTCTTGGCCTTTCCGGGCCAGCACAGCCCCGATTTCCAGACCATTGAGCGGCTGGCCGAAGGGTTGCTTTCCGGGCTTGCCCCCTTGCAGCAGGCGGGCTTGCCGCTGCTGGTGGCGGTGACGGCGGACATGGCGAAAGCCTTGGGTCAGGCCATGCTGTGCCGGATGGCCCAGCCCCGGCATCTGCTGTGCATGGATGGATTGACCATGGAAACGGGCATGTATCTCGATATCGGCTCCCCCGTGGGCAGCGCATTGCCCGTGGTGGTGAAAACATTACTATTTGATCGGTGAGGTGTAGGAATTGAAACTGCAAACGACGCTCTTTGGCAAGACATACCAGTTCCGCGATTTGCGGGACGTCATGGCCAAGGCCAACGAGGAAAAATCCGGCGATAAGCTGGCGGGCATCGCCGCCGAGGACGCCCAGGAGCGGGTGGCGGCCAAGGCGGTGCTGTCGGAAATCACCCTGCGGGACCTGTACGAAACCCCCGCCGTCCCCTATGAGCAGGACGAGGTGACGCGGCTGATTATCGACGGCGTCAACCGGACCATTTACCAGGAGATTGCCGGATGGACCGTGTCCCAGCTGCGGGAATGGCTGCTGGACGAGCGGACCACCGGCGACAAAATCCGGCGGATTTCCCGCGGTCTGACCGCGGAAATGATTGCCGCCGTCGCCAAACTCATGAGCAACATGGATTTGGTGTACGCCGCCTCCAAAATCCGCGTCACGGCCCATTGCAATACCACCATCGGTTTGCCGGGAACTCTTTCCTGCCGTCTCCAGCCCAACCACACCACCGACGACCCCGACGGCATCATGGCGTCTCTGCTGGAGGGTCTCACCTACGGTGCAGGCGACGCGGTGTTGGGGCTGAACCCGGTGGATGACAGTGTGGAGAGTGTGGAGCGGGTCCTGAAACGCTTTGACGAAATCCGCAACCGCTGGGAGATTCCCACCCAGATTTGTGTGCTGGCCCACGTGACCACCCAGATGGAGGCCGTCCGCAAGGGGGCCCCGTCGGATTTGATTTTCCAGTCCATTGCGGGCAGCCAGAAAGGCAATGAGGCGTTTGGTTTCGCCGCCGCGCAGATTGAGGAGGCCCGGCAGCTGATGCTGGAGCAGGGCACCTGTGAGGGGCCAAATGTCCTGTACTTTGAGACGGGCCAGGGCTCGGAGCTGTCCAGCGAAGCCCACTATGATTGGGACCAGGTGACCATGGAAGCCCGGTGCTATGGCTTTGCCCGGCCGTTCCAGCCGTTTCTGGTCAATACGGTGGTGGGCTTTATCGGCCCCGAATACCTGTATGACGCCCGGCAGGTCATCCGGGCCGGTCTGGAGGACCACTTTATGGGCAAGCTGACGGGCATTCCCATGGGCTGCGACGCCTGTTACACCAACCATATGAAAGCCGACCAGAACGACATTGAAAATCTGGCCCTGCTGCTGACCGCCGCCGGATGCAATTACTTTATGGGCATCCCCCACGGCGATGACATTATGCTCAACTACCAGACCACGGGCTTCCATGAGACGGCGGCGCTGCGGGAGATTTTCGGCCTGACGGCCATCCCGCCGTTCCAGAAGTGGCTGGAGGACATGGGCTTTGTGGAAAACGGCAAGCTGACGGCCCGGGCCGGTGACGGCTCCATTCTCTTGGCATAGGAGGGGACGAGATGAACAAGGAAGAACTGAAAGCCATGGTGGCCCAAATGCTGCGGGACATGGGCCAAAATTCCGGCAGCACCGCGCCCGCCCCGTCTGCCGCCCCGTCCCACAGCGACGGAGCCGTGGACGACCTTTCCAAAATCGACCTGCGCAAGCAGTATTTGGTGGAGAACCCGGCCAACGGCCCGGCCTTTCTGGCATTGAAAGCCAAAACCCCCGCCCGCATCGGCGTGGGACGGGCCGGGGCACGGTATAAGACCGTCACCCTGCTGCGGTTCCGGGCCGACCACGCCGCCGCCCAGGACAGCGTCTTTTCTCAGGTGCCGGAATCCTTTTACAAAAGCAATGATTTGGTCTACGTCAAGACCAAGTGCGAGGACAAGGACGAGTATTTGACCCGTCCCGACCTGGGCCGCCGCTTTGACGAACAGAATCAGGCCATTATCAAGGAGACCTGCGGTCCCCATCCCAAGGTCCTGCTGGTCATCGGCGACGGCCTCAGCTCCGCCGCCATCGAAGCCAACGCCATGGACTGCGCCCGCGCCATCCGTCAGGGCCTTTCCGCCTACGGCATCGAGTTGGGCAAAACGCTGTTTATCCAGTATTGCCGCGTGGGCGCCTCGGACCACATCGGCTCCCTGACGGACGCGGAGCTGGTCTGCATGCTGGTGGGCGAGCGGCCCGGCCTGGTCACCGCCGAGTCCATGTCGGCCTATCTCACCTACAATCCCCGCATCGGCGTGCCGGAGTCGGCCCGGACCGTGGTTTCCAATATCCACCGCCAGGGTACCCCCGCCGTGGAAGCAGGCGCACACATTGCGTCTCTGATTCGGCAAATGCTGGAAAAGAAGTGTTCCGGCGTGGCCTTTCGCCAGGGGGTGGGCCAATGACCGGTGATACCCTGCCCGTGGAGATTCTGACGCTGCAATTGATTGCCAACGTCTCTCCCGATTTGGCCCGGCGGCTGGGTCTGGATTCCCGTCACAAATCCATCGGCCTGCTGTCCACCGACTGCGACGATGTGACGTATATGGCGCTGGACGAGGCGACGAAAAAAGCCGCCGTGGATGTGGTCTATGCCCGCAGTCTCTACGCCGGCGCCGCCAACGCCTCCACCCGGCTGGCCGGTGAGGTCATCGGCATTCTGGCCGGGCCCAATCCGTCGGAGGTGACGGCGGGTTTGCAGAGCGCCGCCGATTTTCTCCGCTCCGGCGTGGGGTTCCGGACGGCCAACGAGCAGGGGGATGTGGTGTATCTGGCCCACTGTGTCTCCCGGACCGGCTCCTATCTGTCAAAGGTGGCCCAGGTGCCCCAGGGCGAGGCCATCGCCTATCTGATTGCCCCGCCGGTGGAAGCCATGGTGGCATTGGACGCGGCGCTGAAAGCGGCGGACGTCCGGATGACCGCCCTTTTCGCCCCGCCCAGCGAGACCAACTTCGCCGGTGGACTGCTCACCGGCACCCAGAGCGCGTGTATTGCCGCCTGTGACGCCTTTGGCGAAGCCGTCCGGGCCGTGGCCGCCGCGCCGCAGAGTTATGGAGGATGAGTATGGAACTGGACAAGGATTTACGCTCCCGGCAGGAAGCACGGGAGCGGATTAAACAGGCCAAGGCCGCCGCAGAGGTTCTGGCCGGATTCAATCAATCCCAGGTGGACCGGATTGCAAAAGCCATCTGTGACGCCGGTATGGCCCACGCACAGGAATTGGCCGAGCTGGCCTGTCGGGAAACGGGCTTCGGCAACGTCCCCGACAAAACCATGAAGAACCAATTCGCCGCCCAGACGGTCTATGACGCCATCAAAGACGAAAAGACCATCGGCATCATCGCCGAGCACCCGGACAAAAAGCTGTTGGATGTGGGCGTCCCCGTGGGCGTCATTGCGGGCATCGTCCCGTCCACCAATCCCACCTCCACGGTCATTTATAAGTCCATGATTGCCCTGAAGGCGGGCAACGCCATTGTCTTCTCCCCGCACCCCAACGCGGCCAAGTGTACGCTGCGGGCTGTGGAGATTGTGGCCGAAGCGGCCAGACAGGCCGGATGCCCCGACGGAGCCATTTCCGCTCTGCCCACGCCCACCATGGCGGCGGTGGAGGAATTGATGCGTCACGATCTGGTCAAACTGATTCTGGCCACCGGCGGCCCCGGCATGGTCAAGGCCGCCTATTCCTCGGGCCGTCCGGCCATCGGCGTGGGCGCGGGCAACGGCCCGGCCTATATCCAGCGGACCGCCGATGTGCCCAAGGCCGTGGCCGCCATTGTAAAGTCAAAAACCTTTGACAACGGCACCGTCTGCGCCTCGGAGCAAAGCGTCATTGTGGAGCAGTCCATGGAGCAGACGGTCCGGGCCGAGATGCAGCGCCAGGGCTGCCACTTCCTGGACAAGGCCCAGGCCGACCGGCTGGCCGGATTCCTGTTCCGGCCCAACGGGGCCATCAACGCGGCGGTGGTGGGCAAGACGGCGGCGGAAATCGCCCAGCTGGCGGGTCTCAGCGGCGTGCCGTCCACGGCGAAAATCCTGGTGGCCGACGCCAAGGAAGCGGGCCACGATCAGCCCTATTCGAGAGAGAAGCTCTGCCCCATTCTGGGCTTTTTCGTGGAGCGGGACGAGGACGCGGTTCTGGAAAAATGCTGTCAGATTCTCCGCAACGAGGGCAGCGGCCATACCTTCTCCATGCACACCAAGGATGAAGCCGTGGTACGGCGGTTTGGCGAGAAAATTCCCGTCTCCCGCTTCCTGGTCAATACCGCGGCCACCTTCGGCGGCATCGGCGCGTCCACCAATCTGTTCCCGGCCCTGACGCTGGGCTGCGGCGCCGTGGGCGGCAGCTCGTCTTCCAACAACATCGGCCCGCTGGACCTTATCAACATCCGCCGCATTGCCTGGGGCGTCTCCGACGGCGTCCCCCGCAGCAGCGGCGCCACCGCCGCCCCCGTGTCCTCCGCCGCCATGGTCTCCGACGATATGGTGGAAGCACTGGTGAATAAAATTTTGGCAAAACTGCAATAAGTAACGGATAAAGGAGCGTTTACAACATGGCTAACACAAATGCACTGGGTATGATTGAAACAAAGGGACTCGTTGGGGCCATTGAAGCCGCCGACGCCATGGTGAAGTCCGCCAACGTCCAACTGGTGGGCCGCGTCCAGGTGGGCGGCGGTCTGGTCACCGTCATGGTCCGCGGCGACGTGGGCGCGGTGAAGTCCGCCACCGAGGCCGGAGCCGCCGCCGCCGAGAAGGTGGGCGAAGTGGTATCCGTCCATGTGATTCCCCGCCCCCATGCCGAGGTCAACGGCATTCTCCCCTCCGGCAGCGAAGGCGGCGAGGCATAAGCCGTGGCGCTCTTTACGGAGAGCAGCGTCCGGGCCTGTATCCGGGTGAAGGACGGCCGCCGGGTGTTCTATTTAGGCCCCGGCGACCGCCTGACCCCGTCGGCCCGGGAGTGGCTGCGGCAGGAGCGCATTGAAATCGTCCAGGGGGAGCAGCCCAAACCCAAGACGTATGAAACCCTGTTCGGCGGGATATTGACGGAAAAGCCCGAGCATATGACCCATCTGCGGGGCAACATTCTGGTGTTCAAGGACCATCCCCGCATTGAGTTCCGGGGCCAGATTGACCTGTTGGAAGCGGAATTGCTTCTGGCCCAGCGAACGGCCATGGCCGATGGCCGGGAGGATATGGCGGACCATCTCCAGGAGATTCTCGATTTCGTCCGCAGTCTCATCCGGGCCGACGTGCTGGACGAGCCGGTGCAGCCCTTGCACCTGCTGGGCCTGACGGTGGAGGAATTGCGGGAGCGGAGCCACGCACCACAAAAATACTACGGTCAGAGCCATTTTATGCCCTCCCGTCACGACGCCCCCACCCTGCTGGCCATCAACAAGGTCCGCACCGTCATCCGGCAGGTGGAGCGGGCGGCGTATCGGGCCTTTCGGGATGAAAACGGGGCGGTCCGCCGGGACGATATCATTTTGGCCCTGAACCGGCTTTCCAGCCTGTGCTGGATTTTGGAGATTCAACTGAAAGCGGAACAAAAGGAGGTGGAGCCATGAATCTGGTGGAGCGCGTCACCGATGAAATCTGCCGCCGTCTCTTTCTGGAGGTGGAGGCGTCGGGCCGTCACGTCCATCTGACGGAGGAGCAGGCGCAAACGCTGTTCGGCCACAGTCTCACCAATGTGCGGCCCCTGTCCCAGCCGGGCCAGTACGTCTGCGCCGAGCGGGTCACCCTGGTCGGCCCCAAGGGCAAACTGGAGCGGGTGGCCGTTCTGGGACCGGCCCGGAAGGAGGCCCAGGTGGAGGTCTCCCGCACCGACTGCCACACCCTGGGCATCGACGCCCCGGTGCGGCTCAGCGGCCATGTGGAGGGCACGCCGGGCATCACGCTGATGGGCGACCATGGACAGGTACAGCTGAACCAGGGCGTCATGGTGGCCCAGCGCCACATCCATATGACGCCGGAGGACGCGGCCCTGCACGGGCTGAAAAACGGCGATACCGTCTCTCTCAAGTGCCTGTCGTCCCGGCCGGTGATATTGGAGGGGGTGTCGGTGCGGGTCAGTCCCCAGTTTGCCACCTTCGCCCACATCGATTTGGACGAGGCCAACGGCTGCGGCCACAAAAAGGGGGACCTGGGGATGATTGTCCATGGTTGAAGAACAAATCGTCGAAGAGGTCCTGCGGCGTCTGGAGGTTTCCGGCCCCCGTGCCCTGCTGATTGGGCGGCGGCCCGCCGACAGTCTGGGGTATGCATTCACCAGCCATGCCCCCTATGACGCGGTGCTCATCGGCTCCCTGACGGCGGAACAGCTGTTGCAGTTTTCCGACAGCCGGGTGCTGGACGCCCTGCTCACGGGGATACCGGTCTATCTCTACGAGGGCGGTCTCACCTACCGCCGCCACAGCGCCACGGCCAACCGGGCGCTGTGGGGACGGCTGACGGCGGCGGAACGGACGCTGCGCCAGTGGGGCGTCCGGTTTTACGGCGGAAGAACCGGCGGCAGCGGCGGTCATACGGTCATCACCGCCGCCCGTGCCCGGCAGCTGTTGGCCCAGAATCAGCGGCCCCCGGCGGGGGCGGTGCTGACGCCCATGGCACGGGAGCTTTTGGAGGGAGGCGGGTTGTCATGAAAATCGCCACAGTGCTCTGCTCCGTCTGGGCCACCAAAAAATCCCCCGGCCTGCTGGGCCACCCGCTCCAGCTGGTTTCCACCGAGGGCGGACAGCTGGTGGCCGTGGACCTGGTGGGGGCCGGTGTGGGGGACAAGGTGCTGCTGAGCTTCGGCAGCGCGGCCCGCATGGAAAACCCCCACGCCCCCGCCGACGCGGCCATTGTGGGGATACTCGACCAGTTGGAGGAGTTGGAATCGTATGTCCATCAATGAACTGATTGTTTACCTGATGGTAATTTTCATGGTGCTGGGCGCGCTGGACCGGATTTTCGGCAATCGGTTCGGCTTAGGTCCCCAGTTTGAAGAAGGCATTCTGGCTATGGGCTCTCTGGCTCTGGCCATGATTGGTATTATCTCTCTGGCGCCAGTGCTGGCAAACCTGCTGCGGCCGGTGCTGGGCCCGGTGTTCCGGGTGTTCGGCGCGGACCCGGCCATGTTTGCCGGCTCCCTGCTGGCCTGTGATATGGGCGGCGCGCCTTTGGCTATGGAGCTGACGGAAAACCGGGACGCCGCCCTGTTCAGCGGCATCATCGTGGGCAGTATGCTGGGTCCCACCATTGTGTTTACCATTCCCGTGGCCCTGGGCATCCTCAAGCCCGAAGATACCACCTATCTGGCAAAGGGCGTGCTGGCGGGCATTATCACCATTCCCCTGGGCAGCTTTGTGGGCGGCCTGGTGGCAGGTTTTCCCGTGGGCATGGTGGCCGTCAATCTGATTCCCATTGTGATTTTCGCGCTGCTTATCGTTTTGGGCCTGTGGAAATTTGAATCGGCCATGATTAAGGGCTTTTCGATTTTCGGCCGCATTGTCCTGGCGGTTATCACCATCGGACTGGCCGCCGCCATCATCGAAACGCTGACGGGCCTGGTGGTCATCCCCGGTATGGCCCCCATTGAGGACGGTATTACCGTGGTGGGCGATATCGCCATTGTCCTGGCCGGTGCGTTCCCCCTGGTGTACGTCATTACCAAGGTGTTCCGAAAGCCCCTGATGAAGCTGGGCAGCCTGTTGGGTATGAACGATGTGGCCGCCGCCGGACTGGTGGCAAGCCTTGCCAATTCCATCCCCATGTTCGGCATGGTGGAAAAGATGGATCGCCGGGGCAAGATTTTGAATATTGCCTTTGCCGTGTCGGCGTCCTTTGTCTTTGGCGACCATCTGGGCTTTACGGCGGGCTTTGCCCCGGAAATGCTCACCTCGATGATTGTGGGCAAGCTGGTGGGCGGTGTAACGGCCATTGCTGTGGCCCTGTTTCTGACGAAAAAGGAGGCGGCCCATGGATAGGGAAACCATACGCAATCTGGTGTTGGAAGTCCTGCGGGAGCAGGACCATTCGCAGCGGGTCCGGTCCATTCCCCTGCCCACCCTGTCGGTCCGGCCGGAGGACCGGCTGGACACGGGCAAACCGGGAGACCATGTCTATACACGGGACCTGTTCACCCTGGCCCAGAGCCCCCGGCTGGGGGCCGGGCTGATGGAAATGAAACAAACCACCTTTGACTGGACGCTGACCTACGACGAGATTGACTACGTCATTGAGGGACAGCTGTCCATCCACTGTGACGGCCGGACGGAAACCGCCGGCCCCGGCGAAGTCCTGTTGATACCCAAGGGGAGCAAGATTCAGTTTGCGGTCCCGGACTTCGCCCGCTTCCTCTATGTGACTTACCCGGCCGATTGGCAGAGTTCGAGCTAGTCAAAGCACGGTTTTGATTGGCTCGAGCGCGACCGAAGCGATACGCCGGAAGCATCGGTACTGGGTTCGTCTTCATATAGATTGGCCCCGGGCAATCGCCCGGGGCTTTCCCGCTTTCGGGATGTGGGACTAGGCAAATCCGCAAAAGTATGGTATACTGACGGTGCAACAGGAACTTTTTTCCCAGTTTTCGACAAAACACAAGGAGGGATTTCCATGAAATCCATATGGTTGCGCCTATTTGCGCTGGTGCTGGCCCTGGGCCTTCTGACGGGCTGCGGCGCTTCGCCCACGGCGGAGCCCGACGACGCCCCCACCAAGGACAGTGCGGCGGAGAAAGTGCCCACGGAGTCCACGGAGGACAGCGACGATATGCAGCAGGAGTTGGCCGAGGACGAGATTCCCGACATTGCCGTGGTGGAGGAGACGGAGGCCACCCTGTATCTGCCCAACGACAACGCCGACGGGTTTGAAACGGTGACCGAGACGGTCAAGGCCAATCCCCAGGGCCTTGTGGACGCGCTGATTGCCCATGACGCCCTGCCCGAGGGCGTGACGGTCAACGAGTTCCGCATGGAGGACAACGGCACCGAGACCACCGAGGGCGAGGGCGACGACGCCACCGTCAGCTATACGCCCGGCGACAGCCAGATTTTCCTGGATGTGTCCCAGGCCTTTGGAGATGCGGCAGCTTCCACCGGCACTGCCGGAGAGACCATGCTGCTGGGCAGTCTGGTCAATACCATGCTGACCTATTACAACGCCGAAACGCTGACGCTGACCGTGGACGGGGCCGTGCTGGAAACGGGCCACAATGTCTACGATACCCCCTTTACCCTGATGGAGCTGGAATAACGTTTTTTTGGGGCTCTCAGGAGCCCCAAAAATTTTTTTAAAAAACCTCTTGCATTTTTTGAAATTCGTGCTATAATATCAAAGCAGTCAAGCGACGGAGGCTTAGCTCAGCTGGTTAGAGCGCCTGCTTCACACGCAGGAGGTCGATGGTTCGAGTCCATTAGTCTCCACCAAGTAAAAAAGACACACCGTGTGGTGTGTCTTTTTTTGTTGTCTATTCCATTTTTTTGCCGCAATAGGGACAGTATGCGCCGGTGCTGCGGTCCAGGAATCTTCCGCAGTGTGGGCAGCGATAGTATGTAAAGTGGAGAACCAGCGCAACAATCAGCAGCAACAGCCCCGCCACAATCAGCAACGCGCTTTGTACCAGAGCGCCCCCCAGAGCCAGTACCGCACCGGCTGTACACAGTCTCAATACTATTTTCCGGACAGCACGCGGTGAATCTTTCCACATGGTCCCACCTCCTGACACAAATTGAAGCAAAGGGAGCAGCACGCCGCATGGTGTGTTCTGTCTTTCATCGGATTTTGGAGCCGCAATGGGGACAGTATGCCACAGTGTCACGGCCCAGAAATTTCCCGCAGGCGGGACAGCGGTAGTACCGCAGATGAATGACCAAACCCACCAGCAGAATCACCACGCCCACGGCCCAGAGCAGCAGGCTTTTGCAGCGCACCCCCAGCAGCAGCACACCGCCGCCGGACAGATACAATCGTACTACAACGCCTCGGACTGTGTGCAGAGAATGTTTCCACATGGTACCACCTCCCGGTGTTTTTTTCAGTATACCATGATTTTCCCCGCCCTGCAACGCAGAACCCCTGTCACCCTCTCCCCTGCCGCCGTCTATATTGGAAAGAGCGTATTTTTCAGAAAGCAGGGATTTGTATGATTTATTCTGAGGATTGCAGCCGGTGCCGCTGTCCTTGTCCATGCCGCTGCTGCCCCGGCGCCACCGGGCCGACGGGACCCACCGGACCCCAAGGACCCAGCGGCCCCACGGGGGCCACCGGAGCGACGGGCGCAACCGGTCCCGCCGGACCCATAGGGCCGACCGGCCCAACAGGCCCCGCCGGAAGCGGCAGCAACACCGGCCCAACCGGGCCAACAGGTCCCACTGGTCCCCAAGGTGTCCCCGGACCAACTGGTCCAACCGGTCCTCAAGGTGTCACCGGGCCGACTGGCCCAACCGGTCCCCAGGGTGTGGCCGGACCAACTGGCCCAACCGGTCCCCAGGGTGTCGCCGGCCCAACCGGCCCAACCGGTCCCCAGGGTGTCACCGGACCAACCGGCCCAACCGGCCCCCAGGGCATCACTGGACCGACTGGCCCAACCGGTCCCCAGGGTATCACCGGACCGACAGGCCCAACCGGTCCCCAGGGCATCACCGGACCGACAGGCCCAACCGGTCCCCAGGGCATCACCGGACCGACTGGACCAATCGGCCCCCAGGGACCCACAGGGCCAACGGGGCCTCAAGGCGTCACGGGTTCAACCGGACCGACAGGCCCAACGGGGGCAGCGCCGGAGGATGTGTTTGCCTCTTATTTTAACTTTCAGTATCCCATGGTCCGAAATACCCTGTTGGATTTGCTGCCCGATATCACAGACCCTACGGGGCACATCACCCAAGCCGATACCAAACGTATTGCCTTGCAGCCGGGTTATTATCTGGTGTCTTATAAGGTATCGGCCATTTTCCCGGCCCCCAACTATTTGCAGGTGACGCCGTCGTATAACGGCACCCCCCGGCTGGAGTATGGCGTCTATTTTGCCACCAACGCCGCCGGGTCCAGCGCCTGCGGCTCGGGCATTTTTATTATCCGTGCGCCAGCGCCCACGGTGCTGACGTTCAACTATAGCGGCTCCGCCGATGCCCGGGACGGGGAAATCAATGTGACGATTCTCAAGTTGAATCGTCCCCTGTAATCAAACGCAGTACCCAGAACGCAAAGATAAAAGTTTTACTCGATTTTTTTCAAAAAATCGCGGAGTCCAGAGGCAGGGCCTCTGGTCGCCCCGCGCACGGGGCGAAACACCCGCTGGCCGCAGCCAGCGAAATTCCCTGTCGTCCCAAACCGCCATCCGCAGATGGCGGAACCCCTGGGGCGTCAGCCCCAAAGCCGCCGTCCCCACCCCTCGCGGGGTGGTGGACGGTGGCTTTTCCGTTTCCCCTGAACTCCGAACAAACTACCGTCCCACTCGTAGGGCGGCACCTGCGTGTGCCGCCGCGCCGTACTGGGTAGCGTTGACCGGCGCATGGTGGCGAATGCGTAACCGTTTCGTAGGACGCGGCATCCTTGACGCGTCCATAGCACATCCCATCCGGGGCCGTCATGGATGCCGACCCCTACGTTGAGAATGGTCGGCGGTGCGTACCGGCGGCGGGACACATAGGTCCCGCCCTACGAACGCCACGGACTGCCCCGCTTCGTTGGGGCGGGTACGTCATCAAACACGGTACGACATAAGGCCGCCGTCCACCACCCGCGTTCGGGTGGGGACGGCGGCCTTCGGCTTTGCCGGGAGGTTGCGCCATCTGCGGATGGCGCTATGGACGATTGGGGATTTCGCCCGCTGCGGCGGGCGGGAATTTCGCGCCGTGCGCGGCGCGGGTGTTTCGCCCGTTGCGATGGGCGACCAAAGGCTCTGCCTTTGGAAACCGCGATTTTTTGAAAAAAATCGAGTAAAACTTTTATTTTTTGCCCTGTCTTATGGGTTTTGCAGCTGCTCCTGAATCCGTCGCTTATACTGCAAAAATTCCGGAGACAAATTAAAATCCTGCCGCCGGGGCCTTGGCTCCTCCACCACAATCTCCGACGTAATCCGGCCCGGCTGGCCCGTCAGCAGATAAATCCTATCCGACAGCAGCACCGCCTCGTCCATATCATGGGTGATAAACAGCGTGGAAAGATGAATCCGCTCCATGACATCCAGATACCACCGGTGAATGGCGCTTTTCGTCAGGGTATCCAACGCCGAAAACGGCTCGTCCAGCAGCGCCACATCCTGGGAAAACAGGTAGGTCCGCAGCAAGGCCGCCCGCTGGCGCATACCGCCGGACAGCTGGGAGGGCCACAGCCTTTCCGTCCCTCCCAGGCCAAACTCCTCAAAGAGGGCCGACGCCTGTTTCCGGGCCTCCCGCTTTTTCACCCCCCGCAGCAGCAGGGGCAGCGCCACATTATCCTCAATGGTCCGGTACGGCAGCAGCAAATCCTTTTGCAGCATGTAACTGATATGGCCGGGTTTGCCGGTGATATCCTCCCCATCCAGCAGGACTTGCCCGGCGTCGGGCTTCAGCAGGCCGGAAATGACGTTGAACAGCGTCGTCTTGCCGCCGCCGCTGACGCCCAGCAGGCACACCAGTTCCCCTTTCCGCAGGGTGACGGACACATCCTCCAGCACCTTCCGGCCGTCATAGGACACCGAGACACCGCGTACTTCCAGTGTTTCCATCTCAGGCTTCCGGCAGATAGTCGTTGGTAAATCCGGCGTCCACGGTCACCTGGCCGTCCAACAGCTGGTTGTCATTGAGCCAATGGAAGAACCCGCTCCACCGTGCGGCGTCAAACTCACCCCAGCGGGCGGCGTCGGCCTGGTACTCCCCTGCCAGGAACTCCTGGCTGGCGTAAATCAAATCGGCGCTGCCTTGCAGCTCCGGCACAGCCTCCATCAGAATGTCGGCGGCCTCCTTGGGGTTCTCGATGCAGTATGCATACCCACGGGTCACAGCCTCCAGAAACGCCTTGGCCTCGTCAGGATGCTCGGTAAGATAGTCGTTGTTGGCGATGATGACGGGGGTGTAGAAGTCGAACACCGGGTCAATATCGGCAAAGGCGAAGTAATCGGTCTCCAGACCGGCCACATCGCAGGCCACACCGGCCCAGCCCTCATAAACCCAAATGGCGTCCACGGACTTGGTCTCCAGGGCCGTCACCTCGTCGGTGACCGTGGAGGGAATCAGCTCCACCTTGGAGAAATCGCCGCCGTCGGCCTCCATCACCTGCTGGATGGTGGCCTTTTCCACCGGCAAATCCCAGGTGGCGTATTTGTGGCCCTCCAGGCCCTTGGGGGTATCCATGCCCTCGCCCTTGCGGGAAATAATGCCGGAGGTGTTGTGCTGGACGATAGCCGCCACCGCCGTAATGGGCAGCTGGCCTTCACCGATCAGGGCCGGGGCAATGTAATCCTGGAAGGAGACGCCAAACTGGGCGCCGCCGCTGCCCACCAGCATTTCCGCGCCGCCGTCGGGCGGCTGCACCACATTGACCGTCAGACCGGCCTCTTCAAAATAGCCCATCTTCTGGGCCACATATACGCCGGTGTGATTGGTGTTGGGGGTCCAGTCCAGAACGAAGGTGATTTCCGTCAGCTCTGCCGGTTCCTGCTCCTCCGTGGTTTCCGGCTCGCCGGTGGTCTCGGCTCCGGCATCCCCGGCGGCGGGCTCGTCAGTCGTAGCGGCGGGCTCGTCGGCGGCGGTATCCTGGGCCTTCTGGCCGCAGGCTCCCAGGCCCAGCACCAGCGTCAGGGCCAGCAGCAGGGCCCACAGGCGTTTTGTCAGATTCATTTGGGGTCTTCCTTTCTGTCTTTCAGGTAACGGTACGGCATACACTTTCTCTCCAGCAGGCTCACGGCGGCCATCAGGGCCAGGGAGACGGCGGAAATGAGAAAAATCACCGCAAACATTTTGTCAAAGGCAAAGGCGCTTTTGACGCGGGTCATATAGACGCCCAGACCGGCGAAGCCGCCCAGCCATTCGCTGATGACGGCGCCCACCACCGAATAGGCGGCGGCAATGCGCAGTCCGGAGAAAAACTGGGGCATGGCCGACGGGCATTTGAGATAGCGGAAAATCCGGACGCGCCCAGCTCCCATGGAGCGCAGCAGACCCACGGCATCCCGGTCCACGGAGCGGAAGCCGTCCAGCAGTCCCACGGTGACGGGGAAAAAGGTCACCAGAATAATCAGAATGACCTTGGGCAGCATCTCGTATCCAAACCAGAGCACCAGCAGCGGCGCAATTGCCACGGTGGGGATGGTCTGGGACAAAATCAAAATGGGATAGACGGCCCGGTACAGAACCTCGAAGGCGTCCATGAGCACGGCGAAGAAAAAGCCGATGGCTACGCCCAAAACCAGACCATAGAGGGCTTCCTGCAAGGTCACCAGCGCGTGTTCAGCCAGCAGCGCCCGGTCATTGTACAACGCCTGAAACACCTTCACCGGCGACGGCAGCAGATAGGCCGGAATCAAACCGCTGACGGAGGCCAGCTGCCAGAGGACCAGCAGCACAGCCACAGCCACCACGGCGGGCAGTTTACTGCGCATGGTGCTTGGTGACCTTTTTATCGATGGTGAGGATTTCCCCTTCCGGCTCATAGACCACTTTGATATAGGCCGAGACCTTGGGAGCGCCGGCGCGGATGGCCACATGCTGGCATTCCTTGACAATGTCCATCAGCTGGTCGTAGTCGTCACCCTCGATGGTGGTTTCAAAGGGACCGACGTAGTAGTTGAGGCCCTGGGCCTTGATGTAGTCGATGACCTCGTCCACGATGCGCACCAATTCTTCGTCGTTCTCTGCCTTCGGGAGCGTCTGGATCGCGACACTTGCTTTCATTTTTCTGTTCCTCCTAAACGTAAAAAACTGCCCACGCCGGGTACAGCGCGGGCAGTAATAGCCAATCAAAAGCCGTTATGATTCCTACGCCGGCATAACCCGGATCAGGTATATGGGTCACGGCGATTCAGCCGTCTCTCAGCCCGTTCGCGGGCTCCCCGTTGTCACTCGATAGTATAGCGCAGCCGACACGGTTTGTCAAGTCTCAATGCAATTCAGCAAATCCTGGGCCAACGGTGTATTGAACTGACGCCGCAGTTCCTCATAGGGCAAATCCTGGCCCAGCAGCCACATGAGCTTCGTCACCGCCGCTTCAATGGTCATATCGTGGGCCTGGAGCACATCATAGGCGGCCATGGCCTTGCGGCCCACCTCGTAGACCCCCAAATCGCTGCCCTCCAGCATGGCCTGGGTCGCCACCACCACATGACAGCCCCGCTCCTTGAGGGTCTGGAGCCGGTCGAGAAAATTTCTCTGATGGGCAAAAGGCAGGCCGCCCGCGCCGTAGCTTTCGATGACCAGCGCCCGGTAATGCGCCCCGATATAGTCGAGGATGGCCGGGTCCATGCCGGGAATCAGTTTGAGGAGAAACACCTCCGGCAGCAGCTTATGGTAAAACCGTACCGGCTCCGTATGGTGGAAGGTCACGTACTGGAAAATGCGGCCCTGGTCAATCAGGGCCACCTCGGGATAGTTGATGCTGGAAAAGGCCGCATAGCTTTTGGTTTTCAGCTTTTTGGCACGGGTGCCCAGGATGGCCCGGCCGGAAAAGACGACGAACACGCCGCCGCACCGCTCCTGACAGGCAAAACACAGACTGTCCAGCAGATTTTTCTTGGCGTCGGTGATGGGGTCCATCAGGGGCTTCTGGGCGCCGGTGAGAACAATGGGCTTGTTGGACTGCTGAATCAGATAGGACAGCGCCGCCGACGTATAGGCCATGGTGTCGGTACCGTGGGTGATAACAAAGCCGTCGTAGTCGTTGTAATGTTCCTCGATGGTGGCGGCCATAAGCAGCCATTGTTCCGGCTGGACGTTGGTGCTGTCGATGTTGAGCAGCTGCACCGTATCGATGGTACAGAAATTCTGGGCCTCCGGAACGCTTTCGTACAGCTCCCGGGAGGTGATGCCGGGGGCCAGACCGTGCTCCGTGGGGGTGGAGGCGATGGTGCCGCCGGTGGCGATAAGAAGAACGCGCTTCAAGGCCGGTGCTCCTTTCCTGCAACTGGGAATCGTTTTTTTATTATACCCAAATCCCCGTGGTTCGTAAAGAAGAAATTGGACCGGCCCCATCAAAGGGGATTGCGAAACCCGCAGAAAAGGCTATACTAGAATTATAGATTGCCGACGGGAGGGACGCATATGCACTATATTTCCTTTGAGAACGTGTGGAAGGAGTACCGCATGGGCGAAGTGGTCATCCGGGCGGTGGACGGCGTGACCTTTCACATTGAGAAGGGGGAATTTGCCATCATTGTGGGTCCCTCCGGCGCGGGCAAAACGACGGTGCTCAATATGCTGGGGGGCATGGATACCTGTTCCGGCGGCGTGCTGGAGGTGGACGGGGTCCGGGTCAGCGGCATGACCACCCGGCAGCTGACGGCCTACCGCCGCAATGACATCGGCTTTGTGTTTCAGTTTTATAATCTGGTGCAAAATCTGACGGCCCTGGAGAATGTGGAATTGGCGGCGCAGATTTGCCGTCATCCCCTGGACGCGGCCCAGACGTTGGAGCATGTGGGACTGGGCCACCGGCTGAGCAATTTCCCGGCCCAATTGTCCGGCGGCGAGCAGCAGCGGGTCGCCATTGCGCGGGCGCTTGCCAAGAATCCCAAGCTGCTGCTGTGCGACGAGCCTACCGGCGCCCTGGACTATGTGACCGGCAAGGCCATTTTGCAGCTTTTGCAGGACACCTGCCGGAAAAGCGGCATGACCGTGGTGGTCATCACCCACAATTCGGCCTTGACGCCCATGGCGGACCGGGTCATCCGCATTAAAAACGGCAAGGTGTCCGATATGACGGAAAATCCCCACCCCACCCCAGTGGAGGCGATTGAATGGTGATTCGACCCAACCGGCTGCGCACGGACGCATGGCGGGAGATTCGTCATACCTTTTCCCGCTTTCTGTCGCTGGTGATTCTGTCGGCCCTGGCCGTGGCCTTTCTGGTGGGCCTGCGGGCCGCGGCCCCCCATATGGAATACACCGCCGACCAATATTATGACGAAACCCATCTGATGGACGGCTATGTGCTCTCCACCATGGGCCTGACCGACGAGGATTTGGACGCCCTGACCGCCGCCCCCGGCGTGGCCCAGGTGGAGGGGGGCTGGAATCTGGACGCCATCGCCATTGACAGCGTGGTGACGGTCCGCTCCCTGCCGGAGCAGCTGAACCAGCTGACGGTGACGGAGGGGCGGCTGCCCCGCTCCGAGGACGAATGCGTCACGGAGACGCTGCTGCTGGAAAGCCTGGGTCTTTCCGTGGGGGACACCCTGGAGCTGACCGCCGCCGAGGACGAGGAGGAAGACCTGTCCTGCTGGAGCTATACGGTGGTGGGAACCGTCACCTCTCCCCTGTACGTGGGCACGGACCGGGGCACCAGCCGTTTGGGCAACGGCGCGGTGGACGGCTTTGTGTACGTTCCGGCGGACAATTTCCAAATGGATGTCTATACGGTGGCCTATTTCACCAGCCAGGGGCTTGCGGACCTGGAAAGCTATTCCGACGAGTACGACGACCGGGCGGAAGCGCTGCTGGACAGTCTGGAGCCCCTTTCCGAGGAACGGGCGGCCCTGCGGGACGATGTGGTGCGGCAGGAGGCCCAGGAGGAACTGGACGACGCCCAGCGGGACATTGACGAAGCCCAGGAGGAATTGGACGATGCCAAGGCGAAGCTCGAACAGGCCCGGGCGGAGCTGGACGCGGGCTGGCAGCAGTATTATGACGGTCTTTCCCAGCTGACCACGTCCATCACCGACGGGCGTGCCCAGCTGGAGGAAACCGCCGCCACCCTGGTAAACGGCTGGCAGGAGTATTACGATGGACAAGCCCAATATGAAGCGGCCCTGGCGGACTATGAAGCCCAGGCCGCCCAGCTGACGGCGGCGGAACAGGAATTGAAACAGGGACAGGCCCAGTATGAAGCGGCCCTGGCCCCTTATGCGGGAACGCCCCAATCCGCCCTGGTGGAGCAGCAGTTGGCCCCCCAGAAGGCCCAGTTGGACGAAACGACCGCCACGCTGGCGGAAGCCCGCAAGCAGTTGGACGCGGGCAAAGCCCAGCTGGACGAGACCGCCGCCATCCTGACGGAAACCCATGCGCAGCTGACGGCGGGACAGGCCCAGTACGATGAAGCGTTGGCGGAGCTGAACCGGCAGCAGTTGGCGGGACAAGCCCAGCTGTCCGGTTCTCTGGCAAAGCTGGACGAGGGCGAAACGGCCTATGCCCGCTCCCTGGGGCAGTATGCCGCCGCCGTGGCCGAAGCGGAACCGGAGTTAAAGGACGCCCGGCAGGAGTTAGAAGACGGCCAGCAGGAATTGGACGAGATGGAGCCGTGCGAATGGTATGTCCTGGGCCGGGACGGCAACGCGGGCATTGTGGGCTATTCCCAGGACGCCCAGCGGGTTGCCAATCTGGCGGCGGTGTTCCCGGTGATTTTCTTTGTGGTGGCGGCCCTGGCCTGTCTCACCACCATGACCCGTATGGTAGAGGAGCAGCGGGCGCAAATCGGCGCACTGAAAGCCCTGGGCTTTACCCGCATGGCGATTTCCTGGAAGTATTTGGGGTATGCAGCGGCGGCCAGCTGTACCGGCGGACTGGCGGGTCTGGCCCTGGGGGCTACGCTGATTCCGGCGGTCATCGCCAACGCATTCGCCATTATGTATACCATACCGGCTTTGCAGTACAAATCCCTGCCGGTCCTCTATACTCTGTCGGTGCTGCTGGCGGTGGTGTGTACCACCGGCGCGTCCCTGTGGGCCTGCTTTGCGACGCTGATGGACACCCCGGCCAATCTGATGCGGCCCCGTGCCCCCAAACCGGGACGGCGGGTGTTTCTGGAATACTGCACGCCCATCTGGCGTCGGCTCAGCTTCACCTGGAAGGTAACCATGCGGAATCTGTTCCGGTATCAGCGGCGGTTCTGGATGACGGTCCTGGGCATCGGCGGCTGTACGGCGCTGATTGTCACAGGCTTTGGTCTCCATGACTCCATCTTTGCCATTCTGGACAACCAGTATGATGAAATCTGCGTCTATGATACGCTGGTGGGCATCGATGCAGACTTGTCCCAGGGCCAGCGGAAAAAAATCACGACGTATCTGGACGGCAGCGACGCGGTAGCGGACTACCTGTTCACGTCTCAGGAATCCCTGGACGTGTCGGCGGGCGGGGTTTCCTATGGGGCCACCCTGTTTGCCGTGTCGGACGGCGACGCCTTTTCCCGGTTTATCCGGCTGCGGGACCGGCAGACCGGCGAAGCCCTTTCGTTGTCGGACCAGGGCGTTGTGCTGTCGGAGAAAACGGCGGAGCTGCTGGAAGTGGAGCCGGGAGACCATGTCCTTCTGGATGGAGACAAACGGGTGGAGGTCACCGTGGCGGCCTTGACGGAAAACTATGTGCAGCATTATGTCTATTTGACGGTGGAGCTGTACGAGCAGCTGTTCGGACAGCCGCCGGAGGAAAACACCATTCTGCTGACCTACGGCCCCCAGGTGGATGATGTGGCGTCGGACGATACCACCACGGAGCTGATGACCATGGAAGGCGTCACATCGTGCTCGTATATTGCCACCATGCGGGATTTGTTTACGGATAGTATGTCGGCAGTCAACTATGCGGTGGTGATTATCATTGTGGCGGCGGCGGTGCTGGCCTTTGTGGTGCTGTATAACCTGACCAATATCAATATCACGGAGCGCATCCGGGAGCTGGCGACGTTGAAGGTGCTGGGGTTCTATGACCGGGAAGTGACAGCCTATGTGTACCGGGAAAATGCGTTTTTGACACTGTTTGGTATCGGGCTGGGGCTGGTAATGGGCCGATGGCTCCATAGTTGGATGGTGTTGACGGTGGAGATTGATATGGTGATGTTTGGACGAACCGCGCCGCCGTATGCCTATGGATTGGCGGCGGCCATGACGGTGGTGTTCTCTCTGGTGGTCAATCTGGCAGCCCATTATAAGCTGAAAACAGTGGATATGGTGGAAAGTCTGAAATCCGTGGAATAACCCCCATATTTCGCACAAAAATTTAAAAGTTTTACTCGATTTTTTTCTTGTGAGGGCTACCCACCGCGCACGACGCGAAATCCCCCATCGTCCCAAAGCGCCATCCGCAGATGGCGCAATCCCCGGCAAAGCCGAAGGCCGCCGTCCCCACCCCGTTAGCGGGTGGCGGACGGCGGCCTTATGTCGTACCGTGTCCGATAACGTACCCACCCCACAAACCACGCGGGGCAGTCCGTCCCTGTTTGTAGGGCGGGACCTATGTGTCCCGCCGCCGGTACGCACCGCCGACCATCCTTAACGTAGGGGCCGGCATCCCTGACGGCCCCGGATGGAGTGTGCCATGCACGCGTCAAGGATGCCGCGTCCTACGAAACAGTTACGCATTCGCCCCCGTGCGCCGGTCAACGACACCCGGTACGGCGCGGCGGCACACGCAGGTGCCGCCCTACGAGTGGGACGGTAGCTTGTTCGGGGTTCGGGGGAAACGGGAAAGCCGCCGCCCACCACCCCGTGAGGGGTGGGGACGGCGGCTTTGGGGCCGTCGGAAACGGCCCCGGGGATTGCGCCATCTGCGGATGGCGCTATGGACGACTGGGGATTTCGCCCGCTGCGGCGGGCGGGTGTTTCGCTGGCTGCGGCCAGCGGGAATTTCGCCCCGTGCGCGGGGCGGCCAAAGGCTCTGCCTTTGGAAACCGCGATTTTTTGAAAAAAATCGAGTAAAACTTTTCATTTGGGGTGCGTTGGGCGTTACTGCTTACTACGCAGGTACTCCAGAATCTCCGCCGCATTGGTATCGGGCTTCACCTTGGGCATGACCTTCTCAATCACACCATTCCCATCAATGACAAAGGTAGACCGGACCACGCCCATGGACACCTTTCCATAATTCTTTTTTTCCTGCCACACGCCGAACCCCTCAATGGCCTGCCGCTCCGGGTCCGACAGCAGGATAAACGGCAGATTATATTTCTCGGCAAATTTCACATGGGAAGCCACAGAATCTTTACTGATACCGATGACCACCACATCCAGCGCCTTGAACTCCGCATAAGCCCCCGCAAAGGCGCAGGCCTGACGGGTGCAGCCGGGGGTATTATCCCTGGGATAGAAATAGAGCACTACCGTTTTTCCCGCAAAATCCGACAGAGAAACGGCGTTGCCGTCCTTATCGCTGAGGGTAAAGTTGGGGGCTTTCATACCGACTTCCAGCATCGTTTATGTTCCTCCTTGCAGAAATACGTCATTGTTTGGGGTCGAGCGGTCCGGGTCATAGACAAAGCCCAGCCCGTCAAACCGCCGCAGCTGTTCCACATTGGTCACCCGGTTTTGGGCCATCCAACGGACCATCTCTCCCCTGGCCATTTTGCACAGTGTCCCCTGCTCCACAGCCTTGCCGTTTTTCAGCACGGCAAAGGTGCAGCGGTGGACCGTCACTTCCGGCGGCAGATGGGGCGTCACCGCCCGGCTGTACTCCTTGGACGCCAAATCCACCACCGTGTCCGTCTCCTGGGCCACGCTCCGGGCCAGGGTATTGCCCCAAAAGCCGTAAAGGTCCTTGGCGCCGTCCACGGAAAGCATCGCCTGCATCTCCAGCCGGTAGGGCGTCACGCCGTCAAAGGGCCGAACCATTCCGTAAAAGCCCGACAGAATCCGCAGATGCTCCTGCAAATAGTCCAGCTCCGCGTCTTCCAGCACACCGGGGGCCAGATACCGATAGGCGATGCCCTCATAGGACAGCACCGCCGGGGTCAGTCCCCGCCGCAGGTCCATATGGGCCAGCCGCTCCACGTTCTGGGCGGCGATGGCCTCATTGCACTTCCACAGCGCCCGCAGCTCGTCCGGCGTTCTGGAGCGCAGAGCCGCCAGCAGCCGTTCCGTCCGCTCCAGAAAGTCCGGCAGCCCCAGGGGGGCCAGCGTGTCCGTATCCACCCGCATTTTTTTGGCCGGGGCCAGTAAAATCCGCATACCCGTCTCCTGTTCCCGCCGTTATTCCTGCAGCAGCTTTTTCCGGGCCAGATTGATGGTGCCCTCCTGCATCTGCTTAATCCACCGCAGACTCTTGCCGCAGCCCAGGGCCACACAGGAGTCGGCATCGTCGGCCTGGGAACAGGGAATGCCGGTCCGGTCCATAATCAGCTGGGCAAAGCCCCACAGCTGACTGCCGCCGCCGGTGAGGGTAATACCGTTCTGGGAGATATCGGCCACCAGCTCCGGTGAGGTCTGCTCCATCACCGCCAGAATCTCGTCCACAATCTGCCGGGCCGGACGCTTGAAAACCTCGTACAGCTCGGCGGAGCTGACCTCCACTTCCTTGGGCAGGCCCGTTTTCAGGTCCCGGCCCTTGGTGCGCATACTGACATTTTGCCCCCGCTCATAGACGCAGCCGATGGCAATTTTCAATTCTTCGGCGGCGTTGGGACCCAGCAGCACATTGAACCGGCGGCGGACGTACCGGATCACCTGCTCGTCAAAGGACTGGCCCGCCACCTTCAGCGACGAGGACACGGCCACATTGTTCATGGTCACCACGGCCACATCGGTGGTGCCGCCGCCGATGTCCACCACCAGATGGCCGCCGGGGTCGTCCAGATTCATCTGCGCACCCAGGGCGGCGGCAAAGGGCTCCTCAATCAGGTAGACCCGTCGGGCGCCGGCCTCCATGGTGGCTTGGATGACGGCCCGTTCCTCCACCTCGGTGATGCCGCTGGGGACCGTGACCACCACACGGGGCTTGACGAAGGCAAACCGCGTCACCTTTTTGATCATCTGCGTCAGCATCTTTTCTGTCATCTCATAGTCGGAGATGACGCCCTCCCGCAGGGGCCGCAGGGCCACCACATTGCCGGGGGTACGGCCCAGCATGTTATTGGCCGCCGCGCCCACCTGCAATACCTTGCCGGTGTTCTTGTCCACGGCAACCACCGACGGCTCCCGGAGCACGATGCCCCTTCCGGCCTCATAGATCAGCACGTTGGCCGTGCCCAGATCAATTCCCAGATCGTGTGATAACTTTAACATGGCTTCACCTGTTCATTTTCCTTAAATTCTCGGCTTCTGGCCAGTGCGGCCATCCAGACGGTGTCGGCCCCTGCCAGCAGCAGCGTCCGGCCCGCTTCCGTGGCCGTGGCGCCGGTGGTCCAGACATCGTCCACCAACAGCAGCCGTTTTCCGGCTGCCCCGTGGCCCACGGCCCGATAGACGCCCAGCACATTGGCCCGCCGTTCCTCCGGCGTGGTCAGGGTGGATTGGGGCGGATTGTGTTTTGTCTTGCGGAGGGTGGATACCAGGGGCTTGTCCAGCGCCTTGGCCAGAGCGGCCGCCAGCAGTTTCGACTGGTCGTACCCCCGCCGCCAACGGCGGCGACGGCTCACCGGTATCCAGGTGACGGCGTCCACCTCCTCCAGGGGCAGCCGGACACAGGCCGCGGCCAGCAAACGGCCATAACAGCGGCTATAGTGGCTTCGTCCGGAAAACTTGTACCGGAGAATGGAGCCACGGACCGCGCCCTGATACCACAGGGCCGCCGTGACGCCGTCAAACACATCGGTGCGGTGGAGTTTTTCATCACACACCGGCAGGGTTTTGCGGCAGCTGTCGCAGAAATCGTGCTGCTGCCGCGTCAGGAGCTTTCCGCACAGGACGCATTTGGGCGGATAAATCAGGTCCAGCAGGAGCGATACGGGATGGAACTTCATGCTTCCGGCTCCCGCTGCTGCAACCGCAGCTTCAATCCGCTGTACCGGCGCTGCTGACGGTCGTTGGCCGTCATCTGGGCAATGACCGATTCATCGCCCACAATAATCAACATCTGTCTGGCACGGGTGATGGCCGTATAGAGGATGCTCCGGCTCAGCAGGTATGGCGAACCGCTCCAGGCCGTCAGAATCACGGCCCGGTATTCGCTGCCCTGGCTCTTGTGTACCGTCATGGCATAGGCCAGCTCCAGTTCCGCCAGCATATCAAATTCATAGCTGGCGCTCCGGTCGTCGTCAAAGACCACCGTCAGCGTCTCGGTGCTGTGGTTGATGGTGGTAATCACGCCCATATCGCCATTAAAGACGCCGACGCCGCTGCCCAAACCGTCGATGCGCTTCCAAACGATGTCGTAGTTGTTGCGAATCTGCATAACCCGGTCCCCTTCCCGGAACACGGTTTCGCCCCGCTGGCGCTCGGCCTTGTTGGGAGCCGGGGGATTGAGTACCGCCTGGAGCCGCTTGTTCAGGTTGACGGTGCCCGTCTCCTGCTTGCGGGTGGGCGATAAAACCTGAATTTCCGCCGGGGGGATACCCATATTTTCCGGCAGCCGCCGGTCACAGAGGTCGCAGATGGTATCCACCACCGATTCCGCCGTCCGCCGCTTGAGGAAGAAGAAATCCCGGTCCTTGACGGTCAGCTGGGGCAGATGGCCCTGGTTGACGGCGTGGGCGTTCATGACAATCAAGCTCTCCCGCGCCTGCCGGAAAATCTCCGTCAGCCGCACCATGGGCAGGACGCCGCTGCGAATCAAATCGGAAAAGACGTTGCCCGGTCCCACCGACGGCAGCTGGTCCGGGTCGCCCACCAGCACCAGACGGCACCGGGGCGGCAGCGCCCGCAGCAGGGATTGCATCAGCTGCAAATCCACCATGGAGGTCTCGTCCACCACCACGGCTTCCACATCCAGGGGGTCGTCCTCATTGTGGGTAAAGACCATGGCCCCGGTCTCCGGGTCAAACTGGGCCTCCAGCAGCCGGTGGATGGTGGAGGCTTCCCGCCCCGTCAAATCGCTGAGCCGTTTGGCGGCCCGGCCCGTGGGAGCGGCCAGCAGGGATTTCAATTTCATCCGGTCGAATAAATCGAGGATGCCGTCCAGCGTCGTGGTTTTGCCGGTACCGGGGCCGCCGGTGACCAGCACCACCCGATGCTCAGCGGCGGCGGTGATGGCTTCCAACTGCTGGCGGGCATAGGCAATTTTCCGGTTGGCCTGGACCTCCCCCAGAAGCCGGGCCAAATCCACCGGCAGTTTGGGTGCGTCGTCCACCATGTCCCGCAGCCGCTCAGCCACATAGACTTCGGCCTCGTACAGCTCCGGCAGGTAACAGATGTCCATACCGGCCAGCCGGTCCAGGGCAATTCTCCCCTGCTCCTGGAGCCGCAGAAAGCCCTCGTCGATGGTGGCCCGGTCCAGGCCCAGCAGTCCCTCCGTGGCGGTGGCCAGCTTATTGCGCGGGAGAAACACATGGCCGTTGTTGAGGTTGTGGCTCAGTTCAAAGCAAATGCCCGCCTCCACCCGCCGCTCATCGGCGCCATCCACCCCCAGGGAGATGGCGAAATGGTCCACCTGTCCGAAGGTGGCGCCGAAAAAGCTGTCCGTCAGCAAATAAGGGTCGTCCCGGATGGCGTCCACAGCCATTTCTCCGTAGACCCGGTAGAGCCGCAGCGCCAGCTCCGTGGGCAGATTGTGGGCCGACAGAAATTCAATGAGCCGCCGGATGCCCACCTGACGGCGAAAGGACCGGCTCATCTCCTGGGCCTTTTTCTCCGAGATACCGGGCAGGGTGGCCAGCCGTTCCGGGTCGTTTTCGATGACGTCCAGGGCATGGACGCCGAAGGCCTCCACGATGCGCTTGGCCATAACGGCGCCGATGCCCTTGACGGCACGGGAGGACAGAAACGCCTGAATGCCCGACGCCGATTCCGGCATCAGCCGTTCCAGGAACTCCGCCTCAAACTGACGGCCATAGGCGGGGTGACGGCTCCATTTTCCCGCCACCACCAGCCGCTCTCCCACGTTGGTCATGGGGATGGTGCCCACCACGGTGATGGTCTCGCCGCCTTCGGTGTCGAACCGCAGCACGGCATAGCCGTTTTCCTCATTCTGATAGACGATGGCCGACACGCTCCCGCGTATCATCTCCTGCTGTACTTCCACCTTCACACCTCACCTGTTCTGTCTGCGTGGGTCCCAACCACCGGATGTACTCATGCTGTCGGGCCAGGGTTTCGGCCCGGCGGCAGGCCGCCGGGGCCATGCCGTGGTCCTCGATAAGCAGTTCCGTCCGAACCAGCCCCGTGTCATGGAGCCACTCGAAGCTGTGAACCGTCTGTTCCAGATCGGGGGCATCGTCCCGGCCCCGGTAGACCACCGAAACCGTCTCCCCGGCCAGCGGCAGCAGCAGCCGCCCCATCCACAGCCAAAGGATCAGCAGCAGCGCAGCCGTGGCCAGAATGACCACCGCCATCTGTCCCATCATACGTACCCCTCCCCTTACAATATCGGGCACAGTCTGTGCCGTCTCATTCTATGCCGGAAGGGCTCCTGCGGTGCAGCCGCACCGCGTCCATATCTAAGTTATTTTACACGATATTGCCTGTAAATACAATCATCTGCAAAAGAAAAAGGCCCGGAAGCGGATGCTTCCGGGCCTTAGGGCTACAAATTAGTCCTCGATGATGTCGATAACGACACCGGAACCAACGGTACGGCCGCCCTCGCGGATAGCGAAGCGGAGGCCCTTCTCGATGGCGATGGGGGTGATCAGCTCAACGTTCATGTCGACGTTATCGCCGGGCATGCACATCTCAACGCCCTCGGGCAGGGAGATGATGCCGGTCACGTCGGTGGTACGGAAGTAGAACTGAGGACGATAGTTGTTGAAGAAGGGAGTATGACGGCCGCCTTCTTCCTTGGACAGGACGTAAACCTGGCCAACGAACTTGGTGTGGGGCTTGATGGAGCCGGGCTTGGCCAGAACCTGACCACGCTCGATGCTCTTCTTGTCAACACCACGCAGCAGGGCGCCGATGTTATCGCCGGCCTCAGCGTAGTCCAGCAGCTTGTGGAACATCTCGATGTCGGTGACAA
>ERZ1643251.721-NODE-721-length-43488-cov-7.857965_pt1 | contig 43488 bp, 41 predicted proteins | sample MGYA00579261_ERZ1643251 | MGnify/ENA primary metagenome ERZ1643251 (study PRJEB29033, sample SAMEA4952267) | chicken gut metagenome | biome: Broiler Chicken; feature: Gastrointestinal Tract; material: Caecum | place: Ireland | collected 2018 | study: Broiler... | reverse complement strand
GGCAGGATGAGGACGGCTTCCTCTGGTATGTGGGCCGGGCCGACGACGTGATCAAATCCAGCGGCTACCGCATTGGGCCCTTCGAGATCGAAAGCGTTATCATGGAGCTGCCCTATGTGCTGGAGTGCGGCGTGTCCGCCGCCCCTGACCCCGTCCGGGGCCAAGTGGTCAAGGCCAGCATCGTGCTGGTGAAGGGCACCGAGGGCACCGAAGAGCTGAAAAAAGAGATTCAGAACTACGTCAAGCAGCACACCGCCCCCTACAAGTATCCCCGGGTGGTGGTGTTCCGGGATGAGCTGCCCAAGACCACCAGCGGCAAGATCATCCGCAATAAGCTGTGATTTTTCGGGGCTTTGCTCCGCGCCCCTGCAAAGGAGAAGCCTATGGACATCAAACGCGTTACCCTCTTTGCCGGGCACTACGGCTCCGGCAAGACCAATATCGCCGTCAACTTTGCCCTGTACCTGCGGAAGCTGGGCAAACGGACAGCCATTGCCGACCTGGACATCGTCAACCCCTATTTCCGCACCAAGGACAGTGCCAGGGAGCTGGCGGAGGCGGGAGTGGAGCTTATCTCCCCCCAGTTTGCCAACTCCAACGTGGACCTTCCCGCCCTGCCGGCGGAGGCCTACCGCCTGGTGGAGGATAAAACCCTCTATGCGGTTATGGACATCGGCGGCGACGACCGGGGAGCCTACGCCCTGGGCCGCTACGCCCCCTTTATCCGGGAGGAAAACGACTTCCAGATGGCCTTCGTGGCCAACCCCTACCGGCCCCTGACCCGGACGCCGGAGGAAGCCCTGGAAGTAATGCGGGAGATCGAGGCGGCGGGAGGTTTGCCCTTCACCGCCATCGTCAACAACGCAAACCTGGCCCACGAAACCACGGCGGAGCATGTGCTGGCGGCGGCAGACTACATGGCGGAACTCTCCCGCCTCAGCGGCCTGCCCCTCTGGATGACCACCGCCGAGGAGCATGTGGCGAAGGCGCTCCAGGGGAAGGTGGAAAACCTTCTCCCCATGACGCTCCAGGCAAAATATTTTGACCTGCCCGAGCAGAAGGGGCCTCCCAAGGCCCGGCCTCTGTTCGGCTGACCGCCCCCCGCCTTTCCGGCGGAGCGCGGCATAGATTTCCCCAGCATAACCCGCGATTTTTATATGGCAGCAAATAAAGGAGGAGCCACCATGGCAAAAGTAACGTTCAAGACGGACCTCTGCAAAGGCTGCGGACTGTGCGTGGAGGCCTGCCCCAAGCACATCCTGGCCATTGCCAAGGACAAGATCAACAAAAAAGGCTATTCCCCCGCGGAGATGACCGACCAGTCCCAGTGCATCGGCTGCGCCTTCTGCGCCACCATGTGCCCTGACTGCATCATCACCGTGGAGAAGTAAGGAGGCAGAGCTATGGCAGAAAGAGTACTGATGAAGGGCAACGAGGCCATCGCCGAAGCGGCGATCCGGGCCGGCTGCCGCCACTATTTCGGTTATCCCATCACCCCCCAGACGGAAGTGGCCGCGTATATGGCCAAGCGGATGCCCAAGATCGACGGCGTCTTCCTCCAGGCGGAGAGCGAGATCGCCTCTATCAACATGGTCTACGGCGCCGCCGCCGCGGGCATGCGGGTGATGACCTCCTCCTCCAGCCCCGGAATCTCCCTGATGGGCGAGGGCCTGAGCTACATCGCCGGCAGTGACGTACCCGCTTTCGTAGTGAACGTCCAGCGCGGCGGCCCGGGCCTCGGCGGCATCCAGCCCAGCCAGTCCGACTACTTCCAGGCCACCCGGGGCGGCGGACACGGCGACTACCACATGATCGTCCTGGCTCCCGCCTCCGTCCAGGAGATGGCCAGCCTCACCGTCAAGGGCTTCAACCTGGCGGACAAGTACAGCATGATCGCCATGATCCTGGCCGACGGCACCATCGGCCAGATGATGGAGCCCATCTCCTTTGAGGATGTGGAGATCGAGCACTACGACAAGCCCTGGGCCCTCACCGGCACCCAGTGCCAGCGCAAGCACAACATCGTCAACTCCCTCTACCTCCAGCCCGACGTACTGGAAAAGAAGAACTTCGAGCGCTACGAGAAGTACCGCACCGTGGAGGAAAACGAGGCCCTCCATGAAAGCTATATGATGGACGACGCCGAGGTCTGCGTGGTGGCCTTCGGTATCGCCTCCCGCGTGGCCAAGAACGCCGTGGTGGCCGCCCGTGCCGAGGGCATCAAGGCCGGCCTCATCCGGCCCATCACCCTCTGGCCCTTCCCCAAGAAGGCCCTCAGTGAGGCCGCGGACCAGGTGAAGAGCTTTGTGTCCGTGGAGCTGAGCATGGGCCAGATGGTGGAGGACATCCAGCTGGCTACCGGCTGCCGCCGCCCCGTGTCCCTGTGCAACCGGGTGGGCGGCATGATCCCCAGCCCCGACCAGGTGCTGGCAAGTATCCGCAAGGCGGCGAAAGGAGAGAACTGAGATGGCAATCGTATTTGAGAAACCCAAGGCGCTCACCGACGCCGTACTGCACTACTGCCCCGGCTGCCCCCACGGCATCATCCACCGTCTGGTGGCCGAAGCCATCGACGAGCTGGGCATTGAGGGCAAGACCATCGGCGTGGCCCCCGTTGGCTGCGCGGTGATGGCCTATGACTACTTTACCTGCGACATGATCGAGGCGGCCCACGGCCGGGCCCCCGCTACCGCCACCGGCATCAAGCGCTGCCGCCCGGACAACATTGTCTTTACCTACCAGGGTGACGGCGACCTGGCCTCCATCGGCATGGCGGAGACTGTCCACGCCGCCGCCCGCAACGAGAACATCACCATTATCTTTGTCAACAACGCCATTTACGGCATGACCGGCGGCCAGATGGCCCCCACTAGCCTTCCCGGCCAGGTGACCCAGACCTCCCCCTACGGCCGTGACGTGAAGCTGTGCGGCTGGCCCATCAAGGTCTGCGAGCTGCTCAGTACCCAGGACGGCCCCGAGTACATTGCCCGTGTGGCGGTCAACAACGTCAAGAACGTGAAGGCCGCCGGCAAGGCCATCAAGAAGGCCTTCCAGAACCAGATCGAGGGCAAGGGCTTCTCCCTGGTGGAAGTGGTCTCCGCCTGCCCCACCAACTGGGGCATGACCCCCCAGCAGGCCCTCAACTGGGTGGAGAGCGACATGCTGCCCTACTACCCCTTGGGCGTCTACAAGGACAGAAGCGCGGAAAAGGAGGGCAAGTGAGATGAAAACGACCCAGATCCTGATCGCGGGCTTCGGTGGACAGGGCATCCTGTTTGCCGGTAAGTTCCTGGCCTACAAGGGCCTTCTGGAGGACCTCCAGGTGTCCTGGCTCCCCTCCTACGGCCCGGAGATGCGGGGCGGCACCGCCAACTGCAACGTGGTCCTCTCCGACGACCCTGTGGGCTCCCCCATCGTCACCGACCCTGACGTGCTTATCGCCATGAACCTGCCCAGCCTGGAGAAATACGTGGACACCGTGGTCCCCGGCGGCCAGATCTATGTGGACTCCACCCTCATCTCCGCCAAGGTGGAGCGCACCGATGTGGAGGTCTACTACATCCCCGCCACCAAGATGGCCAACGATGCCGGCGTCCCCACCCTGGCCAACATGGTCATGATGGGCCACGTTCTCCAGCACAATCCGGAGCTGAGCTTCAACGGCACCGACGTCACCGTCCAGAAGCTGGTGCCCGCCAAGAAGGCCCAGCTGGTGGAGCTGAATATGAAGGCCCTGGAGGCCGGCCGTGACTATGAGGGCTGAGAAGATGCGGGTCAGCTGCGTCCAGCTGGACATGAAGCTGGGAGATCCGGCCTATAACTTTGCCCACGCCGAGGCTATGATCCGCAAGGCTGTGGAGCAGGACCACCCGGACACGGTGGTGCTGCCGGAGACCTGGAATACCGGGTTCTTTCCCCAGGACCTGGCCCCCTGTGCCGACCAGGACGGCAAGGCTGTCAAGGCTCTCTGCTCCTCCCTGGCAAAGGAGCTGAACATCAACATCGTGGCGGGCAGCGTGGCCAATCACCGCGCCGACGGCTACTACAACACCGCCTATGTCTTTGACCGCTCCGGTGAGGTCATCGCCGAGTACGACAAGACCCACCTCTTCACCCCCTCCGGGGAGCACAACTTCTTCCGCCTGGGCAGCCGCACCTGCCGCTTCACCCTGGAGGGCATCCCCTGCGGCCTTATCATCTGCTACGACATCCGGTTCCCGGAGCTGATCCGGAGCCTTACCGTCCAGGGGGTGGACCTGCTGTTCGTGGTGAGCCAGTGGCCTGCCAAGCGGGCCATGCACCTGGACACCCTGGCCCGGGCCCGGGCCATCGAGAACCAGACCTTCCTGGCTCTCTGCAACAGCGCCGCCGCCGACACCGCCTGCGCCGGCCACAGCGCCATCATCGACCCCTGGGGCGAGTACCTGGCCCAGGCCGGCGAGACCGAGGAGATCATCTCCGCCCAGCTGGACTTCTCCATCATTCAGGGCATCCGGGAGTCCATCAACGTCTTCCGTGACCGCAGACCCGACCTCTACTGCATGGAGTAACGACGACACGAAGGGCTGTTCTTTTCTTTATGAATAAAGAAAAGAACCAAAAGAAACACTTTTTGCGCGAAACTCCGTTTCGCGCGGGGTGTATCCGGCATGATCCCATAAGCAAAGCGCAGCTTTGCGCCAAACGTTCTTTTTGATTCTTTTTCTTTCAAGAAAAAGAATGGAAACATACGAGAGGAAGGATGATTCCCATGTCTTACACATTTCCTGTGACCCGCACCACCCATCCCAAGCCCAAGCCGGATCAGAGCAACCTGGGCTTCGGCAAGTACTTCACCGACCACATGTTCATCATGGACTACGACGAGGGCCAGGGCTGGCACGACGGCAAGATCGTCCCCTACGGCCCCATCAGCCTGGACCCCGCCAGCTGCGTGCTCCACTACGCCCAGATGATGTTTGAGGGCATGAAGGCCTACCGCACCGCGGATGGGAAGATCAACCTTTTCCGCCCGGACATGAACGCCAAGCGCCTGAACCGGACCAACGAGCGCATGTGCATCCCCTACATGGACGAGGAGCTGTTTATCGACGCGGTGAAGGCCATCGTCAAGGAGGACGCGGACTGGATCCCCACCGCCCCCGGCACCGCCCTGTATATCCGCCCCTACATCATCTCCGATGAGGTGAGCTTCTCCGTGGAGCCCGCCAAGCACTACCACTTCATCATCATCCTCTGCGCCGTGGGCGCCTACTACGACATCAACCGGGGCGGCCTCACCGGCAGCCACATCTATGTGGAGGACGAGTACATCCGCGCCGCTGTGGGCGGCACCGGCTTTGCCAAGGTGGGCGGCAACTACGCCGGCGGCATGCGGGCCACCAAGAAGGCCCTGGAGGCCGGCTGCAAGGAAGTGCTGTGGCTGGACGCCCGGGATCACAAGTATGTGGAGGAGGTTGGTACCTCCAACGCCTTCTTCATGATCGACGACGAGGTCATTACCGCTCCTCTGGGCGGCTCCATCCTCCCCGGCGTCACCCGTGACTCCACCATTACCCTCCTGAAGAAGTGGGGCTACAAGGTGTCCGAGCGCAAGCTCTCCATCGATGACATCGAGGCCGCCAGCAAGAACGGCACCCTCCAGGAGGCCTGGGCCACCGGTACCGCCTGCGTCATCTCCCCCATCGGCTACCTGCGCTACAAGGGTGAGGACATTGTCATCAACAACGGCAACGTCGGCGCCCTCAGCCAGAAGCTCTACGACACCATCTACGGGATGCAGACCGGCGTGGTGGCAGACGACATGGGCTGGATTGTCCAGATCTGATTTCCCTCACAGGCATATAAAAGCCCCCGAAGCTTACGCTTCGGGGGCTTTCTTGTTGATTGACAGCCGTGGCTGGATCAGCGGACCTCCAGCTTCAGATCGTGAAGCCGCAGAACATCCTCCACCGCCAGGAAGGTGGTGCCGTCCCGCAGCACGGCGGGCACCATCAGATCCAAGGCCTCGCCCTCCTCCCGGGTGTAGGTACTCTCATCCACAGCCAGGCAGTAGAGGGCGTTGCCGTCCTGATCGGTGACCTGAGCAGTACGGCTCTCCCGATCCCAGGTGATCTCTCCGCCCAGAGTCTCTACTACCAGGCGCAGAGGCACCATCAGCTTCTCGCCCTGGATGAAGGGCTCCTCACCGGCGGCAAGGGTCACATCCTGGCCGCTGACGCTGAGCTTACCGGGGGCGGCATACAGCCAGCCGGCGTACTCCACATCAAACACCATGGCCTTGGCAGCCGCGCTCTGGGCCTCACAGGCGGGCTTCTCCTCCTGGCGCCAGGTCAGCAGCATATCGCCGGGCTCCAGGGTCTCCAGCTTGGGCTCAGCGGCGGAAGCAGAGGGAAGCAGCTCTACGTCCTTATCCATGTGGACCACAGTTTCCGCATCCAGCCGCACATCATAGCCTTCCTCGCAGGGGGTAATGCTCTGGATCTGGCTCAGGGAAGGCACGCCGAAATCAGCGGGGATATTGCACAGGATCAGCCGGGCAAAGGACTGGGGCGGCAGGCTCAGAGTCATGGCCTGCTCCACGTAGGCATACACCACATCGTCCTTTTCCACCTGGTCAAAGGACAGCTCCTCACCGGTCACCGCGTCCAGCACCAGGGTATCCTCATTGACATTGAGGACAATGTCGGAATAGGGATCCTCTTCATTGCTGTTGTTGAGGCGGGCCCGGTCCTCCTCCACTTCCACAGCGGTACCCCAAACCCGGACCAGCGTGCGGTCAGTGACCGGCTTGATCTCATAGGAGGGGGCCGGGGAAATGGGTGCCTCACCGGCAAAGGCCGCGCCGGTAAGCAGCAGCAGGGACAGGCAAAGACTTATCATACGTTTCATGGTCATCACGGGTCTCCTTTACTGATTGATATCTCTTTGACGCATGAGCAAAGGAATTTGTTCCCGAAAAAAAGGAGGACGATAAAAATCGTCCTCCCCTGGGGCTACTCCCCAAAGCAGCCCGCCCGGTCCTGGATCACCAGCAGCCGCAGCATGTCCCGGCTGAGGTCCAGATCGGCGGGATTTCCTGCCCCGTCCTTTTTTCCGCTGCCGCCCAGATATCCCCGCTCCACCAGCTTTTCCACTGTGGGCTGTGCCCAAACGGGGCACTGCTGTACCGTGTTGAATCGCTCCACGTTCTCTTCCTCCTCAAACAAAGGGCGTACCGCCCCCACTACATAGGCCAGCGGCCGTGTCCGGCGCTGGACCTGGCCGCCGTCGGCGTCACTCCCGGAACCTGTGTTGCCTTCTATGGCAATGACGCCGCTGTCCGTCACACGCTCCACTATGCCGCAGTGGTCGGTGGCAGCCCCGCCGGGAAAGTCGTAGATCACCACGTCCCCGCTCTGGTATCCCTCTGTGATCCAGCAGCCTGCTGATTGGGCTGCCCGCATCAGCGCCCCGCAGCTGGCAGTGCGGGACGGGAGGGACACTCCGGCCTGGGCAAAGACCCACTGGACAAAAACCATGCACCAGGGGTAGGCGCTGCCGGACACCGCCTGTCCATAATACCAGGTGTTATATTTCACCTGGTTGCTGCCGGGGGGCGATTCCGTGATCCCCAGCTCCCGGGCGGCCAGGGCCGCCAGTTCAGCGCCCGTCATCGCCGCTGTCCAGGGTGTCCTGAAGCTTCTGGCTCTGGGTTCCAAAATAGAAGGACACCACGATCAGAAAAATCGTCAGGAAATCCTGACCGGATACCACGCCCCGCAGGGCCAGAGCCGCGAACACCCCTGTCAGCACCAGGGTCACCAGGCTCTTTACCGACAGCAGATTGGCTGCCCGTCTTTTCAGCTGTTCCATGCGCTTTCTCCTTATTTTACCGCCCCGTCAGGCGAAGTGGAGGACGGCCCAGCGGCAGTATCCCTGGGTTCCGCCAGGATCTTTTTCAGGCACAGCAGCAAAAGCTCCCCACCGAAAAACCCCAGAATCACCGCCAACAGTCCGGAGCCGTCATGCCCGGTACGGGAGAGGATCCGCAGGGCATAAAAGCTGGCCGCCGTACCACAGGCCACGCAGTGGAGGACCATTACCTTGGCAAACAGGTGAGGAATGGCAGACAGCCAGACACGAACGGCGGCAAGGCCCTTTTTCTTCCGTCGTCCCGTCATTTCTCCTCCCCCTCGTGGGCCGCCTGATTGAGGTGCTTTTCCAGTTTGTCCAGAGCCGCCGAAACAGGGCCGTTGCAGCCCTGCTCCTTCAGTCCCTTCAGGCAGGCCAGCACCCCATAACAGATCAGCGTCTGTTCCCGGCGGATCGTGGAGATCTCCCTGTCCTGATGCTTTTGCCGCTCCACAAACCGGATACACCACACCACCACGCCGCCCAAAGCCCCCAGGGCCGCCAGCAGCGACGCCGCCCGGATTACTGTATCCGCCCCAATGGTTACTTCCATACCGCTGTCCTCTCCTTTGCCCTGCCGGGCATACTCTCTTACTTCTGGATAACGGAGGGGAAAAGTTTCTCTTCACTGTGCAACCGGCAGGAAAATTTCCGGCAGCAAAGTCCTTCCCGCCTTCTTTTCCCCCCGGAACGCACCCCTGCAGAGCGCTGCCACCCTTTGCACCGCAGCCGCATACAATAGGCTACCCCTTGTGGGAAAGGAGTTATTTCAAATGCTTGATAATATCATTTCCGAGAACGCGGTCCAGACCTGCCCTGCCGTAGGCTATCAGTCCGCATCCGTCTGCGTCCCTGTAACGGTGACCCCCTTTGCCCAGGCCGGCGCCACCACTACCAAGTGCTGTGGCTCTCCTGTGGTCACTCCCGGTCGGGTAACCTGTGAGGGCATCCGCAGCGGCGCCTGTGTGTTCACCATCAGCCAGGATATCTGCGTATCCGTGCCGGTGGAGTTCGGCGCCGAGGCTACCGTGGGCGACGCCTACGTCAACTGCGGCGGCGCTTCCTCCGAGGATATCTGCACCAGCTGCGAGCAGGTGCCTGTCCTGCCGGATCCCGTGGTTCCCGCAGAGGCATAAGGGCCCGCGTTTCTTCCCAAGGGCTTTTTATTCACCACAGAAAAGCGCAAAAAGGGAGCCGCCTGCTTTTGCAGGCGGCTCCCTTTGGTTCTGAAATACCGGCGTCGCTGTATGAAAAACGCCCCGGAATCATATAAAAAAGTTACTTTTCCCATTCCTTGACGCCGTGGCGGCGCCATACATTCAGTAGGGGGTCAGCACCAGCTCACCGCTGTCAGTCCACTCCACCGCATACATCTCTCCCCTTTGCGTTCCCTCCGGTAAAATCTCCAGCAGAGTATCTTCGCACTCCATCAGATAGAGGTAGCCGCAGTGGTATTTCTCCAGTTCCTCCACCAGTCCGGTATAGTCCGCTTCCCCTCCCTGGTCCAGTCTGACATGGACAAAGGACACCGGGGACACCGCGTTGATAACAATAGGGTTTGTCTCGGCGGACTCCACCACCAGCAGTACCCGGGAGCCGCTTTCCTGGTAGGGAACCACCGCCGTGGCATCAATAAAATCCCGGTAGGTATCCAGAAAGGTGAGGCGCTTTTCAATGCGGGAGGCGTCCAGCTCGTCATAGACGAACCGGCGCCAGGCCTCCCGATAGCCGGTACAGCTGAGCAGAATCACCGCCGCCATACCGCCCAGAAGCCATTGCCGCTTGCCGCTTACACGGCGGAGGGCCGCCCCGGGCATCACGCCGCTGGAGAGGGTCACCAGCAGCATCAGCAGCCCTGTATTGGCCGGCTCACAGTACCGGCTCATCAGCGTAACGGCGCTGACGGGATCCAGGTACTGGGTCTCATAGTAAAACATGGTCAGCTGCCCCACCGATACCACCGCGTAAATAATGAAGGTGATGGTCAGGGTATAGACCAGCAGCCGCCCCAGCTTTTTCCGGGGAACCGCGCCAAAGTACCACAGCAGCACCGCCCCCACCAGCAGCACCACCACAATGGCGAAGGGGGAAAGATCAATGGCAAAGGTGTACTCCCGGTGGACAGGGGTGGCAAAAAAGGCTTGTACATAGGAGCGGATGTAGCCCCTGGTCATTTCAGAGCTGAAGAAGGTGCCGTTCACCCACTCTGTCAGCCGCTGATAGGCCCGGTCGGAAAAGCTGTCCGCCAGGTAGCCGCTGCGCTCCATCACCTGGCAATACAGCGACCAGCTCCGTGAAAACAGCACCGGCACCCCCAGAAATACCAGGGAAAACAGATACTCCCGCTTTTCCCGGATCCACCACAGGAGGAAAAACAGGGCCGCAAACACGCTCCACAGGATGCCGATGCTCTTGAGCAGAGCCAGGCAGGTAACCGCCACCACCAGCTCCGCCTTCCAGAATGCCAGGTCCTCCTTGGGGCGGGCAACGATCTTGCAGAGGATCATGCCGAACAGAATCGCCATCACCGGATCCACATAGATGGACCGGTACCAGGCAGTGCTGCACACCCCCGGCACACAGAGGGCGCAGAAGGGGATCAGCAGCCAGGTGAACAAGCGACCCCTGGGAAAGCGGCGGCGAAAGACAGACGCCGCCGAAAACAGCATCAGGCCGCTGGAAATAAAGTACCCGTAGAAAATGAACGGCTCCTGATAGCTGCCAAAGAGATGGACAAACCACCACAGGATCAGCTGAAACACCGGGGTATAGTCCCCGAAATTAGGGGAAACGTTGCTGTATTTGGCGGCATAGCCCTCCCGGTAATAGAGGCTCTTGATGTCCGGCGCCCAGAAGTTATGGGCGTCCCACTCCAGGATCTGCTCATGGCGCAGGGCAAAGCACATCACCGCCAGCAGCAGGACACAGCCCCAGAGATAGGGGTCGCAAAGCTGCCGCCTGAGCTCCTTGAGAAGGGCGGCAGATCCCTGCCGCTTGGCCGTCCCGGCCATCCAGGCCAGGGCGACCACCCCGACGGCCAGAAGCAGCCAGTCGATGAGGCCCATCCAGCAGAAAAAAGCCAGGACATAGAGAATCAGCCCTATGGCGCATAGTCCATAGGGCGCAATCTCCACCATGGTCTGGCGGGTGCGCCAGGCCAGGGCAAACAAAACACAAAACAGGGCAGCCAGGGATAAAAGGGCCATTTTCTGCCTCCTTCCCCTAAAAGATCTCGGCGCTCTTCTCCCGGAAGATAAACCGGCGCTGGATAAAATAGTTGATCACAAAGAGGACCGTATCCACCAGCACCTTGATCAGCGTCAGGGGCAGCGGCAGGATCCGCAGCAGGGAAACCGCCCCGCCGCTGGCAAGCATCACGCACACGCACAGTACCACGTATTTGACAAACTGGCTGTGGGTCCGCTGCCGCACCTGAAAGCTCCAGCGCTGGTTGAGCTTGAAGTTGACATAGCCGGACACGCAGCGGGCCAGCACCGTGGCGGGCATAACGTCCCACCACAGGGTCAGCAGCGTAAACAGCGCCAGATCCACCACGCAGCCCGCCACCGAGGAGGCGGCGTATTTCAAAGGCCGCTGATAGATCCGGGCGCTGTCGATAATAGGCCGGAAATGGGAACCGCGGTTGTTGTCCTCATAGACGGTTTCAATGGGAACCATCTCCAGAGGGTACCGGGCGGAGACCACGTCGGAGAGCATATTGGTCTCATACTCATAGCGCTCCCCCGGCAGGGAGAGCACCCGGGCCAGCAGCTCCCGGGGAATGCCCCGCAGGCCGGTCTGGGTGTCCGGGCAGCTGACACCGGTGGAAAGGCGGAACAAAGCGGCGGTAATCCGGTTGCCCACCCGGGACCGCCAGGGGATATGGGCCAGGGAAAAATCCCGGACGCCCAGCACAAAGGGGTGCTTTTCCTCCGCCAGGGCTTCCGCCACCCGCCGGATATCCCGGGGCAGATGCTGGCCGTCCCCATCGGCAGTGACCACGCCGGTCAGGTCGGGAAACTGCTCCAGCGCCCCCCGAATCCCGGTTTTCAGCGCGGCTCCCTTTCCTTGGTTGACGCTGTGGCGCAGCACCACCGCGCCCAGAGCCTGGGCCTCGTCAAAGGCGGGGCGGTACTCCGGCGCCGAGCCGTCGTCCACCACCAGGATATCCGTCAGTCCCTCTTCCCTGCACCCCGCCACCACGGCGGCCAGGTGCCCATCCGGATTAAGGGACGGGATCAGAACAACAACGCCCACCGGATTTCCCCCCCTTCCTTGGTTCAGCCTTCGGCAATATCCACTGTCAGGTATGCCGGGAAGGGAATGGGCTCCTCCTGGTCGTACTCCAGCAGGATGTTCTGCCCGTTTTCCTCCACCTCATCAAAGCCTGCCAGCTTATAGGTGATATACATGATACGGTTGTATTCCGTTTCAAAAAATTCCGCCTGGAGCTTCTTCCCGCACTCGTGGGCCAGCTGGGTGGCGTAGGCCAGCAGGGCGGAGCCGATCCCCCGGGTCATAACCCGGCAGGATACGATCAGCAGCTTCAGCCGCAGCGCCTCCTCCTGCCGCTCCAGCAGCAGAAGGCCCACCTTGCCGCTGTCCCCGTACCGGTCGTGGAGGCCGCAGATGCAGAAAATATAGTCCGGCGACTGGGACATAGCCAGCAGCTCTTCATAGGAGTAGGTATATCCCGTGGAATTGAGCTGGTGGGTGCGGATGGTCAGCTCCTCCACCCGGCGCAGATCCTGCTCCGTTACCCGGGAAATATCCATCCGCATATCCAGGGTAGCCAGGAACTCCTCGGCGGTGCCGGCAAAGGACTGTTCCGCCGCCTGGCGGCTGATGTCCGCCTGATACATTTTCCGCCGGTTGGCGGAATCCTGGGTAATGAAGCGGACGGTAAACTCCGGCCGCTCCGTAAGGCCGGCGGCCTCCTCGGCGTCGTAAGTGCGCACCTTGGGATGGGCAAAGCCCACCTCATCCCGCTCAAAGGCGTTGTCATCCACAAAGGCCACCGCCTCGCTCTTAAGGTTCAGGGTGGTGAGGATGGTCTGGATGGCGGCGGACTTGGGGCCCCAGGAGATCTGGGGACAGAGGAAATAGTCGGCGATGCCGAACTCCTCCAGCTTTTTCATGGCATTGGGCGCATCGTTTTTGGAGGCAATGGACTGGATGATCCCCCGCCGGTCCAGCTCATGGATGGTCTCCAGGACGCCTTGGCGCAGGCAGCCGGCGCCGCCCTCCGACAGGGTACCTTCCCAGATGGTGCCATCCAAATCCCAGACCACGCATTTGACCTGGGCCGGTTTATCAGCCATTCTTGCCACCTCCGGCGCCCAGGCGCAGCTGCACCAGCTCCGCCATGGCATTGATGGTGTGGAAATTCTGCTCCGTAATGTCCTTGCGGCCCAGCTTGATGCCAAATTCCTTTTCCAGGAACATGACGATCTGCAGGGCAAAGAGGGAGGTGATATACTTGCTCTTGAACAGCTCGGTGTCATAGGTAAGGCCATCCGCCGGCTTTAACTGGGCAAGGAAGCCATAGATCCGCTCACGAATTTCCTGAAGTTCCATAGATTAACCTCCTGTCGGTGTCTGATACTGTAAATTTTCCAAAGATGTTTCTATCCGATCCAGCAGCGTATCCGCCGCCAGGGATCCTTCCACATTGATGCGCCGGAGCTGGTAGAGGGACTGGGGCACTCCCTTCAGCAGCTGATTGGCCCCGTATTCCGTGGTGACAGTGACCTGTACCCCCAGGTCGTGGAGAACCACCTCGGAGAGGATGGAGGAAAAGCCGTAGGGATAGGTGTACACCGGGCAGACCTCCCCCAGCACGTCGGTAAGCTGCTGCTGGGCCTTGGTGTAATCCTCTGTCAGGGCGGCAATATAAGCCTCTTCCCTCTCCCCTTCCATCTGGAGAACGCCCTGGCGGCAGTTCTCTCCATCCAGGGACGCCACCTGATGCATATCATAGCTGTGGGTGGTCACCGACAAAACGCCCTTTTCCACCCAGGGCAGCGCCTCCTCCAGGCTAAAGTGGGGGGTGATGGGCGTATCGCTGTCCTTATAGGTGCTGTGGCCCACGGAAGTGCCGATGACCGCCACATTGGCGGTAAAACCGTACTCCTCCAGTAGGGGCGCCGCCAGCGTCAGATTGTCCCGATAGCCGTCGTCCATGGTGATGACCACCGGCTTTTCCGGAAGGTCCACCCCGAGGGTAACGAAATCGATCAGCTGCTGATAGGTGACCGAGGTATACCCGGCGTCCCGAAGGGCCTTCAGCTGGGCCTCGAAATCAGAGATCAGGGAATTGGTGGCCGTGACCTCCTCCGGATTTTCCGTAAAGGAGTGGTACATAAGGATGGGCACGTCGGCGGTCACCTGTTCCCCGCTGTCCGCGGCGGCATAGGCCGCCGCCACCACATCCCGGGCATTGTCCGCCGTAGTCAGGACGCCAAAGCCCTCCGGCACATAGACGGAGTCGTCGTCAAACAGGGTGGCCAGCACCATCTCGCCCACACAGTTGCGGAAATGGACGGTGTCGTAAAAATACCGCAGGTCGCCGCTGATGCTGTCGCTGCCCCAGAAGGTATAGAAGTCCGTAATCTGGGCCGCCCGGGTCCACAGCTCCGTTACATCCTCCTGGGAATAGGCGGTCAGCTCCGCCTGGGAAATGGGCACGCCCACCATAGTAAAGGAAATGCCGTTTTCCTGACACATGGTCTGGATCTGCTGTATGCACGCAATGGCCTCGTCGATATAGTTCATCTCACAGGGCGCCACATAGGTGCTCATCCCCTCATAGGCCAGGTAGCTGGCCATGTCGTTGATGGGGGAGGCGTCCCGCACGGTCTTGTCGTAGCAGCCGGTCTCCGGGACATAGACGCTGGAGGCGTCCGGCAGTACGCCCGCGCGGGCATAGCTGACCAGCTTGTCCCAGCTGTAGGAGAGGTTGGCAAAGAGGTACCGGGCATAAAAGAGCAGGGTGCTGTCCCCCTTCACCTTGCTGTGCAGGCAGGTCTTGAGATCAGACTGGGAACCGTTGTCATAGTAGTTGGCGCTCTCCGGGTCGATGGTCAGAATGATATTCTCCACCTCATAGTTTTCAATGATATAGGCCGCCAGCTGCATCTCATCCAGCAGATCCCCGCCATACCAGGTCATGTTGTAGTAGCTGTCGCCGGTGTATGCATTGAGGGTCTCCACGCTGAGGGAGGACGCCTTGGAGCTGCCGATGACATAGGAATTGTAGTTTTCATAGTTCTCATCCAGCCAGGCGATTTTGGCCACCCGGGGATTCTGGGTCATATCATAGGCGTACCACTGGAAAAAGCGGTCGCCAAACACCCCGAAGGGGTCAATGACCACATTCCAGGCCACCAGCAGGGCCACGCCCCCCAGCAGGGACAAAACAAACACCAAGAGCCATTTTTTGACTTGCATAATACGCTCCAAGAAACCTTAGAAATTGAAGTAGAGGAAGGTGGATACCTGGCTCATATTGAACAGGGACGCCGCCATCAAAAGGCCGCACCACACGCCGTCCCGGAGAGTAAAGGACTCCTTCTCCGCAATGGCGTTGGAGTTGGGGAAGCAGAAGGTGATCACGGCGGAAACCGCCAGGGTGATGCACAGCAGAAGGTTGTCCCCGGCAAAGCTGGCGGCGCTGGCCAGCAGGCCCGCAGGGTCCGACCAGGCGGTAAGAGAAAACATCCGCCGGTAGATCAGCGCCGCCTGGGTCAGCCCGGTGCAGTCAAACAGCACCCGGATCAGTACCGAGCAGAAGAAGGTCATGGCCACAGCCAGGCCCACAGGCAGAGGCTTGCGCATCTTCAGGGCCCGCAGATTGGCAACGCACACAAAAATGCCGTTGACAAGGCCCCAGGCCACAAAGTGCCAGTCCGCCCCGTGCCAGATGCCGGACACGGCAAAGGTCAGCATTACCGCCAGGATCAGCTTTCCCACCCCATCGCCGAAATGGAACACATTGTTGAAGACATATTCATTGAAAAAGCGGGAGATAGTGATGTTCCACCTGCGCCAGAAAGAGGCGAAATCCGGGGCTTTATAGGGAGAATCAAAGTTAATGGGCAGATTGACGCCGAAGAAACAGCCCAGGCCCCTGGCCATGTCAATATAGCCGGAAAAGTCAAAGTAATAGGCAAAGGTGTAGCAGAGGACGCCCACCCAGGCCTCCACGGTGGAGGCGCCGCTGACGTCGCCGCCATAAAAGGCGGTGGCAAAATCGATCATAGGGTTGGCCAGCAGGATCTTTTTGGCGCAGCCCACGGAAAAGAGCATGATCCCCCGGCAGATATCCTGATGAGAAAACTGCAGCAGGGCCGTTCCCTGGATCTGGGGGACAAGCTCATCCTCCTTCACCACCGGGCCCACAATCAGCTGGGGGAAAAAGCTGATAAACAGCGAATAGTTCAGGAAGGAGATGTATTCACACTCACCCCGGTAGTAGGAGACGGTATACATCAGGATCTGGAAGGTAAAGAAGGAGATGCCGATGGGGAGGATGGTGGAGAGGAAGGGGATGCTTGTCCCAAAAATGAAGTTAATGTTTTCCAGGAAGAAGTTGGTATATTTAAAGTATACCAGCAGCCCGATGTTCCACACCACCGCCGTCAGCAGCAGCGTCCGCCGGTACAGCAGCCTATCCGTCCGGTGCAGGGCCCAGACGATCAGATAGTTGAGAAGGATGGATCCGGCAAACACAAGGACGAATTCCGGCTGTCCCAGCCCATAGAAAACCAAAGAGGTCAGCACCAGCCAGCCCTTCATGGCGGTTATCATTTTCTGCTGCCGCAGCAGGTGGTATACCACCAGCACCACCGGCAGGAACACAAAAATAAAACGGTAGGAGGAAAAGATCATAGATACATGTCCATTCTTTCTATTTACAATTTCAGCGGTTATGGTATGATGAAGCCGCAAAGGGGGCGAAATGATGCAGGTGTATTGGTGTGATATCCAGCCGGTTCTGGACCAGCCGGAGGCCTTTCTCCGCTGGTGCAGACAGCAGGGAATCCGACCGGAGGACTACCTGTGCCTTGACGACGCCATACGCCACCTGGCGGGACTGCAGCTGCGGCGTTTTGCCGCAGAAAGAGATGGCGCCGGCCTGCCCGCCAATGTGAGCCATTCCAGCGGCCTTGTGGTGTGCGTCTGCGGAAATGCGGCGGCCGGCATCGACGTGGAGGAGATCCTCCCCTCCCCTGCCCTGCCCGAGGGCTTCCTTACACCGGAGGAGCAGCGCTGGATTCAGGTCCAGGAAGAGCCCCACCGGGCTTTTTCCCGGCTGTGGACCAGAAAGGAGAGCCTCATCAAGGCTCGCCGCCGGGTCCTGGCCGACATTCCCGCCCTTCCCTCCCTGGTGGAAAAGGGCGTTCTTTTGGACACCGTAGACGGCCTGCATATCCGGGAGCTTAGCATCCTGCCGGAGCAGTATACCGTCAGCGTCAGCTGCGGGGAATCTGGCCCTATGGAGCTCATTCCTCTCTCCATACATCAGATTTTTCCCATATAAGGCCCCAAAAACTCCTTTTGATATGTTACCACATCAGGATATGTTCTGCAAGCAGGGAATTGGGCCCCGGGGATGTTCCCCGGGGCCCTGTATTTCCCGGGAAAGAGGCTTTTGCTGGAACGGTCCCAGATACCTCCACTTGTTTCTTAGCTGCCATATTTTATACCTTCCGGAGTATCGTCCGGGCCACTCAAAACAAAAGAAAATATTTGTTTATGAACATAAAAACACCCTGATTTCACAAGAAATCAGGGTGTTTTGGTGGAGACTGCTGGACTCGAACCAGTGACCTCCTGCGTGTGAAGCGGTTCTCCCTGTTTTCCCAAAAGCAAAAATCCAGCATTTTCAAGGGTTTCCGCCGTTTTCCATGACAGATACGACACAGATCGATGACGATCTGTGTCGTATTTTTGTCGTACAGTTCCGGCCTCATTTTTCTTCCCGCACCGTATAGTATGCGCCCGCTCCTTTGCCATGCAGGGCGAGCTTCCCCTCCTCCTGCAGGCGCCGCAGAAGCCGGTAAGCCTTGGGAGCGGAGATGTGCAGCAGCGTAACGACATCTGCCCGCCGAACTTCTCCCTGCTTTCTGGCCAGCTCCAGCACCAGCTCCGGATACCGGATCTCATCGATCCCTTTTTGCCGGACATAGGCCGCCGCCTTGTCCGCGCCATAGGCTTTGGAACTGAGCATATAGTTTCTGCCCCGTCCATTTCCCAAGGCCTCCACCAAACCGGACTCCACCAATGTCTCCAGCACGACCTTCAAACGGCTTTCCTCCCGTTTGAGCACCTGAGAAATCTCATGGAGCGTGGCCTGATGAAGCTGCTTGAGGACATTCAGAATCAGGAGAGAGTAGATCGGGAGGGAATGCCCCACTCGCTTTTGCTCCTCCGAGATCATAGCGACAAAGGCCTTATCGGGCAGCCCTCTGGGAATGAACAGGCGGACACTGCTGTTCGTGGACTGAGAGTAATCCGGAAGCAGCCGGCCATACAGCAGAGACCCCTCATAGATCCGATCAATTCCCCGGCCTGTGCGTTCCGCCAGCCCGATCCGTTTCATGGCGTCAGCCAGGACGGGGTTGCGTCCATGGGGCTCGGCATCCAGCAAGTTGTCGGCATTGATCCCCTCAATAAATCCTCCCGGGTTGCTGATGGTCATCCCCTCGTCATTAATCTGGAGCCTCACTCTGCCCAGCCGGGAATAATCCCTGTGGCAAAAGGCATTGACCAGTGCTTCACGGAAGGCGCGTTTGTCAAAATCAGGAATGGAAATGCGATACAGGCCCATTTCCATTTCCTCCTCATGATTCCACGCAGCAAAATACTCTGTGATCCGATCAAAAGCGGCAAGGATGGGGAGATAAAAGGATTCATTGACCCGAATATCCGTACCAGTCAAAACCTGAATCGCAGTCTCTGCTGAAGGCAGCAGTGTTCTCAGGCTGTCCGCCCGTCCGATCATCAGCAGGCCCGCAAATGTGGGCACCAGCTTTTGGCTGTCCTGCACTGCCAGATGCAGAGCTTTGTCCAAGCCTTCATCGTCAAGTTCCAGCAAAGCCGCTTCCCCATGGTAATCCCGAATGATGCGCCGCAGCCGCTCTCGCTCCACAGGGTCCAAATCACGATATTCCCCGTTTGGAACGGGCTGCGCGGAATAATCGAACAGACACAAATCGGATAAACGCCCTGCAATCTCATAGGGGTACATGGGGACATTTTCCGGCTCGCCGTTTGCTTTCAGACGCCGCCGCTGTATTTTCCCGGACGAGGACGCTGTAATGCTCGTCCGCCGGGGAACCGTTATCTTTAAAATCGGCAGCGCAAGATCCAATATCTCACAGCGAACCGGCACGGAGGGAACGGTTTTATTGGCAATAAACGCCGCCAGGCGGGTGATGTCCATATGATCTTTATGCAGCCCGCTGATCTCCCCGGTATCCTCTACACCAAGATACAGCTCTCCGCCATCTGTGTTGGCAAAGGCGACCACAGCATCCACGATCTCGCTGTCCTGCAACTTATTTTTATCGCTTTTAAATTCATGGGTCATGTCTTCCCGAAAGCCGATATTCACTTCCATCACCTCTTTTGCAACATTATAACGCACGCGTGCGTTTATGTCAATAAAGTAAACGCACGCGTGCGTTTTGAATCGTTGTAAAACGGTTGATTTAACAGAGAATTTATTCCGCACAATATACCGCTCACTCAGCTTGCTTGGATAGCCCCCCGTTTCTCCGCAGCAGCAGAGCGGGCCCATTGTCCTTCAGCCAGTGGCGCCACGTCCGGTACTCCGAGAACACCCGCAGCATATGGGCGTAGAAAGTCGCCGAATGGTTCATCTCTTTCCGGTGGCACAGCTCATGGACCACCACGCTGTCGATGACCTCCGGCGGTATCAGCATCAGGAGACAATTGAAGCTGAGGTTCCCTTTACTGGAACAGCTGCCCACTGAGATCTCTATCCACGCGTCCCAACTCCGTCACCAGCAACACATCAGCTCATTTCCGGACAGAGAGGTTTGGGCACATCATTCCATCCGTGATGATCCATGGCAAGGCCCCTTCTCATACCAACAGAGACAGTAGTCTGCATGACCGTGAGTAGTACGCCCAGCAGACGGCGGATATCTACTATGATGACACTAGGCTAAGTGGAACCCGACCAACCAGACAACCAGTCCACCACCAATGGTGTGTGAGGCAAAAAGAAACCCCGGCAGATACCGCCGAAGCAATATCTGCTGGAGTTTCAGGCACCTATAAATATTATCTCTGCTAGGGGGCACTAAATCTGTGTAACGATGTAGGTAGATTATACACCATCTTTCGAACAGATAGACAGTGCGGTTTTGGATATCAGTTTACGCCGCCCCGCGTCGTTGCAACAACTTAAATCGGGCGTTAGACAGCCAACCATGTTAATTCCTAGACTATTGGATCTGGATCTCTACCTTTTGGGTCTGGACATCAATTTGTTGCTGAAGTTCCCGGACTAGTTGTGTGCTTAACGCCTTGGCAAACTCGCCACTGGGATTGGAGAGCTCTGCGGTCAGCCGTCGGCGAAGTTGTTTGGTCATGCCAGAGGTTGCCTTGGGCAGGTATTTCAATAGGGGTTTAGATGCCCACAACAACTTCCGCAGTAATGGCTGCTGGTTAATGGCCGCCAATACGCGCAGGTTTAAGGGAATGTTCAGGTGCGTGATTCGCACCTCAGCGTGGATTTTCACCAGGGACATATCTGCCCGATCAATCATGTAGCGGTCACAGATGTCGTTAAGGTCATCCTGCACGGCGGTCAGGCGCTTCTCAATCCACTGGTTGACGATCTGGTCAGCCTCCTCTGTCAGCTCCGTGTTTTGGAACACAGCAAAAATCCGGTCTATCAGGTACCGACGGAACTGTTCCGTATCCCGGGAGTTACCTTGGAAGTCAAGCACAGCTTGTAGCACACCTTCCTGTTCCAGCAATTGGGCAGTCTTTGGCACATAATCGGGCAGAAGATAGGGTATCTGGAGTTCAATTTCTCGCTTGATGGTGCCGCTCTGGAAGTAACCGGCGATCTCACCTCGGAATCGCCCCAGCATGTCATCTGTCCGAGCGGCAATACCCAAGCCACGGGCGATAGACAACTCCGGTTCATCACACAAGGCAAGCGTAGCCTGCGGGAAGGTGTCTCGGCATGCATTTTGGAAGTACTTCATGCGGGAAGCGCCGCCGGTGACCAGCAACAACTCTGGCGGTCGCTCGGCGGTCATATCCCGGGCCCGGGTTAGCGTGTCCCGCAGGGCCTGGCGAAAAGAGCGTCCCTCCAGAGCCGCAATGCCCTGATCTAGAATTTGATCCATGTCCCTGCTGCAGAGGGAAATATTTAGTGTCAATGCAGTATCGGCATCGGCATAGATGGGAGCCACGGTACTGCAGGGAGTGTCGGCCCAACGTTCCTCGTTGAGAAAGTACTCTTCCTTGAGTTGGCGGCCAATGAGTTCACAGTAACTCTTCCAAGACGGAAAACGCCGAAACACATCCCGGATAGTTTCTTGATTTGGAGACTCTGCCACCGCCTTTTCCAAAATCAGTTCGTCCAGCAGACCGCCGCCAAGCAACACCTCACCGAAGACACCTATGTCTCGCTCTCGACCATCTACGATATACGCATAATCGATGGTGGAGGAGCCGATGTCAATGACCAGGGTCGGCCGCCGGAGCAGCTTTTCAGAAATATTGAGTTCATTGCAGTAGTGGGCGTACAGAAAAGCAGCCCGGGACTCTGAAACCGTGTACAGGTTTGGGAAGCCCGCACTGGCCACGATGGCTGCATAGCGGCCTCGAGCCTCTGGTTTCCAGGCCGCCGGACAACCCAAGGCAATTTTTAGTTCATCATCATGTAAGGCTTTGGAGAGCAGGGCATAAAGCCCCTCGGCAAACAAGCGCAGGTCCTGCCGCGCACAGTTGTCATAGAGAAAGCGGCTCTTAAAGCGAGCGCTGCGATCTGTTACTGCATGGTTAAGTACCACAGCGTCACCGATCACAGGTTCCTCTCCTAGCCGTCCCACGATGGAGCGGATGCTGTTGACATTTCCCAGCGGCACCACTGCGGGCAGCATGGCTCCATATTGAGAGACCACAGACACCGCACTCTCGCCATCGCCAATATCAATTCCAACATATTTCATCTCTCAGCCCTCCGTATTCACGCAGGCCACACCCTGGCTGAGCACCCGACCGTCCTTCACCAGAGCCGGTTCCACGGTGATTTCCCGAGTGGAGGGCAGGACCATAAATAGTTCTGCGCTCTCAGGGGAATAGTCTACTTTTTCCACACCGTTTCGGGCCAGGTAGAGGTTCACCGCATCCGTCACAGCAGCACTGCGCAGATCTGTCGGAAGCCGCAACAGTTCTTTGGGTAAAGATATGTCTACATCCCCAGTAGTTGCCCCGCTCTCACGCAATAGTTCTACCAGGGTCTCTGCGTGGCCGTCTATCTGCCGCACGATCTGCTGTAGACCGTTTTGTACCCGGCGTGGAGAGATCCGCTGCTCTGCACGGGTTTGAATCGTGGGTGCGCCCGCCCGGGAGGCCTGGGCGTCGAACAGCACCAATATATACTGCACCACCATTAACAGGGCAGCACCGCAGCACAGCCCGGCTACAGCCAAGTTCTTACCGGGAGGCGGAAGTAGGAACCACGCGGCGAGACCCGCTATGATCAAAAAGGCCGCCAGACCAAACCAAGGCTTTCGGGGTTTCTGTGTCGAACTATGTGTGAAACTCTGGAACACTTCCGGTGTTTCAAGCCAGGTGAATGTCTTGGTCTGACTCCGGGCCTGACGAATCAGAATTTGATAGGCGCTGCGAATGTGGGTGTCGCTGACCTTGGGTACAATATCCAGCAGCAACTCGTCCCAAAAGCGGTCCAACACATTATCCAGTTCCTCTAGTCCCATCTCCGGCTTCAATTGCAGCTTTCCGCTAAGGGCGGTATATACTTGAAAAGCGTATTCCATGGTTTTGCCTCCTATAGTGAGGTCAGCGGATCACTGATCCCCCAGCAGATCCTGGTAGGTCTCCAGCTGCCTTGCTGCCTCCCGCTCGATAGACCGGATCAGGCCGGTCTTACCCCCCTGGTTCACTCCCTTGACGACAGCGCTGGCAGTAAGGCCTGCAGAAAGAGCCAGTAACAGGGCTTTTAGCGGGCCGTTTTTTGCCTTCAGTCCCATCAGAGCAGAGGCACCGGCGCCGCCGGCTGTTAGGACAATTCCGCCGCCATCCAGACCAAAGGGCATAACGCTCTTCTGAAGCTGTTCCCTGATCTTCTCCGCCGTATTCGGTTCCCGAACTTCTATCTCATCCAGAAAGATCCTTGCCCCATGGAGTACGCCCTGAGACAAAAATCGTTTATTCAGGAGTTCCTCGGTCCAAATCTTCTGAACTTGTTCTTTGGTAAGAGGGCCTGCAGGGGCACTGCGGATACCATAGACCAGTCCGTTGACAGCTTCGTTCCAATACTGGGCAAATTTTTCAAAATCGCTCATTTCAAATCCTCCTTATTGAACGTGTCTGTTAAAGCTATAAGATATGTTCTTCAGGATCCATTCAGCCCAGTCTCAGGGCATTGAGCTGCCGCCGCTGCTGCTCGATCATGCGGATCTTTTTCTGCTGCCAAGCTTCTTGTTCGGTCTTGATCCGCTTCTCCAGCACAGAAATCTGCTTCTGTAACTCACGTTGCTTGCTTTCCAAGGCATCTTGAAGTCCCATCTCCAGATCAGCAATGGAGTTTTTGAGAGACTCACCCATGGTCTCAGTATAGATAGCCATACTACCTTCCAGCCTGCTCCTCACATAGGGATCCAGATGATCCACCTCCAGATTCACATTCAGGAATGCACGGGAGATGTGGGACAGAAGCCGTCCACTGTTGATGCGGGCCTGCTTGTCCAGCAAATATTCCATTAGTGTATTTGCAGTTTCTGTATCCAGGGACAGTTGAAATGACTGACTAGCCAGGAGCGATGCCTGTCTATGCAAAGATACAATGTGCGCCTCCGGTTCCAAAAAAACTTTTTGCTTGGGTGAGGTGGAAGCATCTATCTCCTCCAAGATCTGGCCCACCTTCTGGATGCTCCGTTGGAATGACAGCACGAGGGGGGACAGCACCTTTTCCTGAAACTCCTCGCCTAGCAGCTTATATAGGAAAGTTGTGTGCATATTCGACGCCCGCTGACTCAGCAGTCCGTAAACCAGCGCGGAAGCCCAGCTTCTCTCTTCAATTCTCTCCAACAGGACTTTGTTTGCATCGAGGTCCTTTCCACAGATCAAGTATCGGCCCTGTAGCTCCGGCTGTTTCCTCATGTAAGAAAGCGTCTGCGGAAAGAACGCCTGGACCTCCTTGCGGCACTCTGTGGAGATGGAGTTTTCATCTGTGTCATCAAATGCTTTGGCAGCATACTCTTCCGCCTCTCGGATTTTCTCCAGCTGCACCTGAAGAGCGTGGCACTGGTGGAGATACTCCTGATTGATTCCCTGGTCGCTCTTCAGAATATTTTTGATTTCCCGGTTATACCCCCGTTCCAGCAGGCCGATTGCCCGATTGACACTGCGGCGGATGGGCGCGATCAAGGCATCCTTTTCCTCCGGCGTGTCCATCAGCTGTCTGCCCCGCACCTGGAGGTCGGCCCAGAGTCTGTCAATATCCCGGCTCAAAGAACTATCTTTCAGCTTTTCCAGCAATTTTTCTTCATTTTGATACCCCGCCATGGCCTCCTGCTTCTCCTCGTCCGTGGCCCCTTCCTGCAGAAAATAGGGATAATCATATATCCCGGCAAACTTCAGGCGGTATCTGTGAGCGCTGACCATGTAGTAATGTGACTGAGGCAAGGCCTCTCCGAAAAGGTCGCGGAGATGAGCGGCCGCATCAGCCTTGGTACCGGGCGTGACATAGTTGTGTACCGCGAATACTAGCCCGCTCTCCAGCAGCGGGTACAGGAGCCCGTCATCATCCACCAGAAGGTGCCGTAGATAGTCCTTGTCGCTCTGGGTCATGCCCTGAAACACGATAATGACCATCTCACAGCCCTGGTGCAGGATATCCTCTACCCGGAGATTGTCGCCTACAGCAGCGTTGATCCCCGGGGCATCGATCAGAGTAAGGCCGCTGTTCGGAGCCGATCGAAGCAACACATCCACACAAGCGGCAACAAGACCCTTGTACTTCTCCCGGGCAGTGTCGGAGGCGGCCTCTCTGGGGGTATAGCAGTAGTTGGAGATAAAGATGGATCCGCCCGCATTGGATAGTTCCGGAAGCTCATTTCGGTTGGCCTCCCGAATGATCCGGATATCCGGCGTTTTCAGTGCGGATTCGCTGCTGTGGATCCATACCGGCACAGGAGAGGTGGTATGCCGTCCCTCCGGCACCACGATCCTGCCGGTCATAGCGTTGATCAGAGTACTTTTGCCGGCGCTGGATACACCCAGAAACAGCACCCGGATCGGCCCCTGCATCACCCGCAGCCATGCCTGCCGCAGAGCCTCCATAGCTTCCTTGTTTCTGTACTCCTGAGCCAGAGGAAATAACTGTTCCTCTATAAGCGTCCTGGTCTCGGAAAAGAACCGCTGCAGTTCCGCAAGGCCGCTTTGATTTTCTCTCTCCATAGGTTTCCCTCCGTCTGTTTCTGCGTTATCCCTTCAGAATATCCAGAATCACCTGCTTTTCTTTTTCAAAGGCCTCCGTTAGCGCCCCTCTTACATCTGAGCTCCGCATCAGCAGCCATCCACTGGTTCCCAGACCCAAAAATGCCGCCCCCGCAGCGCTCCATGTCACATATACCGGCCAGCGCCGGAAGGACACCACTGCCGCCACCAGGGCCGCAATGCCCACCACCGCCGGCCACCACGCCGCTGGTGAGAAGCCGGCCTTGGGCTGGAATGCCTGGATCCGCTGCCGTACAGCACTGCCCAGCTGTGGATCCTCTTGCTCCAGAGCCCGCAGCCAGAGGAAGGTGCCATGCTGTATCCGATTGCTGCCGAAACGCAGTTCCCAGACCTCCCGAACAACAAGGCGCTTTACTGCGGAGGCAGAGAGAAACCCCAGAGGCCCCTTTTCACAGGTCGCCCCGTAGATGACACCGTTCAAGCACTCCTCCCAGTAGCGGGAAAATGTCTCCTGCCGCTTATTCAAATCGCCATCCTCCTATCAGCCGTTCTGCAACACGCTCTGCATGTGCAGGATGTCACATTTGATTTCCTCGCATTTGCGGCGCAGCTCTGCTGCCTTAGCGACCTCTTCGTCCTTCTCACCGCCCTTGGCCAGCAGCCGCTCCTCCAGTCTGGCCAGCGTGGTCTCCAGAGAGACAAAGAGCTTGATGTGGCTCGTACAAATCTCTGTTTTGGTCTTATCAAAGGCAGCAGTAGTCTCTTCAAAGATATTGTCTACGGTGTAGTTTGACATATCATCCACCACGCTCTCGGCCAGAGGGGCGAACACTTCCCTGCGGATACGGTCCCAAAGTCTGTCGGCAGCACCGGGAAGTATACGCAAAATAATGTTCAATCCGCATTTTCTCACATGCCTTTGCATAGTTTCCTCGAAACGTTTGCCGCTCATCATGCAGGAGTTGGCGATGATCTCCTTCACCTTCTCCTCCAGGTCCAACTGGAGTTTTTTGAACAGTTCTTCTACGATAATGGCTTCCGGAAGAACCGTACCCAACTCCGCCGCCCCCATCTTCTGCAAAGATTCCACTCGTGCATTCAGCAATTCCGCCTGGTTAGCGATGAATATCCGGGTCTCGTCCATGACGGCGAAGGGAGTCTGGTAGTCGTCCGTCCGGCGTTCATCCAGGGCCTTGAGCAACTGGCCAGTGCAATATTCATAGGTGCTGCGGATCTGCTGGGGCAACATCGCCCTGAGGTACTTGCTTCTCTCTTCAGAATCCATACGAAGGTAGTCGCGATATTGGGCGGAAAACTCCGTAGGCATAGCGGTCCGCAAGGCCTGGCCGGCACAGTCACTGCGCAACTCCGCAGTGATGTCCTTGAGCAGCCGTGTGAAACTCTGCTTGTACCGTTGATTGAGCGTCATGAAAGCCGACGTGATTCGGGCCTGCTCCTGGTCGTCATCCTCCTGGAGACGGGCAAAGGCTTCCCTTTGCCCCTGCAGATCCTCCAAGGTCAAATTGATGTCGGCGATACGCTTGGCGGCGGCGTTGATCACGCCATCAATAATGGGTACCAACTCGCTGATGCGGCGCACACCCACGGAGTTCTTACCATGACACAGCTGCCAAGCTTTCCGAGTGATCGCCTCGGCCAACTCCGGGATACCGGACTCGGAGAGCATCTGAGAACCATCGGAGTACTCTAGTTCTTCCCTTTCGTAGTCCTCCAACTCCTGCAGACTCTCTAAAACCTCCTCTGTGCTCCCTTCAGGGGCACACTCCACATAAGGATAGGCACCCAGGGCGCCCAAGCGGCCCCGAAATGCGTTGATAAAGAACACATTATTCTCCACAAGTCGGCAGATATTCTCTTCATTTAGATTCAGGCCACTGCTTCGGTAGAGGATCCGGATACTCTCCTGGAAGGAGGTTTTTGCGGGGACGTTGTACCAGTCATTGTATACGAAGAACAGGTTTTCCGGAGCGACAGCCCGGTAAGGGGAAATGTCGGTGCCCGTGCCGCTGTTGCTCTGGGATCCGCAGCAGCCGAGGATGTACTGATAAAGAAACTTTTTTTCATCCAGGTTGAGATTCGCGCTCTTAGTAACAAAGACCACAGCATCCACTCCCTCTCTGAGCACGCGAATGGTCTTACGACTGTCCACTGTGGTGGCCGCGATGCCCAAAGTGTCGATGATGGTCAGTCCACCCTCCAGCAAAGAACTCTTGGTCTTTATGGCGCCGAACTCCACTGTATTGTATCGGCTACGGTCCCGGTTGGCAATGTCTTCGATGTTGTAGCAATACTTCCTCTTGAAAGTGTTCAAATCGCAGCTGCTCCGTTCCAGCCCATCCTCCCCGGCCAGGTAGATCTCCGCTTGAGATGCCTCCTGATCCTGATAGCCAATCCACACGGGGATGGGAGAGGAGACGCTGGGATTTTCAGGGAGAGCCAACTGTCCCACCAGTGCGTTGATGGCCGTACTCTTTCCGGTGCTGGTCACCCCCACGAAGGCAATACGGACCAGCCCCTGTTGCAGACGGGGTTCTAAATGGCGGAGCGTATAGGTGCTGTTGCTATCGCCCATGAACGCAGTCATTTCTGCCAGCGAGGCCACATGGTTAGCCAGCCGATGACCGATCTGGCTGACGTTTACATTGTTCTTCTGATTTATCATGACTCTCCTCCTGCACTTACATCTCTGAAGCTGCCCCTGGGCACAATTCCTCTACATGCCGTAGTTGCTCCCGAATCTGCTCTGCTTTTCTTGCTGCCGCCCGCTCTCGCTCTACACAGCGGTCACCCTGCCGGTGAAGCAGATTCTCGTAGTCTTTGCTCATCTGCAAGAACTGCTCGTCCAACAGGCTGTACAACCGCGGGAACACGCTCTTGTCCAACTGATCGCACAGCACCTGTTCCGCACTGTCCAGTTTCTTCAGCACCGCCTTTTTCAGACTGCCGGTATACAGCCCCAAGGGCATGGCACTGTCTACCTTCTGCTCCATAAATGAGGAGATTGTCTCTCCGGCTTTATTCAGCACATTTGTCAATGTCACAAAACTGGCAGGAGACATGTATTCCCCTGCAAGAACTGCTGCCAGAAGCTTTACCAGGGCCTTTCCACCTTCGGTAATGACCCGAGAAATCACCACCGCCATAGCGGTGCGGTAGTCGCCAATATTGACTCCTTCATTTTTGAGCAGATCCAGCGACACCGGAATCTCTCCATCAAAAGACTCCATGGACAGTTCACTGGACAACCGCTGGAATCGCTCAATGACCTGATCAAACCGTTCCTGCGTTCGGGGAATCAAATGCGATTCAGAGAACTCCATGAGAAGATCAGTGAGGAACTTGTCCATTAAGTCACTGAGATAGTCACCGGTGAGCTGCCTGAGATCCTCTTTAGGATTGTCAGACCTTGCCGCCGCATCGTCAATCAGTCCGGGTAGGGCTACCCGCAGAGCTGCGAACATGGCCCGAACTTCTGTGCGGATGTCGGCATTTTCCTTCTGTGTCAGCAGATCAGAGAGACTATAACGATCCGTTTCAGCCATGGCGTGAAAACTCTTTTCGGCACTACGGCAGAGTTTCTCCTGCCGTTGGGCCTCTTCTCCGTCCGCCTCTGTCTCAGCCAGCGCGGTGCGCAGCTTCTCCTCCAAACGGGCGCAACAGGCGCAGATGACACTGCCGTCTATACCACCGTTCTCGACACTGTCACCGCACCGATCCAGAATATCCCGCACTGCGTGATCCAGGGCCCTGGCAGGGGACAGACCGGAGCCTCTGCCCAGGCTGCACCGGAACACCGCCACTTTCTCCCGTTTCAGCATGGTCTCTGCCATGATTTCCAGGGCAGGATTAAACCGAGGGGCTCTCTGCGTCAGGATAAGCGAAACGCGGTCAGCCACGCATCGCTCGCTTGTCAGCCAGTCGCACAGAGTTTGGTAGTCTTCGGAGAAACCACCGGCGTCTGCGGCAGCCACGATAACACAGCCAGTGCATCCAGCAGCTTTTTTGTTGAGAGTCTGAAAGGTGGTGCCGTTCAACAGAAGGAACCGCAGTGGGCAGCGTTCCAGAAGGGGGATTGGCAACTGGACTGTGCAGGCGATCAATTCTTCCAGACGTCCACCACAATACCGTTGGAAGTCCGCCGCACTGTGGAATCGTTCAATCTCGCCATCAATATTCACTGCCCGAATCGAGAGGATGGAACCGTACTCTGCATCAATGGGAAAAAGAGGTGCCCAATCAGGGGCCAACAACGGTTCATCCATCGCTAACAGGGAAAAGGGCTGGGCTTCCTGGCTTCCTGCCACCAGCAGTCTCTCCCCAACGGCACCGCTGGCCGCCAGGAGTTCCTGTTCATAAGCGGTGTCTACTAAAAGGGTAGGAAGCAACTGGGAAAGACGTTCAAAATTGTCTGACATATGAACACCCCCCTTACTGATTGGTCAGCTGATAGGACATTAGCCGCTGCAGATGCTCATCAGAACACAGTCCCGGATAGTCATTGGGATTCAATCCCAGGCAGCGGTAGAGCATCTGGGATTGGCTGAAATTGATCATGGCCATGATCCGATGACGGGTATATGGGTGGCTCCCCGTGCTGACGGACAACTTCGCCGCACCATCGAATACATTATCCATATCCCTTTGTAATTTTTCATAGTCAATTGCTGTACGCCAATCGGTTTTGTCGGGACCATTGGCGGTAGCTACCTCCAACTTCAGTAGTGTGGCTGTACCATACAAGGCAGCCAGTTGGGCAGCATACTGCGGTTGGCAACCAGGGATGTGGGTCAGCATCCACTTGGCGCAGACAATCATGCCTGCTCGGTCAGCACTGTACTCTTTGTCGCTGCCGTAGGACGTGGTGGAGCGGATAGTAGCGTGATGGCACTGGGTGTGCCCCAACTCATGTCCCACCAGATAACACAACTCCTCTGCTTTTAGCATACCGTGCTCCTTGAATAGTTGATCGGAGATGTAGATCCAGACCTTGTCCTGATAGTCCAAAGCACAGGCATTGTAGAGCATACCCAGAGTTTTTGCGGTATACAGGAAAATAATGGGTTGGATGCCGGTCAACATTTTGGAGGAGAATATACAAACGCTGTAGAGTTCTGGATACTCCCCATAGGGAACGGCGCGGAGGTTCTCCCAGTTCTCTCCTTCCTGCCGAACTGCTTCGGCGAAACTCGCCCGTTGAAGATAGGGATTGTCCTGTGTGAGTTGGGAAAAACGCTGGATGCGCTCCGCCTCGCCGGCTGTGGCATAAGCGGGAACGGAGAGTGGCTGACGCAACCGCTCCTTGGTGTCCGCGATATAGTCGGAGAGGCTCGGAAAGATAAAACCCTCTTTCAGCCAGTTCGTTCCAAAGTACTCAAATCTCATGCGTTTCCCTCCTTACGGATGCTTCGCCAGACTTTATAGATCCGGTTCCAGCGGCTGTTTTTCTTTTTATTGACCCCATAATAAAATGGTTTCTTCTCGCATCTTCCAAATAGTTTCTCAAAATAATTTCCGATACACTCTCAACGGCGCTGCCGTTCTCGGACATACCGCTCAATGTCTGCTTTCCATTCCTTTGCCAGGGGCCGGCTGGCACGAATACAACTGGCTGCAGCACTAATAGTATCATAATTTACCCGAGTACCGGCGGAGTCAGCACTGCAAGTGACAGCACGATCAGCACAGATACCTACTTGGTCGGCCACGGAGACGGCATCGATATTAGCACCCAAGAAGAGGAACTCCCAGCCTTGCTCCCTTTCGGCACGCTCCACCATCTGCCGTATCTGGGCACAGTCATACTCCCGGCTGGCGTTTTCCATACCGTCGGTGGTGATCACAAAAAGGGTCTTTTCAGGCCGCTCCTCTAATCTGTCTTTCTTCTGAGCTCCAGAGATCCGCTGAATTGTCATGCCCATGGCATCCAGCAGTGCCGTGCAGCCCCGGACATAATAATCGGCAGCAGTGATGGGCACCACATAATCTAGATCGACCCTGTCATGGAGCACCTCGTACTTGTCATCAAACAGCACCGTAGTGACCAGCGCACAGCCAGGCTCTTTTTTCTGTTTTTCCAGCAGACTGTTGAATCCTCCAATCGTATCATTCTCCAGTCCGCACATGGATCCACTGCGATCCAGAATGAATACCAGTTCCGTTTTCATGGGAAAGCCTCCTTCAATCAAATGGTTTGACAGAAGGATACCCCATCTCCATCCGGGAGAGGTCGCCGGAAAAGCGACAATCTCCCAGCAACATTACACGCCCAGGGGTTTTTGATCAAAGGCGAACAGTGCCTCGTTAATCTCAAATAGGTCGAAACTGCCTTGGGAAATAAAATATTCCACGATTACATCGGATTTACTGCCAGGGGACAGGGCGTAGCCTGCCCGGGCCAGGAAATCATGGGTTTCGTCCAGATTTAGCCGCAATGCGATGGCCAACGTCAGAACAGTGGGCTTGCTGGGAACATAGCCGTCCCTGCGCAACTTGGAAAAGAGTTTGCGATCCATATTGGCCCGCTTGTAAACCTCCGCATCGGTGTATCCCTTTTCGTCAATCAGCCGCAGAAGCATCCGGCTAAAGGACTCGTCCAGATTCCGCAACACGTCAGCCAAAGCCCGTCTCCCACCGGAAGCCGCCGCTTGAGACAGCGGAGGGAAGAGATCTGTGGCCGCCGCCATAGGAGATGAAGCAGGGCAGGCTGTCGGAGCAGTAGTGCCACCGGGCCGGAAGTGCTCATCCACATAGGATTGAACAGCACGGAACAGTTCATCCTCCAGCACGGGCCCGCTCTCCTCTGGGAGAACCAATAGGATTGTCAGGTCATGCTCTTCCAGAAAAGTACAGATTACCTGGCAGGCAATCTTCAGAGATACTTCTGATGGACATCCGTATTTGCCCACAGACAGCAGCGGGATCGCCACACTCCCGCAGTCTCTTTCCAGCGCCAAATCTAAGGCAGAGCGATAGGCGGAAGCCAGTGGTTCGATCTCATCCCCACTGCGCCAGATAGGGCCAACCGTATGAATAATATACTTTGCGCGCAGGCCATATCCTCTGGTAAGCACTGCCCGGCCAGTCTCGCAATAACCAATCCTTCTACAAGCCGCGCCCAGCCTCCGCTGACCCGCTGCATTGAAAATTTCTGCGCTTACACCATCCATTGCCGCAAGTGACGGGGATGCCGGGTTCACCACTGCACCCACCCGCAGTGAGACCAATCGTTCTCTGGTAACGACAAAAGGCATCACACTCCACCTCGCAAACAACAATCAATGCTATAATATTTTACGCATATTTGCTACATGCGTTTTAATTACACATATTATCTAAATCTACAAACTCAAATCAGCAAAATGCTAACCGACTATAAAAACACAGTTCTAAGACTTCTCGGAGAAAAACATTATGGGATAACTTAGCAAAAATGCAAATAGTCTTTTTCAACTGTATTTTATTTAATTAGTATACCATAAATGGATAAGATTGCAAGATTCTACAAACGAATCGGCTCATATCTATTCTGCCCGAGTTTATGTGGGCCGGGATGACTCAGAATATTTCCTGAGGGGACCTCTATAGTAGAGCAATTCGCAGATTTCAAGAGCATTCCGAAGGGGGTTACTATTTGGGGGTAAAAGATGTTCTCACTCCCCTTTGTGGGGAATTTTCACCCGGTGTTAATAGCTGCCAGGATAGCGAGCAGTTAAAGTTCACCAATATCGGTCATTTTTTTCTCGCCGCGCATTTTCCTCCATAGTGCAATCCTTTCCGGACGTATAAAGAACCTCTTGGGTGGGGCCACTACTCCGCACCACCCAGGAGGTTTACACAAATTTCTCCAATTTCGATGTCCCGGAATTCCCGGACATGCAGTGACAGCAGATGACCCTTCATACCTCCCCGGATCGTAATCGAGCGAATTTGGCTTGCGCCAAAGGCAAAGTCTCCAAATACCTCCAGATGGGGCGGCAGCACCACATGTGAAAGATGACTGCAGGCAAACACATTGGCACCAATATACCGCAGGGAATCCGGCAGTGTCATTTCCTCGAGAATGGTCATCTCGTCCAGAGCATTTCCGCTGAACAGCTCTCGGCGCAGCGCCGTAACGCCTTCCAGAATGTGAAGCGTCAGCAGATATCTGCAGTCGGGCCTATAGGGTAAGCGCAAATTGTTTTTTCGCCACATTCAAATTTGCGCAGAATGCCATGGTAATCTACAGAAGATGCTCCACTTTCATTGCAGATAACATTTATCATACGCATTCCTCCGTATCCTTCAGGGCTTCACAGAAGTATCGATAGATTGTCAGATCCACATCGGCAAACAGCACTTCCATCGGCTTCTCCGGATGCTCCCGCTTCCACTGCCGTACGGAACGCATCGCAATTTCGGTGGCCGCCTTCTTCGGATAGCTGCACCTTCCGGTAGAAATCGCCGGGAAAGCAATGGAATGGATGCCGTGCTCCGCCGCCAGATCCAGCACATTCCGGTAGGTTTTGGCCAGCAATGCGGCATCATCCTTCACACCGTAATGGGGGCCAACCGTGTGAATCACATACGCAGCCGGCAAACGAAACCCGCCGGTGAGTTTTGATTCTGTGACACCGCAGCTGCCCAGGATTCGACACGCCTCCAGCAATCCAGAACCGGCGGCACGGTGGATGGCTATATCCACGCCATCATTTGGCAGCAAGGTCTCATTGGTGGCGTTGACGATACAGTCGCACGGGACCTGTGTAATTTCCCGGAATTGTACCAAAATGTCGTCTGCACTCACTTCCTGATGGCAGGGCGGTACGCTTTCCTGTGTGGGAATACCATTTTGTCGGAAGTCCTCCCGCAGGGCCATGAGAATCTTGCCCAGATGGTTTTCTCCTTCGCCGGTTTTCAGATCAACACCCCAAAAGGTATCGTGCCAACTGTTTCCCTCCACCAGCTCCGCCTCTCCGGTCTCCACCAGAAACCGTGCCAGATGAGGATTCTGGATAAACTTCGCCCGGACAACCTTCTCCATCGCCCCGATCCTGACGTTCTCCCAGTCGGGCCGCACAGGAATGTTATGCCCCAACCGTTTGGAATCGTTGGAATTCAGTTCCGTAAAAAGGAGCCGGTCTTCCGCCTTTGCACACTTGGCCGCCTGAAAGGCCGCCTCAGAGCTAAGATATTCCAGTCCGTCTACCTGGACACAAGCAGGGTAGAAGTTGCTCAGATAGTCATATTCCAGACGAAACCGGCGAATAATCTTTTTCATGTCATCCCTCTCTCTCAGCCGGACGATTTCTGTCCGGACAAATTCACTCTTCTTTCTGTGGTAGCACTCCATTTACACACACTGCCAGATCACCGTTTCTCCTTCCCATCCTTCCGGCGGCGACAATTTCTCCAGCATATGGCAGATGGCATTCTCAGGAACCGCCGCCGCCCGATTGGCATTGCGCCGAACCTGTTCTTGCCAGGATGTTTCCAGGTATACAATTCGCACGGCAGCGCCATAGCTTTCAAACAGTTGCATCTGCTTCTGCCGGGTCTGTGGAATCAGGTTGGTAGCGTTCCAGACAAAAGGCTGTTTCTGCCGCAGCAATTCCCGCGCCTGATTTCGGGCCAGATCCACGACTCTGCTCTGGTTGTCCAGGGGGGAAATCCCCTGTTCCTCCCGGATGGCATCCAAGCTGACCACCGGCATTCCGGAACAGTGCTTCCCGATCCAGGTGTCCTTTCCCGTGCCGGGCAGACCGGACAGCAGGATCACCTCGCCCCAGCTTGTATCGTAGTATTTATACGCCGGAGGGATCTCCCTGCCGGACAGATACACACGGCCGGTATGGCGGGAGGGAAAGGGAAATGGACCATTCAGGCACCCTGCCTCCATAGCCAGTTCCCGGCAGAGCAGCACCCGCTCCTCAAATTCCTGCTGATCCCGGCAGATCCTTCCTCTGGCGTCTGCCTGGGCCAGGGTACACAGCCAGTCCAGGCAGAAGCCAGGGACCTGTTCCCCGTTGGCGGCGATTTTCCGCAGCAGCCGCAGTCCATCGGGATGAGACACCGCGTAAGCAGGCACCGAATGATAGCGAACCAGCAGGCAAACCGCTTCTCGCAGGCGTTGTTTCTCCGGGGTGCCGCATAGCCCCAAGTCCATCCAAAGGCTCTGACGGGCCATTTCTGCGCCTTTTCGGCCATGGCCGGGAGAAACCCACTGTCCTGCCTCCTGGCGGGTGGCGGTAATTTTTCCAAGGTCGTGTAACGCTGCCGCCAGAAACAAAATGGTCTTTGTTTCTTCGTCAGCTTTCTGATAAGCATCCAGGGATTCCAAGGCCCGACATACCATTTGGGTGTGCCGCAGCACATCGCCCTCACCATGCCATTGCGGATTCTGCGGTGTGTTTTCCAATTCGGTTATCCAGTTTCCAAGGATGTGGGACAGATCCATCCCGCTCACCCCTTCCCGGGCAGCTGGGGCAGATAGATCGCACTGACCGGAATGGCCAAACCATTGGGGACAATGGGACGATCCAGCCAGTGGGTGGGAGAGACCTCCACCGTCTGGGTGAAGGATGGGCGGACAAATTTCAGCCGTTCCACCACCTGCCCGTTTTCTTCTATTTTGATATATAGCCCCTCCATCAGATTGGAGGCATCCGTCTCCCGACACTGCCGCTCCGGATCCAGGCCCAGTTTTTCACTGGTCTGACGCAGCGTTTCTGTTTTCTCATCGCTGATATAGTTTGAGGGGCCCAACAGAGAAACCAGTTCCTGTTTTGTCCGGAAGGTCCCCTCTGCCAGCACCGGAACGGAAACTACCGGCAGATCCCGCAGCATTTCGCGCCGCCGTTCTGTGGACAGGAAATGTTCCTCCTGCCGGTCAAAGATGTCAAACTCCAAAAAATAGTGGGGCAGCTTGTCATAGTACACCGTATGCTTGGCATACAGCCACTCCCCGTACAAGATATATCGTGTGCCCAACACGTCAAAAAAGGCATCCTGATGAACACCGGCCCACTGCTTCAACAGATTATAGTGTCTCTCCCGATAGCCCCCGGTGAGATAGTGGCCGCGGCTCTGCAGCAGCAGGGTCCCGTCCTCTCCAAAGGAAATCCCACTGTTGGCTCCATCCACCTTTTCTTCCACTACGAGATATTTTCCCTGAATCCAGGAAAAGGAGACCTGGGACAGATCTTCATCTCCAGGCTGAAGCCGGGACCCTTCCAGATGCGGTGTCCGGGGATATTTTTTTAAAGTCTCCGGTTCCATAAATCGTTCCTCCTTACTTCCCGGCTACTAAAATCAGATGACCATTGACGCCATCAAAATGCAATTTGGAGCAGCCTGCCCTGGTAAACTGATCGGCCAGAATGTCCCTGGTCAGCAGGTGAATGTGTTCCGGGTTGTCATCAGGCTGGCTGGGTACAGACACGACCACAAACCGCCTGGCCAACCGGACGGCGTTGGCAATGGCTTGCTCCACGTTGGGAATATGCTCCAGCACCTCCAGCAGCGTCACCACATCAAAGAGCTCTTCTTCCTGCGTCCATTGGCAGATATTCCGTTCCAGGACGGTCAGGTTTTCGATTCCTCCATCGGCTATCGCCTGGAGCATCTGCACCCGACGGGGCAGGATGTCCGCCGCAGTTACCTGGGTCCAAGAGAATTGTGTTAAAAAAGGAAACAGGAATACGCCGCGTCCGCTGCCCACATCCAGCAAGCTCTCCGGCTGAACGCTTCGGAGAAACCCCAGCACCGCCTTCACTCTGGGCAGCAGCTCCTTCTTTTTGAAATAATACAGCTTCAAACCGGCGGCTTCTCCGGCATGAAAAATAGTTTCTATTTCCTCTGCCGACAGCAATTCCAGAGGTGTTTCCATCAGTGGCGGTGGGAGCAGCGGCAGATTCTGTCTGGCCATTCCCCGCACATAAGCCGCCATCAGTCTTTCTTCATAGCGCTCCATAGTCAATTTCCCCTTCACACCGAAGATCCGGCACCTTCATCGGGATCTTTCCCTCCATAGGTGATATCCACGTATTTTTTCTCCCATGCCATATCCCGGGGATCTTTCGAATAGGAGTATTCGTTGATCTGACAATCGTCGTACAGATCCTCGGCGATCTCCGTAATCACATCCAACAGTTCCAGATGTTTGGTATACTTCTCAGGAATGCGGGACAGTCCTAAGTACGCTCCCAGAAGATTGCCGGTGATGGCGCCGGTGGAATCGCTATCGCCGCCATGATTGACCGCTGCAAGCAAGGCTTTGTCAAAATCATCCTGGTATTTCACGGCGCAAAAGACGGCAATAGCCAGAGCCTCGTCCCCGCACCAGCCCTCCCCCAGGGCGTGAATGGCATCCAGGTCACTCCCACCCGTTTTCGCCAACTGCAGCGCCAGCCGAATTTTTGCCAGAAATGTCGGCAAATGGACTGCCTTGGGAAAGATCCGTCGGATCGCTTCCATGCTGTCCTGCACAGCCGCTTCCAGGGAGATCTCAGTGCTGTGGGAAAGCAGTCGAACCATATGAGAAAGCATAGCTGCCGGGATGTATCCCAATTCATGACCGTGGGTCAGAGCCGCCACGTCCGCAGCCACCAGATCCACCGCCAACCCCGCCATCCGGGAACTGCCCAGATACAAGCCCACCGGCGCGATCCTCATAACGCCGCCGCATCCCTTACTGTGATTGATAGGGCGTTCGATGCTCCCACCTGCCCCGGCCGCAATGGCCTCCATGCAGGTAGTTCCAGGGGCTCGCCGGGCATATAGACCGGGTACATGCAGCAGCCAGCAGGTATGGAAGTCCTTCGTTGCCGGGAAATCACAGATCTGCGTTTTGTACCACTCCTGGTAGGCCTGGGCAACGTAGTCCGGATACGACGCCATAATGCCCCGCAGGCAGCCCCGGGTCTGCCCCACCAGCAAACCGTTGGCGGTAAACAGGGTCATCTGGGTATCGTCAGAGATCCGTGCCAGTCCGTCCTGAAGGTGATATCCGGTAATGCCTTCTTTTCCGTACTGGGAAACAATTTCATCCTCTGTCAGAAATTCCACGGCATAACCCAAAGCGTCCCCGGCAGCCCCGCCGATGAAACAGCCTAGGAATTTATCCTTGTTTTTTACCGTCGCCTTCTGATCCAGGGCCGTATTCCAAGGGCTCCACCGATCCGCCCGACGGATGATGTCCAGGTTGTAGGGCGATGTTTCCGGCATCAGATGATGTTCCGTACAGTATCGCTCCAGTCCCTGTACACAATCTTCTATGATCTCTTTTCCCGCCAGCAGGGAAAGCCACTCCTGCGGAATCGCATCATACCCATAGTAAAGTCCGGCCAGTCCGCCGGCAACGGCGGCTGTAGAATCGGCGTCGTACCCCATGTTGACACATCGGAGCACACAGTCCCGGTAGTTCTTCGTCCGGAGCAAACACCATAATGCGGTTTCCAACGTCTCCACCACATAGCCGCCGCTTCGGATGGAGTCTTCGTCCCGCTGGGCAACAAAGGCCAGGTTTTTCCAGGTGTCCACAATGGGCAGGAACCGGCTGTGCCTGCCATACCACTCCAGCGCCTTCTCCACGCCGTCGTATACGGACATGGGAATGGTTTCCCCGTCCAGAACATGGCAGGCGATGGAAATATAGATGCCGCAGGCGGACTGGGCCAGGGGATGCCGGTGGGTCAGGCCGGAAATTCTGTGGATTTCCTGCATTGCCCTGGAAGATCCGGCAACATTTTTCCCATATTTTCCGTACAGGACAAAGGCGGCTGGCAAAATACGCATCAGAGAACCATTTCCGTTTTCTTCCGCCTTATTGCTTCCGCACAGCGCTGGGGTCACACCTCGTTGATAGCGATGGATTGCCTTGGCGCAGGTATGTCCAAAATCAAAGCATGTTCCACCGGGTGTATAGGCGCCTTTTTCAAACCACTGTCGAAACCGCTCCATAATATCATGGGTATGGTAATAGCCCGCTTGGGCAATGCTCTTTGCCAGGCAAAGGGTCATGCTGCTGTCGTCGGACCAGAACCCTACGCCCTGTCCCCGGATGCCACCATCCGACATTCCCGTAATGGGATGTTGTTTCAGATCCTCGCGGGTGCGGCATTCCGCAGGTACGCCCAATGCGTCTGCAACGCACAGTCCATAGATCCCATCGCGAATCCTCGTCACAGCAATTACCTCCTCGTTGGCGTTTTCCTTTGCCTCCGTTCCCGGACAGCCCTGGCCGCAGCAGCGTGCTGCGCATCAAATCGCTCCCACAGGACACAGGCTTCATGGTCGGAGTAGGCATGAAGCATCTCCACGCCCGGAAGCGGAGTCAGATGCTCATCCAGATACCACCAGTCGTACAGTTCCTCCCGTCCAAAGCCATCCTCGGCTGGGCCGTCCCAACCATTCCAGGAGCATACCTGTACAATACCGTCGCAATCCAGACCGTTCAGACGGTAGTTCCGCTCTGGATCAAAGAATAAGAATCCCAGTGCCCGCAGTCGCAAGCCATCTGCATTGCCCGTCAGAAACGATTTCATGGCAGCAGGAATCCGCTGCTGTGGGTGCTGGGACATCCACTGCTCCACCCACCGGATCGCATCGGGCTCCCCATACAGACTGGAGCGGTACCGCCAGAAATTGGCGGCGCAGGAGAAGAACGGGTGTGTGCCCAGGGACTCCAGGTACGCTGCAAATTCCAGCATTGCCCCAGACTCTCCCTGGGCGCACCGGGCCGCATGGGCAACAAACGCCTTCTTGTTCCAGAAATTGCCCTTGGGCACCTCCAGCTTGTCCGGCACTCCCAGAAGGTCCACCCCCTGGAGCCGAAGCTGCTGGGGAAGAGGTACTTCCTGTCCTTGCTGCCGGAGCCGCACACCGGAGCACTGGTAAAAGGCATAGGCGTTGGCTGCATGACCGTCGCACAGCAGCTCCACCTGCTCCAGATTTCGGCAGTTCCAAAAGGCGAAGCCCTCCACCGCCTTTACGGAGGCCGGGATGGTGATACTGCGGATGGCTGTATTGACAAAGGCTTCCCGCTCAATGACCTCCAGCCCCTCCGGAAGACAGACCTCCTCCAATGCGGCACATTCCAGGAATGCCCCATGGGCCAAACGCTTTACCCTCTGAGGAACGGCAAAAAATGTGACCGGTGCTTTTTCAGGATAGTGATATAGGATCGTTCCGGACCGGTTATACACAGGGGCCCGGAAACTGGTATGGTAAAGGGCGTAGGCGTGGACCTGGCGGAGGCTGTCGGGCAGCACTAGGTCCTCCAGACGGGTGCATCCGTTGAACACATTGCCCTCCAGAATCTCCAGCCCGTCGTTGAGATGTACTTCCCGCAGATTTTCGCACCCGGCGAAGGTCCGGCCACCCACTTTCCTCACAGAGTCCGGCAGTACCACGCGGACCAACTGCGGATTCCCCTGAAAGGCCATGTCAAAGATCTCCCGAGTTCCCTCCGGAATGATGGCGGTCCCTTGTTCATCCACCATGGCCGCTTTGGATCCCAGGACCGGCGGTACGGCCCGGCTACGCTGATTTCCATGCTCTGACATATCGTCAAGCACCTCCCTTTTCCGTATCAACTAACAGCAAACACCAAGCGTCCTTCTGCGCTATCTAAAAAAGCGGTACCGAATTTCCGGAAGGGGTTCCGCAGTTTTGGAGGAATAGGCGGTAAGCGTCAGTTGGTTCCTATCCAGCAGCAATTCCACAATATTTCCATCTGACGGTTTTTGCGCTGGTCTACCATCCTGCTGCAGCAAGGTGGTGGGCCGGATGCTGCCGTCGTTGATGTAGATGTGGTTCCTGTTCTCCTCGTACTCTACACAGGGGATCGCGCTTTCCATGGACACATGGGTATGACCGGAAAGAAAGACCACATTCCGGTGGGCATTCAGGATCCCCTGCAGCTGTTTGTCCCGGTGCAGATAGGGCATGTCCGTTCGTTGGGGATTGTGGGCCAGAAGAGGTGCATGACAAAGGATGATCCGCCATGGAGCGCGTTGTTCGTCCAAATGGGTTTCCAGCCACCGGAGCTGCGCTTCCTGCGGGAACAGAAATTTCCGCCAGTGGGTCACACAATTCAGCCCCAGGATTTCGGCTTCCTCACAATGAATTGCCCAGGCGCCACTGCTGTCCACCGTGGCCGGATAGGATTGACGTCCCAGCAGCCACTCCGCCAATGATTGATAATCACAGATTTCACGGCGGATCATCGGACTGGGGTAGCGGGGATAGTCATGGTTTCCGGCGACAGCCAGAACCGGCGTATCCGGCAGAACCTCCGCAATGCAGGTGTGCATACACGCCCACTGCTCCGGCGTGCCGTCATTGACCAGATCTCCCACCAACAATACCAGATCCGCGCCTTTCCCCATCCACAGGGCCTTGCGCACCTGCCAGGGCTTTTTACTCAGGTGCAGGTCGCTCATCGCAAGGATTCTCATAAGCCTTCCATACCCCCTTGGTGGCGATCATTATTTTCCATAGGTCACAGAGACATATTTGTCGTACCAGCGTGACGCGCTCGGATTCTGTGGGTCACTGCTGCTGCGGAGCGGACAGTCGTCATACAGGTCTTCTGCCAACTCTAAAATCAGGTCCCGCAGTTCCAAATTCTCCAAATATTTCTGCGGAATTCCAGACAGCCCCAGGTAGGCACCAAGGATGTTTCCGGTGATGGCTCCAGTGGAATCGCTGTCCCCCCGGTGATTGACGGCAGCGGTAATGGCCCGATCAAAATCCCCGGAATATTTTAACGCGCAGTAGACAGCTATTGCGAGGGCCTCATCCCCACTCCATCCACAGCCCAGAGCATGGATCGCTGTTAAGTCGTCCCCATCCGTTTCCGAAAGGGTCACAGCCTGATCCATCCGCTGTAAAAATGCGGGAAGATGTTTCCTCCCGGCGAACAGAACCTCCATGGCCACCCGGGCGTCCAGGACTGCCTCCTTGAGGGTTATCTCTCTGCTGTGGGAAATCAGGCGGATGATATGTACCAGCATGGCAGCGGGAATATAACCCAGCTCGTGGCCGTGGGTCAGCGCCGCCGCATCCGCTCCCAGCATATCCGCAGCCAGGGGATGATACTCTCCAAAATACAGGCCGATGGGCGCTACTCGCATGACGCCCCCGCAGCCTTTGCTGAAATTGACGGGATCCTCCGGAGTCCCGGTATAATCTCCCCTTAGAACCTCCATGCAGGTGTCTCCGGGCGAACGCTCCGCATACAGTTTCGGCACATTCAGAATCCAGGAGCAGTTGAACTTACTGGTAATGGGGCTGGATAAGATTTGAGTTTTATACCACTCCCGATACGCATTGGCAAGATAACTGGTATACGGTGCCATGATGCCCCGCATGCAGCCCCGAGTGAAGCCAAAGAGAAGCCCGTTGGCAGTAAACAATGTCATCTGCGTGTCATCGGAAATCCTTGCTAATCCGTCCAGGAATACATAGGAAGAAATTCCCGTCGCCCCAAATCGCTCAAACAGCTCTGGCTCTGATAAAAATTCCACCGGGTAACCCAAGGCGTCTCCCACAGCACCACCGATCAGACATCCCCGGAACTTGTCCAGATCCTTGCGCAGCGGTACACCAGACAAGGGTGTGGTGTACGATCCATTTTTCGGTGAAATATTGCGAAAGTGATCGTAGCTTTGAAACAGTGCGGAATACTCATGGTCCATATGCTTTTTCTCCATTATGCCTTTGATATTCCCACGTAGATTTGTTTCATATATTTTACACGATCCGACTGATATGGGCAAGCAAAAAGGTCGCAACAACTATATTTTTCAAGGGTTTCATAAGGATGTTTTTTAGATTTAGGATATTGCGGTATGGCATTGTAGGTGCTATACCGCATTTCCTTTCCAAAGAGTGACCTTT